>Ga0315284_10008973_pt1 | contig 14278 bp, 10 predicted proteins | sample YL17G09_16_MG_FD_203696 | JGI IMG/M metagenome (GOLD analysis project Ga0315284, IMG submission 203696) | Sediment microbial communities from Yellowstone Lake, YNP, Wyoming, USA - YL17G09_16 | ecosystem: Environmental > Aquatic > Freshwater > Lake > Sediment | place: USA: Wyoming | collected... | reverse complement strand
AGAGGCGGATGACGAACGGAAAGCTCTAGATGCGGCGAAGATTACGTTCTTAGTCAAAACACTCATGGGCTCATGGTACACTATCAAAGTAGACAATGATGCGACAATTCTAGATGTGCGAAACGAGCTACATGATCAAACTGGCGCACCAGTCGATAAGATTCGGCTGACCCATATGCACGGGAATACGCACACAGATCTTCCGAACGATCTGAATGTAAATTCCTTCGGATTGAACGAAGTTATGTTGGATATGATGATTAAGCTGCGCTAATAGGGCGATGCAGAACAAACTGCCTTAGGAGTGAGCCATATTTTTGTATAATTTTCATATAACTCTATCTGCATGGAGATAATAGACACAGATGTCAAAAGCCTATCACGCATCATACACGTATCGGACATACATATACGCAAGAGGGAGAGACATGCCGAGTATCAGATCGTATTTGATCGGCTGTATGATGAGATGCGTAAGATTGTAGAGTGTTCGGGCAAGGATGATTGTATAATTGTGATTACGGGCGATATTATGCACGATAAGTCGGAACTAGTACCGGAATCTATAAACATGCTGAAAAAGCTGCTGCTCAGCCTGTCGGACATCATGGAGGTCGTACTGATCATAGGCAACCACGATGTGAATATTTTTAATATCGGATCCATGGACGCCCTGACACCTATCGTATCAGATCTGTATACAACGCACAAAATCCATCTACTGACGGAAAATGCGAACTATGTCTTCGGTGAGACTAGTATCGTATTCGGCGTCACAACCTTATGGGCGAAGAGTGTTACGCCACCCGCCTTAGGAGGCTATACTAATATCGCGCTCTATCACGGCACAATACACGGCTGTACGTTGGACAACGGCATGAAGGCGCTGAATAACGGGTTTAGTACAAACAGCTCATACTTCAATGTTACGGACTTTGCCGGATACGATGCGGTATTACTTGGGGATATACACAAGCACCAGTACATGAATGCTGCTAAATCTATCGCGTATGCCGGATCGCTCATACAGCAGAAAAGGGATGAGGATCTGTTGGAGCACGGGTACATACTATGGGACGTGTCTGATATGTCAAATTCGAATCTGTCGAGCTTAACTAGCCGGTTTATCCCGATCCGATCAGACTACGGCATGGTCGAGATACGAGCCGATGCGATCGATTTGAATGATGCACAGAGCCTATGCGCATACCCGTCTAACCTGCTACCTCTCAACCTTGATGTGAAGATCGTCTATACGGACAGCCGGACCAAGAATACATGCAAAGACATATACCGGATCCTAATATCTGAACCGCTATGCCGGAATCTGATTAAGACGTCGGACTTTCTAGTATGCGATACAAATACGATGGCGGGGCATAGTATGGCTAGGATAACAGATATGACTAGATTGGGTACAGAGCATGCAAACCATAAACCCGATGAGACAGACAAAACAGACACAGACACATATACATACACAGACACAGATAAGGTTGACGATGCTAAATCTGACAAGGTTATCAAGTCTAATAAAACCGTACAGATAGGACGAGCCGATAAGCCGATCGCTATTACAAATAACGATGCCGTACTGAATGTGATGATGGGGTACTACGATAGTATGCACGAACATCATGATGATCATGATCATGATAAAAATCATAATCAAACGGATCGGGATCAGATTACAAAGCAGATCGGGCGTATATTAAAAGACATCGGGTACAACTACGAGTCTGATGTCAAGAACATCCGGTTGAAGTCGATAGAGTTTGACAATATGCTGATATACTTGGCCGGTAATCGGGTCGATTTTTCGCTGTTTACTAAGATCGTCGGTCTGAACGCTTCGAACTACAGCGGGAAATCAAGCTTCATAGACATCGTACTGTACGCTATATACGGCCAGTGTTCGAGGGGCAAGAGATTCGATATGCTGAACATATTAAGCACTAAAATGTCGTCTAGGATAGTACTTGAGGTCAATCGGGTCGAATACATCATACTCAGAACGTCGTACATTAATTCCGAACTGAAGCGGGATCTGAAAGAAAGCATAACCGTATGGGAAAATGGCCGGAACATCACGTCAGACGATCGGATCAAGACACAGCAGATCATAGAGCAGAAAATATGTTCGTACACGGATATGCTGAACAACTCATTCATTTTGCAGAAGAACGGGCACTCTTTTACAGATCTGACGGATCGGCAGAAAAAAGATCTGTTGTGTAAGATGGCCAGGCTAGACGTGTTCGATCGGGTTCTACAAGACGCGAAGTCTAAATACTTTTCCATATCGCAGAGCTTGGGCAGACTCACGAAAAAGTTAGACGCGTATAGTAAGTATGCGGATAACAATACACGTATGCGTATTACAGAACACAACCGGACAAATACGATCCGCGTAATCAGATCGAATATGGTTAAACGCTTATCGGCTAATACGAAAACCCGCTCTAGGCTGATGGTGCATTTCGAGCGTCAGACTGCGAAATACGGCTCACTTATGCAAAAGATTTCAAGTCTAACAACAGAAGAAAAGTACTCTAGCCAGAGCACGGCATCGTTAAAGACGTACGATAGGCTGAGGCAAGAGATCTATGATCGATCGATCAAGCTGATCGGGTATATGGATGCCGTATTCGAACATGATACGCGGTTCCGAAACATAAAGCAAGACATGGCGGTCAAATTGAAACAGATCGAATACGATTACGATTATGAGCATGTCGATCAAAATATATCGCGCATTGAGGCAGATCTACAACAGATGTCGGTACAGATGAAAGACGAGGTGGATCGGGCTCTAGATGCTAAGCGTAATGACATGGCGTCTCAGCACAAGATGTACTACCCCATAAATCTGTCAGCGGCCGATATTGCGCGTAAAATAGACGAGTACCAGCACATACTATCGAACAAGAGAGCTGAGTTAGAGCGGATAGAGTATAGTTCCAGAGCATATACGGCGGAATTGAGCAAGTTGAGCGAGCCAAACCCGCTACATAGCATCGTAAAAGACCGGATATGTCAGATCGATGCGCATCGGCTTAATATACAACAGTACGCGGAGCAGATAGATCGGAACATTAGGACGATCGAGGGGCATAATGCTGTGCTGAGCAGTCTAACAGCTCACCAGTACAACCCGTCTTGTGCGCAGTGCATGTCTAACCCCGCCACTAAGCAGATGCTGCTCTATTCTAATTCGATCGAACAGATTAGCCAGCAGAATCAGCGTATTATGGCCGATATCGAGCATGTAAATCGCGAGATATCCGATCTCACGTACTACGATAGTATCGATCTCATCGATGAGCTAAACTGTATCGATGAGTACGATCGGATAAAGCAGATACCGGCGTCTATTAAAAAATTAGAAGCCAGCATCGTGATAAATCATGCCGAACACAAAGATGTACAGCACTCTATTATTACGGCCGAGCGGGATTTAGCGGACTATATTAATACGCTAGGACGCATAGAGTCGAATAAGGTTGTTGCAAAATCTATCGCGGCTCTAGAGGAAGAGATACGGATCATCGAGTCTAGAATGGAAACAGATCCCAAGATGCATATCATTCAAAGCGCGTTGCAAGACATAAACCATCTGAAGACGTATGAGCAGAGTATGATTGTGTTACGTCATAAAATAGCCAAGACGCAGCGTAATATCGATGTTGCTGAAAGTGAAATATCATCGTATAGCGCCGATTTTATTTTTGAATCTATCGTGCATGATGTACAGAAGGCGGGTTTGCCGAACCGTATAGAACGGCTGTCTGTCAGAGCAAAAAAGATCAAAGACAGTGCTGTTGGCTTGCAAAAGAAGGTCGATAGTATAACGCGTACTATTAATGGTATACGGACCGATGTGGCGAAGTTCGATGATCTGATGCGGGACATTAATAAGGAGTCAAAAAGGCGGATAGTCTTGGACTCTATTAAATCGATATTGGACAAATCGGGCCTAGTCGATCGGATTCTGTCGAAGAACATTATACCGTACTTGCAGAGCAGAATCAACAACATACTGTCGAGCGTCGGGCACTACAAGATCAGCATCAAATACGTCAACCGGTCTGTCAATATATACAAGGATAGCGGTCTGAATATATCTATGAGCAGCGGGTACGAATCGTATCTGTTGGATCTTGTGTTCAGACTAGCGTTGGTGCAGATTAATAACCACGTACGGACGGACTTTCTGATCATAGACGAAGGATTTAACGCGTGCGATGACGAGCATAAGCATAATATCAAAGATCTTCTAGAATACATGAGGTCGTACTACTCTTGGATACTCATCATATCACACGATCCGTTCATCAAAAGCTTTTACGATCAGAGTATCGGCATTCAGAGCGTTGAGAAAAATGGAGCCGTCGGGTCGTACATTTCGAACGTATTATATCGAACAGATACAGATTCGGCGGCCGCTGAGACTGTGGGTGCCGCAAAGACTGTGAAGTCTGTAAAGTCTGTCAAGTCTGTGAAGCCAGTCAAGACTGTGAAGTCTGTTAAGCCGAAGCCCGTTAAAAATTGAATTTCGAACATGTTGTACGGTTTGTATGTCTCTGATTAGAATAAATCACAGACACATATGGTCGTGTTAGAAGTAGTCGGCGGTATGAATATTGAAAAGTACGCCAGAATTTTAGCAAAAGCGTCGATCGAGCAGATCGTTAGTTGGTTTTTAGAAGACCCAGAGATGCAGTTCGTTATAGGGGCGTACGGTGCACGCATAAATTGGCCGACCCGCCAAAACATGGACCAGGCCGAACAGACGTACGTCTTGAACCGCATCAAACAACACGCTTTGAATTTGATGATGCGCCGTAGATTGCAGCAGATGCGCGGATCGGTCGGATTACCCGGTCAAGATTATCCGGATGTCGATGTAGATGCCGATGATGTTGATGATGCAGATTATGTGTATGAGCATGAGCATGAGCATGTAAACGATGAATACGATGATGAGTTAGTAGAGCCGCCAGAACTGATGGAACAGCTAGAACAGTCAGACTCGCCGGTACAGCCAGAGCCGGAACCATCAGAATTACCAGCCACAGCTGAGCCGGACAAGGCCCGTTGTTCGAAGCCGGATTGTAAGAGGCGTTTGAAGATTTCTGACATCGCATGCAGATGCGGTTTGAAGTTTTGCCCGCTACACAAACATTTTTCGGAACACGATTGTACGTTCGATTACAAAGCAGCTCATCGCGATTCGGATAGAGATACAGGTTCAAGAAAGAACACATCGAATCGGTTCGAATACTACAACCATGGCGGGGGAGGTGCTTACTAATTTGTCTATCAGATTATCCCACCCGGCAGCTTATTATTATACACCGCAAGATTATAGATGCAAAAAGAAAAAGCGATCCACATCGGGCTGAACTACGCCGGTACAGATTCAGAGCTCAACGGCTGTGTGTCTGACGCTACGAACATGCTGACTCTGTCTATCGGGTTAGGCATATCGGACATCGCGCTAGGTGTAGATATAAATATCGATGATCCGGCTGTGCTTGAGGAGAAAACCATGGAGGCTGCTAGAAACGTGCTGCAGAACAATCTTGACAAAGTTCGAACATTCGTGCCGTCGAAATCGAACATATTGGAAGAGATAAGGCAGGCCGTGTCGGACGATAGAATAGGGTCTCTGTTTTTGACGTATTCGGGTCACGGGGCTAGCGGAACATACTCATCTGCTAATAAAGAAGAGGTCGATGGCAAAGACGAATATATGTGTACGTTAGGCGATAGCGGGACGTTCGAAGGGACGTTCGAATCTTGGATCTGCGATGACGAGCTGTTCGATTGTATAGATCAGGCCGGCTCAGTTAGGACGTCGCCCATCGTCATTACTTTCGCATTCGATTGCTGCCATAGCGGTACGATATTCGATCTGCCGTACTGCATGCGGAAGATCGGTAATAAAATTACATACACCAAAGAGCCGGCAAAGCTAATGAATCCAAATGTTACGGTATTCGGATGGTCGGGGTGCCAAGACGCTCAGTACAGTTTGGAATCTTACAATGAGGAGAACCAAATCGTCGAAGGCATGTGTACGCGATCTGTCATGAAAGGCTTCAACGATCTGATTGTTGGAAAGCCAGACCATAATGTCAATACGTTCGATCTGCATCGATACATGATAGACTATCTGTTCGAAATAGATTCGTTCGATGATGCGGTAGTCGATACGTCGAACAAGTACCAGGTGCTGAATCACACGTCAACTATTAATATCGGTCTGACGTCTGACGACCGAATTTGCGCTCAAAGATTCGTATTAGGCAAGCTGAGTCATAATATCGCCGTACAACTTGAATCTAACGATACGGTAGTCATGCTAGACCGGACGGCGTACCCGGATTACGATATAACCGATACGGATGTCATACAGATCGAGGGTGATGCTGATCCTGCTGATGATGCTGATCCTGCTGATGATGCTGATCCTGCTGATGATGCTGAAGCCGATCAAGCTGTTGAAGCAGATGCCGAACCATCTGATGCTGATGATGTGATAGACGATGAGGATTCTGTTGAGCCGGATGTAGCTGATGCCGAAGAAGCTGATGATGATGAAGCTGATGCTGAAGCTGAAGCTGAAGCTGATGATGATGATGATGATGAAGCTGATGCCGAGCCAGATGACGAAGATTACGATGGTGATGATGATGCCGAGCCAGATGATGAAGCTGAAGATGAAACTGATGATGATGAAGCAGCTGATGAAGAAGATTACGATGGTGATGATGAGGACGAAGACATAGATGACGAGGATATGGACGAAGAGCCCGTCGTGTCTCACTGTAGCCCGAGCAAGATAGATAAGGCGCGCTGTAACGGATGCTCTGTACTCTGAGTAGATGAGTATCGCGATTAAAATTGATTTTTTTTCGGCATGTGTCTAGAATAGATACATATCGTACGCTGATAGTACATGAAGCCCGTCAAGTCTGTAAAGCAGGTCAAGACTGTCAAGAATAATACTGAACAGCATGTGAATACGCATAATTTGACAAACGTTCCAAAAAACACGAAGACCATGATCCTAAGCCCGAAGAGCGGAAAGCGGAAAATCGAAGAGCTAACAATGGCGGACTTCACTAATAACCGCTATAAGTTAGACGATCAGTCTTACATCGAGTACTATCCTAATTTCGTGCAAGACACGGATGCTGTACTAATAGAGCTCATCGGATCGGCCGATTTGACGTACGACCAGTCTAAACTACCGGACGCTGTGCCGTGGAAGCAAGGCATATACAACATGTTTGGCAAGCCCGTACCGACGCCGAGACTGTTGTACGCGATGAGAGACGAGGATCAAGATATTTCGTGCGTATACAAGATAACGGGTTCGGCAGTGTGGTCTGACCAGATCAAAAAGCTGAGAGACACCGTATCTGCCAAGACAGGTCGCAGCTTTCGGTACGCCCAGATGAATCTGTACAGAGACGGTACGGATTACATCGGTTTTCATACGGATTCAGAAGTAGCGCCGAACGATATAATCGCATCTGTATCTATCGGTACAACTAGAGAGTTCCGACTGATATCGGCTGATTTCAAGAATAACGATCTGTCGATGTACTCTATTAAATTAGAACCGGGATCTCTGATCATCATGAACGAGTACGCCGCGAAACACAATTGGAAGCATGAGATCGTGCAAGATCCGAAGATAAAAGAGCTACGTTTGAATATCACATTCAGGCCTAATTAGTTTGATTAGTTTGTTTTGACTAAACTAATATACGCTGTTTGTTTATGATCGCATTAGACAGATGCGCGATATATTTGAGATACGTGCTAGATCACGTGTACTGCTATCTGTACTCTGTGTCTCACAGGATAAGTATGCGCGACATCTACAATCTACGGATATGGATTATATACGCAAGCCTGATCCAGTTTCTGCTAATCGTATCGCCCGTGATGTACTTTATTTATGCTGTAAGCTCTCTGATCCTATTCCATCTGATGATGCGAGTAGAAGAGCGGTTCGATATACCGGCGTCTAGTGTTGTTGCGCATAACATTAAGGTTCGGCGGTCTGATGATACGCAAAATACGAATACATATCACACGATACTAGGGGAGTGGGCCGGTATGAGGCCGTACATGGAAGACCGTACGCTAGTGTTGGATTCGCTAAATATATACGGTATATTTGACGGGCATAGCGGATCGGACATGTCAGAGTTTATGGTAAACAATTTTGAGAAGTACTACGAGCATATCGAGCATACAAAATATAGTAAGTTGCGTAGATTAATAAACACGATAGAACGATTAGAGCGCGGGGCCAAAATGAACAGAGTCAGAGGTGGATCGACGTGTGTGGTTGTGCAAATCTTACGAGACAGCATACTGTGTTCGAGCGTAGGAGATTCGGAGGCGCATATATTCATGTCGGATAGTACGATAGTACCTCTCACATCGGCTCATACGTTTAGCAGATTCGACGAGTACTACGCGTACTGTACGAAACATAGATCAAGTAAAAAACATCCACTACACGTATCGAACACTATCCGGACGTGTACAGGTCTGATGCCGACCAGAACGATCGGGGACTTTAAACATAAGAGCCGAGATCCCGCATTGATATCGGAGCCGGAGACTAGATCTGTACGCATCGATTCCAAACAATGGGAAGTCATAATCATCGGATCCGACGGCATATTCGATCGGCTCAGCCCGAGGCGCATTATCGACGAGATGTATCGGGCGCGAATTATGACCGAGGATGAATGCGGTCACATGTACGATCTGTCTGACTACAATATATACGGTCTGATGCAAAGGCTAGGACAGATCACGACAAGTTATCCGAGCTCTTACGATAAGGTGCGAGATATATACGGCGGGGATAACTGTTCCATCTGTATACTAATAAATCAAAATCAAGCGGGATAGATAAAGCGTGTGGCGTTGCCTAACATCGTACCGATTATACCCCCGCATACGGTCATAACAATCCAGTTGTGTTTCCATAAGGCGGGATGCCAGAGGACGGTTGAATTAAACGGCGATCGGACGTACTTGACCAGATTCCGCGGGACGAATACACCTTCTCTGTACAATACGTTCCGCATGCCTTTCGATTCTAGAAGGGCGATGAATAGCAGAAAACCTACTAGGCCGCCGGTTAGGCTACAAGCCAAACTACTTACGGCTACGCGCATTAGATGCATTGGATGCATTGGATGCATTGGATGCATTAGAACTGTTTGGTTTATACTGCTTCATTTTATTAGCATAGTATCTTTTCGCATCAACTTTTTGTCAAAACACGCGGCTATCGGTTCTGCGTGTTTTTTAATAATGCCGCCATATAATAGTGATGCAGTCAGAGCGTACGCCGTACGTTATTCATATAGGGAAGTGCGCCCACTATTACAAGTCTAACAAATGGAACGGAGACACGCCGTATTCCGATATGGTTGATTTTTTTATACGGAACATCTTCCAGGAGTTCATAGAATATTTGCTCAAGGATCGTCATAAAATCATACCCAGCGACATCGATAAAACGCGGAACATCGTACTGCGGTGTGAGTGTAGCAAGCGTAAGACCGATATCGGTAAAGACGTAGATACAGAATATCCGTGCCTACATGATCTGATACTGATATTGCGAGATGTTGCGGCCGATACGATGAAAATATGGATCGAGCGGATCAATATTATTCTTTTCCCATCTATCGATGATGTTATGGAAGACATATTGGTTGGCCGTAATGATTCTAGAGATACAGATAACGCAGACACAGCTCTAGACAAGGTGATCGATTTTCTTGCGGATAAAGTGATATCGGGCACTAAATCAACGCATCCGATTCTGATAGAGGGCGGTGTAATACGAGTACAAGACAGATCGTACAGCATAGATTCGTGTATCAACGTGTCTAACTCTTCGACCGTCATCAAGGCCGTGCGAAATAGTGTGCCGTACGCCATCAAGATCAGTACAAACGATATACATTCGAAGCGTGTCATAGAGTACGAGATAAATATGGTGCAGAGGCTGAAGCAGGATACGTATGTTGGTGCAGATATTGGTGCAGATATTGGTGCTGAACCGTGCTATCCGACGATCATAGACACGTTTTGCATAGATGCGTATAGCAGTAATCATTGTTGCATCGTAATGGAGCTGTACGGCCCAGACCTGTACGAGTATATCACAACGAAACGCGGGTCTAGCCGATTTCCGCGAGGTCTGAGTATGAGTGAGATTGCAGGCATAGCGTCTCAGATCGTTTCGAGCCTACGACATATCCATGCGTGTTCTATTATACACAACGATATCAAATTGGAGAACATTGTTATACGCAAAGTTATACGCAAACCGGATATCGATTCAAATGCAGATCGTGTAGTACTTATAGACTACGGTCTGAGTTTGTGTACGACGGATGAGATCGACAAAATCAAAGAAATTCGTGGAACCATAGCGTATCTGAGCCCGGAAGAGCTGAGCGGATCGGGCCATTCTACCAAGTCTGATATATGGTCGTTCGGCATCGTGATGTTAGAACTTCTGACAGGTACGGAGATCATGACCGGGGATATTATTGAGAACATGTTCATAATAGAGCGCATCTTTGACTATGAGTTTACTAGAATACACAAAGATATCGGTACGATGATTATGTACAAGATCGGCCGATCACGTCTAGATAAATATGCCGCTAGCAGTGTTGGCATACTGTACGACAAACACTTTTTACAGAATACGATCGATGATGTTGTGTTCAGAGACTTTGTAGAACGATGTTTGTGCATCGATCCAGATAAACGGGCAAGTGCGGATGAGCTGTGTAGTCATGCTTTTTTGAAACGGGATTGACTCTACTGTTCTTGACTTTTTAGTTCGCATCTATTGGGATCCATCTTACTGTAGCCAAACAGTTCGAAGTCCTTTGAATAAACGCCATTGATCAAGCGTACAGAATCGGAATTCAGATAGTCGTAGTAGTTTAATCTAGCAGCGTTCTTATTTTCAACAATATCGAAGTCCGTGTACCCCAGACCGTGCATCCCCTCTGTTAGGCTCTCTGTTTTGAGTATCAATATGTCTTGCGCTAATGCAGTATAATCATTGTCATGATTGTCATAGTCCAGTACGAATTCAAACTGAGGCATATTATGGTTGTCGTAAGAACTGCCGTCCGTACTATGCAGATCCGCTACGTATGTCTGTATAATATTATACACTTCGTCCGGCGTCGATGATACGCTGATCAACTCGTTCCAAAACAGATCGCTGATGATCCGCTCGTACGGGTTGCGTACTATCGTAATAATTTTCAGCGTCCGATCGAATACTATGCTGCATTTTCTCTGTTTTTGTACAGATCTCTATAGAGCTGATGCTGTAGAGATATATTATTATCGATACCCATCGCCATTCCGTATTCAGAGAACATAGATTGTACGTCTAGCGGTACGCCGTACCTGTTTGAAAAATACATCTCTAGACTCGTCCCACCCGTTTTGGGTATGTGGATGAACAGCAGATTAATTGCATCCGTCTGAAAGTAAGGCATGCCGAATTTATACTATGCGCGCAAAATAATACGGCCATTATGTGAGTGTGTGGGTGTGTGAGTGTATGGTTAGTAAGATTAGATGCAAGACCGTACGGCTTCGGCCCGATGGTCAGATCGTATGGCTTCAAGTACGGTCATATTCTAGTCCATCCATCACATGATGATCATGAATCAAAAAACTACAGACCAGTACAAACTCATCGATCTGCCCGCAAAAACCAGTTAAGGGTCTCGATCTGAGGCCCAAAACGGGCTTAGAACATTTTTTACGAGCCAAAAGTGCACACCCGTTAGAGGGTTTCCCTAAACTCTCTCGCGATCAAAACACTTTCCGGGATTTTTTTTGAGCGCGCGCGGAGCTCTTTCTCCCATATGTCAGGTAATGTTACCCCCCGGAAATGCATAATCATCGCATCATATACTTTCTCTCAATTCTAGATATACGTTCTACATAACAATACCTGACAAGGACATAACAATACCTGACAAAAACATAACAATACCTGACAAATATATAACATTACCTGTAATTCTCATAGTTTGAGTGTGTTAATATACGATTTTAAATATGCTCGCCATATATTAGAAATGGACGAAATCCGTAACATGTGTGATAATTGTAATAAGGTGTTCACTAGAAAGAGTGGACTGATGATACATCAAAAAAAGCGCATCTGTTACGACAAACCTTACAAATGTAAATATTGTTCTAGTACATTCTCTATGGAGAACAGCATGTATCGGCACATGAAACATACATGTTCAATGAAGAACAAAACTAGTAATGCAACAAAGGGGAACAATGCAAATGCAAACGTGAACGATGAAAATAAATTAGCATCAACTCAAACCAGCGTAATCCAAGAAGCTATTGATCTAATAAAAAGAGAGAAAGATGATCTGATGAACGTCATTCAATTCCTCGTCAAACAGTTGGATGATAAAACAAAACAAAATACCCCAAACAATGATGCCATGAATATCAACACAGTCAATATGGTCGGCACGGTCAACAATAACAACATCATCAACAACACAGTCAACAATAACAACAACACAACTAACAACAACACGACCATCAACATAGTTGTTGGATACGGTAAAGAGGACCTGACACGGTTGAATCGTGCCGATATGGTACACATCGCAAGAGGAGGATATATGGCTGCTGCGCGTTTTGTTGAGATAGTTCATTTCAACCCGGAATACCCCGAATTTAGCAACTTATATTTGCCGGATACTAAAAACAAACATGGTATAATGTTCGACGGAGAGGATTGGATTAAAATAGATCGCGATGATCTGATAGACAAACTTTATGAAGATAAGAGAGACTACATCGAAGACAACCTCGATGAACTAGTTACGCAATTACTTGACAGAGAAAAAAAACAGCGAATAGCGTGCCTAAGAGATTGGCTCGCGACCCCCGATAGTGATCCCAAAATAAAGTGCGCAAAACAGTACATCAAAGACATTATACATAACAAAAGAAAATATGCAGTAAAATCCAAAAAACAAATGGATACAGAAAAAAAGCGCACGGGGTCACAAAAACAGAACCAAGAACAAGCATAATCTGATACAAAACCGTCTGGCAAACAAATAAAACCAGACCATACACCTTTGGCATAATGCTCAACGTTCTACTCGTACAATCGTACGACTAGACAAACAATCATTCTAACTTCTCACTTCTCGCGCAGCTCAGCATGCCGATTATGCTCAGCTATATCACCGGCCTCCCACGGGTACACGATCCACCGATCATCGACGATCATCAGAGGGAAGTAGTGTTTCAGCTTGGTGCTGATGTAAGACATATTAGACAACCCTGCGTCTTTCTTTTTGTGATGGATCATTAGGGCGCTTAGATCTGTCACCCCATCTGCATTCAGTTTGTTAATCACGAACTTGAGCGTAGACCCCGTATCGTACAGCTCATCGACTATCAGACACTTTTGGCCTTTGAGCTGAGATACGGCTGTCTTGTCCCACTGAACTATAACTGGCTCATCGTTGATCCGATCGTCAGAGTAGAACTTAACAGTCACAACGATGATCGGTACATCGACAATACGCCGAAGCATCCGGGCCGGTATCAGGCCGCCGCCCCCGATCGCGATAATGTAATCGAAACCCGCACCCGTCAAAGCATTCGCATTGGCATCTATGGCCCGATGGATCTCATCGTAAGTGTAGTACAGCTTGGAATTCGAATTGGAATTCGAGCTGCTCATGGTATACGGTTATAGAACACGGTGAAGCATTAGGTCATTTCGAACGACTCATACGGCATACAACCCAAAAAATTGAAATCTGTCACATGCTACAATAAAAAGTATAGGATCTCAATAATAATCAAACAGGACCGATGAATGAGAGTGAAATGGGTAAGTCTTGCAGCAAAGAGTTTATTTTCACCCCTACGTGCTGCAGTCACGAAAAAAACCACGACGTTGAGTGCAAATACTACGGCATTAAGCTAGATTTCGAAACCTATTATTCGAAATTCAAAGCGACCTTCTATAAGGATGGTGGCTGCGGCGGTCTTCCATCTACCTACGTTCCGAAAGATCTTGAGACCTATCTCATGCTTCTCGAAAGACTCTGTATCGATAATGATAACAATAATAATGTTACATTCTTTCTGACTTTGGTGTCGTTCTTCACCGGCGACCACAAACAAGAAC
>Ga0315284_10008970_pt1 | contig 14281 bp, 15 predicted proteins | sample YL17G09_16_MG_FD_203696 | JGI IMG/M metagenome (GOLD analysis project Ga0315284, IMG submission 203696) | Sediment microbial communities from Yellowstone Lake, YNP, Wyoming, USA - YL17G09_16 | ecosystem: Environmental > Aquatic > Freshwater > Lake > Sediment | place: USA: Wyoming | collected... | reverse complement strand
TTGTCTTTCTTCTTGTCTCTCTTGTCTTTCTTCTTGTCTCTCTTGTCTTTCTTCTTGTCTCTCTTGTCTTTCTTCTTGTCTCTCTTGTCTTTCTTGTCTCTCTTGTCTTTCTTCTGTGTCCCGTTGTTTAGAAGCAGATGCAACAAAAAAAGCAACCGAGAATTGTTTCTTCTTTTCGGCCACCGGTTTTTTTCGCAGCGCGTCTAAAATAGCAACTGCCGCTGCCATTGTTTCGTGCCTTATTAGTTATCTAATATATATTTTTAATTTAATTTTATCACTTCATTGTATAAACAATATAAGTAACTATTTAGTTTGCGTGCAATTATGTCAAGCATACCCCGAATAACAGATATGAAGGTTGATGAAGGCATCCATACATTGAATTATGTGAATATGGTTGGGGATTATACTACACATGGTTATGTTCAGCATGTGTTTCATGTTTTTTGCAATGAGGATTGTGTAAATGATATGATTGCTGCATCTACGGGAGCAACAGGCGAAACAGGCGCAACAGGCGCAACAGGCGCAACAGGCGCAACTGGCGCTACGGGAGCAACAGGCTCTGGTGCAAGTTCTCGGGACTGTTGTGTTTCTAATATCATTTATGAATCACACATCTTCCCAGATGATTTCGGTGTTGTCGGTAATTATTTATTTTTAAATGATATTGATCCTAAACTTCAATTTAATCCAAAAGGTGCAGATTCATTGAATATTATGAAGATTATCATTGATTGCATAATACAGGAACATGCTGAACATATTGAAGATACAAGGTTTGATGTTAAAGTAGTTGATAATGACTATATGGAATCAACCAGGGAACAGGGATTTAATACTTCTAACGTAAAATTGAGGAAGGATGACAATAGTGGCTGGGGGCCAGTAAACATAACAATAGATTTGCCCAGACTCGTGCTTAACAACGCGAAACAACTGTTAGACAACATAGGTAGGCGCGACTCGGTCGCGCAAGGACTGGTTTTAAGGGTTTTATTTTACAATGTTAAGGACGCAGCATATCATAGGCTCTTTACATTACGTCATAATCAATATGCAGACATTACTGGCTTGTTTACAATTTATCCATTTGATTTAAAATTTCATCCCCGAAATCAAAAATATCTAAATTCCTTTTTCAACTTGTTCTATCTAGATCGTAGACGTAAAGCACAAAGTCTGTATAATGAACTTCTGAAAAGAGCACAGGAAAAGGAAGCATACGAGAAGCAAAAACTTGTGGAAAGAGCACAGGAAAAGGAAGCATACGAGAAGCAACAAGCACAAAAGGCAGCACACATAGCATTCGAGAAGCATGTACCAGGAGCAGGAGCAGCAGAAGCAACATATCAACCACACGTTGTCGTCGACATTCCGGCACCACCACCGTCATTTTGGAGGAGACTATCATCATGGAGACCATGGGGTGGCGACAGAACAAAACGATCCAAACGATTCAAAAAGCATTCAAAACGATCCAATCGCAAAGGACCCAAGAGAAGCAGCAAACGACATCGCAAACATTTTAGGGCATGAACTGAATGGCGCTGTCGCACGCCAGCTGCTCCGCCTTCTTTTTGATTTTGTGCGACGCCTGCGCCAGGAACACCAGAATTCGCCCGCCCGCCGCTTCGCACGCCGCGTGCACCGCTTCAAACGTCTTCAGCTCCGAGAATTTCACTGCAGCTGCGGGCGACGTCTCGTATATTTGTTGCCCCAGGCACACATACACGCCCATGGTGTAGCCCACCTCCATGTCGCGCCCGAGCTCAATGTAGTCGGGTGTGGTCTTGAACTCCTTCTGGATTTTCACCTGCAGGATGTTCTTGTAGTTGTCGTCGTTGCGGATGAGTGCGATCCAGTCAATGTGCTTCTCAAACACGTTCTCAATGAAGATTTGCGCCATCTGGAACCCGGGCCCCGTGGCAAACACGTGCTCAAACCAGTGCTCCTCGTCCCGGATCGCAATCTTGTTGTAATCCAGGAACAGCGCGCCCACGAACGCCTCAAACAAGCAGCCCAGCTTCTTCAGGTTCGTGCGCAGCTTCTTATCCTCCGAGTGCCGAGAAATGATGAACCACCGGTGCAGCCCCATCTCGTACGCCATGCGCCCGATGGTCTCGTTCTTCACAATGGCGATTTTCTTCTCCGTCATGAAGCCCTCGTTCTCCTTCGGGAAGCGGCGATACAGGCAGTACTTGGTGACGCACTCCAGCACGCCGTCGCCGAGGAACTCTAGGCGCTCGTTGGACTTGGACCGCAGCGGCATGCAATCCGCCGGCTTGTCCACCACGCTGATGTGCTCCACCGCGTTCTCAAACTCGGGGCGCCGCGTGTACGACTGGTGCACGAACGCGCGCTTGTACAGCTCCAGGTTGTGCACCTTGGGGTCGGGCACGCCGTAAGCGGTGAGAATAGATTGAATTTCACTCAATGTAATCTCGCGGTTTTCGGGGTTGTAGGGGTTGAATATTAAGCCGGTGCCATCCTCGGTCGGCATGAATTCCTCGGCGTGCAACAATTTAGACGTAAGCGCCGTCGGGCGTTGCGGGGACCGGTCCTTGGGTTCTTGCATTTGAGGGGATTGCTGGGATTGCATGTTTGAAGTGCGGATACATTTAGTTGGCACGTTCGCTCTAAGCATGTTTGGAAATGTTTATGAATGGACAAATGAGAATGAGAATGTGAATGAATAAAAAATAAAATATTTAGAGATAGTATAACTCAATCCAAACACAAACAAATAAAATGGTCGGTTACATGCAAGGCTCAAGTCGTGCCAAAAGAACTCCATCCATCACCAACAACATTTGCAATTTGGGTGGTCCCAAGAAGGGTGGCCTTGTCACCATGCAGGGACGCACTTCCAACGTTCGCCCTGCCATCGTGAACCGTGGTCCTTACTGCTGTGTTGAAACCAATCTCGGTTGCATTGCAGGTTTAGCTTACCTGAAGGCCAAGAACTTGATGACCATGAACCCTCAGGGCAGCGGTGGCGTCCCCACTCGCATGTACCGACCCGGTCTTTTCTAAGTCGGAGAACCCCGAACCCCTCCTTTTGAGTCATGCCAGGGTTTTAGGGACGGCACGTCCCTTATTACATTATTCCATAATTACTTAGATAGTAATTATGCAACTGTAGCATTAACCTGCTGCATTAGTCATCATTAGAGACATGTTGATCCGGGTGGACATGCGCGAGGTCGACCTGTTGAGCCTGTTTCAAATAAATTTAAAAATGGTCCCGGATTCCAAACCCACGCATTCACTGCAATCCGAAGCGCTTCCCGTGGGGGACGTCATTCTCTCTTCGTCGGACGGCGCAACCGACTACATCGTGTTTGAGCGCAAGAGCCTGGCGGATTTGGCGGCTTCCATTCGCGACGGCCGCTACAAGGAGCAATCCCTTCGGCTCCAAGCGTTTCCCAACGTGCCCAATCACAACGTGGTGTACATCATAGAGGGCGACTTTGCGCGATACAGCGAGCGCTTTAGCAAAATCGGGAAGGGGGCGCTGCAATCCGCGATGTGTTCGTTGAATTACTACAAGGGGTTCAGCGTGGTGCGCACCATGTCTGTGGTAGAAACGCACGAACTCATACAGAGCTACGCCAACAAGCTGGCCGCATCTCCGGCACCGTACGGGCACTACCATTGCCATCATGATGCTGGGGTACCGGCACAGGATGAAGAAGGGGGTGTGGTTGGCACCGTCGGTTACTGCAGCGTGCTCAAGGTGAAGCAAGTCAAGTCCGAAAACATCACGCCGCAAAACATTGGGGAAATCATGCTGTGCAACATTCCGGGCGTGAGCAGCAAGACGGCGGCGGCCATCGTGAAACAATACCCCACGCTGCGCGCCCTCATGGACGCACTTACCGCGGGTGAGAACTGCTTGGCCGACATTCGGCTGGAAACGCAGCGCAAATTAAGCAAACAATGCATTCACAACATTTATAATTTTTTAATGGCGTAATGTATACGCAACGCAACGCAATCACAACAACATCGTCATGGAAATTGGTACCATGATGAAATACATTTTGATCGCTGTGCTCATACTGGCTGGATACTACGTGGTTTCAAGCACCGCATTCAAACCCCGTGAAGGCTTTTCGTTGAGTTCGGTTTCCAGCGAAACACCGGCGGTTACGGCTAAAAAGTCGTCCGATGTTTTAACCGACAACACAAAATCCCTGGTGGGGTTCTTGCAGATCAACGACAATAGAGCCAATTATGAAACCTTGCTTGAGGTCATGGATGCCTGGACGCAGGCCAAAATAGTGGCGTCCATGAACGCGCTGTCGGCGCAAATGAACGCCGATTCAAATGACCCATCGTCCACACCCAGCGACAAAACGGTGGCACTCATGAATTCACTCGTCACCATGACAAATTTTCAGACCACGGTTGTGCCGGCCGCATTCAAATATTTGGATGGCACCAGCTAACCAACCAGTGATTTTTCATGGGACGAAAATGCTCACTTCGTCCCCGGAATACTTCCCCGCATCAATGAGGGACTGGGTGTAAGCGTCTCCGCCCCAGTTTGGATCCATCGGGTTTGCACTCAACCCCTTCAATTTATTCAGTTGTCGCCCTTTAGCAGAACCCGCATTCGGCTCCATGGGGTCAAACGCGGGATACGAATTGGCGTTCATTGGCGGCTTGTCGGCGTCGTCAATGAAATTGGCGTTTGCACTCGCAGCCACCGCGCCGGAAGAAGCCACGGGCGGCAGTCCGCCCTGCAGGTTCAAGGGGCTCGGTCTAATTTTGTACACGGGCTTGCCCTGCGCATCAAACGAGTGCTGCATGTATAAAATAGGGCAGCGAATGCCATGGCTGCGCTGCCAATCCGTGAATTCCACGTACTCTTCTAAATTGTTGAACTTAAGCGGGTTTACGCCGGGCACGGTGGCCAGGCGGTTGTTGTGCAAATACAGTTCCGACCCCTTTTGAATCAGGATGTTCGGGCATCGGTTTTTGTTGGGACCAAAGCCCGAATCATCGGAGGTGCCTTCAAATGCCTCTTGCACGCTTTTACTGGTGTGTGTCAGTGTAAATAAAAGCCCGATTACAAACATGGCTAAAATTGCCCACGTGGTCGTAGTCATGGTCATGGTCATAGCGTGTGCCGATTTGGGGGGTTGGGTTTTGCTGATGCTAATATCATACACACATAATTTAATTTTGCAAATTTAAATTATATGTATCGTATATTAAGACAATTGCAGTTATTCATTCAACATTAAGGCACGCCACCATGTCAAAATCGCTGAGACACTACAAACGACACGGCAACAAAACACAGCGCCGGCGCAAGGGCCGCAAAGCGCGCAAAATGACCGGTGGCAATGAATTTGACGGGAATAATTTGCACGAGTTCAAGGAATTGATGAACCAAAACGATCGTCAGTTGGTTGCACTGCACTCCGACGAAGAATGCACTCATTGCAACCAGTTTAAACCAGAATGGGACAAGGTGCTTGACCGGTTGCCCCCGCAATCAGACATGACGGTTGCGAGGCTGGGTCCAGACGTCACGGATTATATGAATGAGCACCATTACCGCAAACACAATCATTCGGTCAACGGGGTTCCAACCATCATTTACTACATTGTCAACAACAAGCCCCAAGAGTACGATGGCGAGCGCACGGCCGATAAAATCATTGCTTGGCTCACGCAAGTCATGGCCGAGCACAGCATGGAACTAACCATTAAACCCAAATCGCAGGAGGGCGAAGAACCCGCGCCGTCGGACTTGGATGCTCCGTTTGCTCCTCCTCCTCTAGACTTGGCAGAACCGGAACCAGAGCAATTGGGTGAACCAGAGCAATTGGGTGAACCAGCGCAAATGGGTCAATACCCAGAGCAAATGGGTCAAGAACCATTGGAAGACGCGTTTCCACAATCACCATTGCCGCCCGCATCCACTTTGTCCAAGGCAACCGACACCATAAAGGCCACCGCTGCCAATGTGGATGACAAGATTGAACAAGGAGTGACTGCCCTAAAATCTGCTCTGACAAGCGACCTGGGAAGCCTGTTTTCATCTTCGTCGGACGCAACCACTGCTCCTGCTCCTGCTCCTGCTCCTGCTCCTGCTAATAGTCCTGTGGATGTATTTCCTCCTCTTCCTCCTCCTGCTGTTGCTGCGCCTCTTCCTCCTCCTCCTCCTTCACAAAATCTTAATCCTAATCCAATCAATGGTCAGACGACGCCTTCGGTGGTTGGAGGTGTTCGCCGCAAATTCACGCGGCGCCGGTCCAAGAAGTCAAAGAAGTCCAAATCGTCTCGGAAGACGAGGAAGACCAAGAAGTCCAAGAAATAAATGTTCACAACCTATTTGTTTTTATAATTCATTATAATTGTAAAAACTTGAAATGGTGTTCATTATTGTCGCATGGTCATTGGAATGGCGTCGTGACATTGGTACCCCTGCACTTCAAAATCGCCCACTTCGTAGTCATTGATGTTGTCATGCAGCGCCCGGATGGCGATTTTCGGGAATTCATGAGGATCCCTCGTCGTTTGTAGTTGCAGCGCGGTCACGTGGTCGTCGTAAATGTGCGCGTTCCCTAAGTAATATATGAATTCATGCGCATCCAGGCCGCAGTGGTGCGCCAACAGGTGGGTCAGCATGCTGTACGACGCGATGTTGAACGGCACGCCCAGTCCCACGTCCCCGCTGCGCTGATACAGCGAACACGACAGCTGGGTGCCATCGGTAACGTGGAACTGCATGAGCACGTGGCACGGCGGCAGCGCCATTTCGGGCAGCTGGCACGGGTTCCACGCCGAAATCAGGAGACGACGCGACGTGCGCTGCTCGGGGTCCTTTAGCGCATCAATCACTGCCTGCAGCTGGTCCACGCCTTTTTTATAAGTATCATCATTATTGGCAGGATACTCGCCGCCAAAATTCCGCCACTGGAACCCGTAAATGGGACCCAAATCCCCATCTGGACGTCCGTTGCTGTTGCCGTCCCAAATGTGCACGTTTTGCGCCTGCAGCAGCCGGTTGTCCGTCTCGCCGCGAATGAACCACAGCAGCTCCTTTAGGCACGTCTTCCACGCCAAGCGCTTCGTCGTTAGGAATGGCACGCGGCGACCATTAAGCGAGAAATGCATTGCCGCTCCAACCACGGCGAACGTGGTGCCGTTGCGTCCCCCCTCCGTCGTCCCTTCTGAAAGAATGTCGTCAATTAAATTCAGATACTGGTTCTCTTCGTGTCGCTCAGGGAATTGATTCGGTATCGGCTCTCCGACAATCCGGCGGTATTTATTGTACTCTGCCAAATTCTTCAACATGGTTTGCAACGATGATGCGATGCATCAATTTGTTCGGTTGTATCTATACCATTTTTCGCCACATTTCACATAATCAATTAAAATTAAACATTGGATTTGCATTTTAATTTTCTCTCGTAATTGTAAAGTAAATAACAACATGGACGCCATTGAAATCACGGCCAAGGACACCGCCAATGCCGGCGGCGGCTTCTTTAAGCAAGTATTCAAGCTGAACGAAGACTCGCAGGGCGAGGTTTTAAACATGATGCAATACGTGGCCATCGGGTTTGTGCCCGCCATCATCGTCATTTACGTCATTCGCTACTACGTGCCTGACCCCGACGATGATAAAGGCAGTTTGACAATTCTAGCCGAGATTTTTGCACAGACGTTCGGCATGCTGCTCGGCATTTACTTCATCCACCGCATGATCATTTACTTCCCCACGTACAGCGGCATCAAGTACGAGCGCTTCCACATCGTCAACATCCTCCTGGTGTTCGTCATGGTGCTCTTCTCCATTAAGACGAAGCTGGGCGAGAAGGCGCAGATCCTGGTGGAGCGCGCGGTGGACATGTGGTCGGGCAACGGGGGCAACAAGGCACAGCAAGGACAGGGGCAGGGCCAGGTGCGCGTCACGCAGCCCATCACGGGTTCCATGGCGTCGGGCGTGCCCATGACGGCACCGCCTCCTCCCCCGCAGCTCACAAACAACCGGGCCCAAATGGGCATGGGCATGGGAAACATGGTGAAGGACTTTAACGCCATGTATTCCGGCGGCGGCGGGCCTCAGCAGCAGCAACAGCAGCAACAGCAACAAATGATGGAGTTTGAGCCCATGGCCGCCAATGAAGCGGGCTGGGGCAACTCTAGCCTCTTTTAAAGGGGGCGATAAACGCCCCCCTTGGACCCCCTCGTAAACCCTCCTTTGGACCCCTCGTACCCTTTCATAATAAATATTTTATGCACATTTTGTATAACCTTGTAAAATATTTATAACAAATGGAACAATCATTTCATTTAATTGATCAATTAAGAAATCCAGCGTCCGCTGAAACTCAACATGCAATGCGCTTGCTGCACACTCCTAATCCTGCTGACATACCAAATTTAATTAATCAACGCATGAATTATCGTCCTTTGTTCGCAGGCTTTATTAATGTCATCAACGATCACACTGCCGATTATCAAGGGGTTGAAAGAGCATTTACTGCAACTATACCAGGGTTGAATGCAGATTTATGGATTGCGTTTGTTGCAGAGCTTCGGCAGTATTTGCAGCAACAGGCACAACAGGCACAACAGGCGCAACAGGCGCAACAGGCACAACAGGCACAACAGGCACAACAGGCACAACAGGCACAACAGGCACAACAGGCACAACAGGCACAACAGCAACTGCAACAACAGCAACTGCAACAGCAACAATATCAACAACAACAATATCAACAACAACAATATCAACAACAACAACAACAGCAACAACAACAGCAACAGCAACAGCAGCAACGACCACCGCAACCCAATATATTTGCCCGGCCTCAGCAACAGCAACAGCAACAGCAACCGCAACAGCAACAGCAACCGCAACAGCAACGACAACCGCAACGACAGCAACGACAACCGTACGACCCCGAGCCTGTAGTACACGAAATAGGTGCGAACGGCAATTGGCACCGATGGAATGGTCATGCATGGGTAGACACTGGAAGACGACCTAATAGCGGTGGTTACAAAGGTCGTAAAAAATCCATGCGCAAATATTGTCGTCGTAAGTCCATGCATCGTCGCAAAAAATCCATACACAAGAAACGCAAGTGAAGCAATGTCAAAAAAATTGAAAGCATTTACAACGGTCAATGACAACGACATGAACCATCAAACAAACACGAGACAAACAATGCCCGCGTTACTTGGAGAGATTATCGTAATGGCAGGATCATTCACAGTTATATTCGCAATTCTGATTTGCTGTATCAACAACAGCCCACGGTCGCCAAGAGTAAGACGAGTTCGCGCTCACAATAAACGAAGGTGAATTCATGTAAGCGACGCTGGCCATTACATAAAAATGTGAAACATTATTTATTGTTTATCATTTTTTTCAAAAAAATAAAAATAAAAATTGAAAAGAATGTTCAATTGCAAATGGAGTGCATGATTCAATGGACTCCGAATATGACATGGGTGGTAACATGGATGCTGGATCTTCCAAAAAAGAGTTGGGCCAATATTTTACGACATCCGACATGCTGCAGAGCTTCGTGTTTGACAAGGTGAAACACAAATCAAGTTGTCTTCTGGAACCGTCTTTTGGGGCAGGACACCTGCTGAAAAAGTTCAAAGAGCACGACCCCCACTATCCAATGGTGTGTTGCGAATTGGATGCAAGCGTTGAACCCGTCATTTCATTCAATGCACACCAAACCCTCATATATGGGGATTTCACGCAAGAGAAACTCGGTTCCAAGTTCAAAACAATTGTTGGCAATCCCCCCTACGTAAAACAGAAGACTGGGAATTTGTACATCAAATTCATTGAATTGTGCTATGACTATTTGGACGAGGACGGAGAGATGATATTCATTGTTCCGTCCGATTTCATTAAATTAACAAGCGCGGCGTCCATCATTGACAAGATGATGCAAACCGGCAGTTTCACGGACTTCTTGTTCCCCCACAACGAAAAACTGTTTGAATGCGCCAGCGTGGATGTGGTCGTGTTTCGTTACGAAAAAGGATGCATGAGTTCAAAAACGTCGGTGAATGGCAAAGAAATGCACTGCAATGTGAATAAAGGGATCGTCACGTTCAGCGAGCATCAAATTTCGGGTCATCCGATTGACTCGGCGTTTGATGCGCATGTCGGGCTGGTGTCCGGGAAGGATGAAGTGTATCGCGTGCCATTCGGGAACATTGATGTTCTCACCGACAAGGGCAGCACTGCAAAATACGTGTTTGCGGAGACATTCCCCACACAAAATGCGCAGATCAATGCACATCTGCTGGCCCACAGGGAAGCATTGATGAGCCGAAGGATCAAAAAATTCTCAGAGAGCAATTGGTTTGAATGGGGTGCTCCGCGCAACATCTCCAGCATCCGAGACTCATGGGGGAAGCCATGCATCTACGTGAAAAACATGACTCGCAGCAAGGAGGTTGCATTCATTGGGAACGTTCAATACTTTGGAGGAACTCTCATATGTCTTATTCCCAAACCGGATACGGAAATGACTCCGTCGGAAATGCACGACATTGTGGGTTATCTCAACTCCGACGCGTTCCAAACCAATTACATGTATTCCGGCCGATTCAAAATCGGACACAAGCAAATCAGTTCTGCGGTTGTTCCCTCGTCAGTCAAACATTAATCTCAAATCGGCTTTTGCAAATTGTTTGGTTCGTTCCCGCATTTCCTTGACCGATTTTTGGATGCAACCCAATAGTTCCATCACTTTTTCCAAATAATTTGCGTCTTCCGTGTGATAGTCTGCATGCGCAAACTCGTTTTTCCAGCCAATTTGAAGATCATTGCTCGGATTGCTCACATAGGTGTGTATGTCAAATATCGGCTTGAACAGGACATCCCCGGTTATTTTGTTTTTCACGAGATAGTGATATTCAGTTGGCTTGTGCCTCTGTTTTTTGATTTGGTTCGCGGTTTTCGCGCGCCCGAGCCTCTCAAGAAACCCGTTCCAATTGGATGAATTCGGGTATGTTGCAATCGCGGTGATGCTGTAATAAATGGACGGTTTGCTGACGCTGTTGTCAGCTGATTTGCAATCGGTGAGCTTCGCATTGATTTTGATGCCATTCACCATGATGTCGTATGATGCGCGAGGAGGAGAGATCACCACCACCCATTCAGGGTGTCTCTCCAAAATGATGCGCTTCATCTCTTTTAAGAATGGCGTTTCTTTCATGGCACTGTCAATGCGCCCATCGCCATCACTTTGCAAATTTTTTGCTAGAGTGATTGATTTTGCAATGCTGGCAATTTCGCCAACTGTCATTTCATATTCGGAATCACTCATTGACATGGGCTCTTTTGTTTTTGTAATTGACGATTCAATGTCTATATCATTTTTTGGACAAATTCTCTTTGTTTTTGCTCTTGCTTTTTCGGCATCTTTTTCGGCCTTGGCTCTTGCTTTTTCGGCATCTTTTTCGGCCTTGGCTCTTGCTTTTTCGGCATCCTTTTCGGCCTTGGCTCTTGCTTTTTCGGCATCCTTTTCGGTCTTGGCTCTTGCTTTTTCGGCATCCTTTTCGGTCTTGGCTCTTGCTTTTTCGGCATCCTTTTCGGTCTTGGCTCTTGCTTTTTCGGCATCCTTTTCGGCCTTGGCTCTTGCTTTTGAGTTTGTAATTATTGTCATTCCTTGGTACGCGAATTAGATAATGTGCCAATTTTGGTTTTTGAAATTCAATTTTTTCGCGAACGTATGAATTTTGGGGATGACATCGGATGAGATACTTTTGCATTAAATTTGAATGCCAATCAGAGAATAAATAAATTAAACCAAAAAAAAAATATATATGTAGCTTTTTTGATCGCGAGTTCATTCATGTTTTCACGTGAAACCAGTGCGAGAAGAAATGCAACACTGTGAGCGACACGACGAAGATTAGTAAGAACTGCACGGGCGCTTTCAAGAAGTTTTTCTGGTAGCCCGTAATGGCGTGCGTTTCCTCTAAATACACGTCAAACTGACTCACGGCCAAAAACACGGTGGTGATGATCACCGCCGTTGTCAGCGTCTTGTACAACAGGGGGGTCATGCGTTGTTGTTTGGTTGTTTATATTATGCTGCCATTTTTTTTATGGCTGCAAAGTGTTGCGCATTTTTTGTGATCAACTTCATTTTTTCATAATAACTATGTGTATTTGTAAAATTATAAAATATATTGATTATAGATGAGAATGACACCATATAATCGCCATGGTACATTTCGTAAAAAACGCCGTTTGACAAAACAACTAAGAAGAACATCGCGCACTCACGCAATGAGATGAGGTGGTTACGAGGGCGAAATGAAGGACGGCATTCCGAATGGAAGAGGCAAGTATACCTGGCCCAATGGCGCAACTTACGAGGGCGAGTATAAAGACAACAAGAAGCATGGAAGAGGCAAGTATACCTGGCCCGAACGACGAATTTACGATGGCGAGTGGAAGGATGACTACATGGACGGAAGAGGCAAGATGACCTGGCCCGATGAACGAATTTACGACGGCGAGTGGAAAGACGACAAGAAGAATGGACACGGCAAGGAGCTCGGGCCCAGGGGTGACGTTTATGAGGGCGAGTGGAAGGATAATAAGCAGAATGGAAGGGGCAAATATAAGTATCCAGATGGCACAACGTATGAAGGTGAGTTCAAAGATGATAAATTTAGCGGATACGGAGAATACACAAACGTCACAAAGTATGATCCGCCGAGAGAAAATTATTATTTTAAATATCGCGGTTATTATGACAATGATGTCAAAGATGGATTTGGGTATATACACACATCAGGACGTGCCGGAAGTGGAACGATTTATGGAGAATTTAAAAATGATAAAATGATTAGTGCAACAGGCAGACGAATTGAAGAAGACGGAAATATTTACGAAGGCGATTTTATAAATAGCAAAATTAGAATTGGCAAAAGAATTTGGCCTGGCAATGAATACATATATGAAGGTGAGTTTGATGAAAATGGAGTCATTCATGGAAAAGGTTCAATGACTAAGGTAAATGACTGGAAATATGAGGGTGAATACAAACACGGTTTGATGGACGGATATGGTGTGCTGCATTATCAGAACGGCGATGTTTATGAAGGAAAGTTTAAAAATGATAAACCAACTGCAGGTGCGGTGTGGTCATCGTTGCGTCTGTCAAGAGCTATGCGACGATTAATTAAATCCACTTAGCAGTAGTCCAATAACCTCGTTCCCAAACTCCCCACTCTTCAGGCAGACCTAGTGCGCTGCTGTACCATTTTCTATCAACTATTTTCGGTTTATTTTCATCGCCGAGGCGGTCTTTTCGTATCTTCGTGGTTGTCCCGATGTCGCCCATCGGTTCGTATTCGTCTGCTTTCAATTCAATAACTCGTTGTTCCATTATGCGGGAATGATGCGTATAATCAATACATATCATTCATTATAATTCAATTTTCTATATTATTAGCGTTATAAAACTCTTCGTCCATCTCCTCTCCAAATCTACAAAACCATTTTAATACACGCCCGATGTTTAAGCTTAAGAAATTTATGGGGATCCCGGATCCAGACCAAGTAATTCGTCTGGGACGATCTAGGCGCATCATCAAGCAATCTAAGAAAAGCAGGCGCAGGCGCACCACTTCCCACCGGCGGCGATCAAGGGCAGCACGGTGAGTTTGACCAGCTTGAAGCTGCCGTCCAGCATGACCAGTGCGGCATCTTCCTCCGGTCCGTCCAGCGTCAAAATAAGAATGCACTTCAGCACAAAGTGCAGAAACGTGATGACCGTGTTGCTGTTCAACGCCACAGAATTAGTGTTAGATGCGTCGGCCGAAAACAGCGTGATGCAGTCGTGAATCAGCGTCAGGAAGTGCGGCGCGTCGCTCATGTCGATCTTGCCGTCGGCCATGATGTTGGCAAACGCGGTTTGCATGACGGAGCCAATGGTGCGCCGGCTGCTGTCTTGGGCCGCGTACGAATTCAGCTGCTCCAGTTCTTGTGGCGTCAGCTTGGCTTGCAACTCGGCATGCACTTTACTGATTTCGGCGCCGATCAGCGATGGATTGTCCAGAATGACTTGCAGCTTCGTGCGCAGGGCGGGCACATTCAGGATCATGGCGAAAATCACGTCCTGCACCATGCCGACCAAGGGTTGGGATTGTTTGACAGCTGGATCTGTGGTTTCTGGTGCCGTGGTTTCTGGTGCCGTGGTTTCTGGTGCCGTAGTTTCTGGTGCCGTGGTTTCCGGTGCCGTGGTTTCCGGTGCCG
>Ga0315284_10008969_pt1 | contig 14282 bp, 16 predicted proteins | sample YL17G09_16_MG_FD_203696 | JGI IMG/M metagenome (GOLD analysis project Ga0315284, IMG submission 203696) | Sediment microbial communities from Yellowstone Lake, YNP, Wyoming, USA - YL17G09_16 | ecosystem: Environmental > Aquatic > Freshwater > Lake > Sediment | place: USA: Wyoming | collected... | reverse complement strand
GAGGGATGTATGATAGTACTCCCTCCATCAAATGATGATAGGCTTTGTGAATATCGGTTCGTTGAAGGAAAGTGGGATTGCATTCTTTTATGATGGTGTAGATGTGTCGCGGCCAGAGATTGTCGAAAGGTGCTCGATGTGCAGGTACATTCCATTTGAGCTTGGCTGTGGATATGTTACTTGTATTACTCGCTGCACTTGTATTATTTATGGTGCTTGGTGTGATACTTGGTACAACATGTAGATTTTGTATGGTTATGGTTCGCCTCATTTGCCGAGAAATGGAGTGTAACCACAATTCCACCGTATCATACATTTTTTTAGGGTCACCCACATAATCACCTTTGAGTTGATGAACACCATGTTCCATTACAATGGCAGTATAGTGATTCCAGTCCATGATGGGACATGGATTCGCAGAAGGAACAGGATAGTAACGGAGAACCGTGCCAACGGGGAGAACCGTACCAACGGGAAGAACCGTGCCAACGGGAAACATTATATCTCTCTATACATGATCAAATCTATCAAATTTATTCTAAAAATTGATAGGGTCAATGACATAAAAAAAGCCAACCATGGAGCAAGAACTCACCGAATTTACAGTATTACAAATGGTAATGGAGCGCATCGAAAATCGCCCCACTACCGCACAGCGAGCCATGGCAATTATTCCCTTTCTTCTCATTATGATGTGCTGCATGACCATTCTCTATGACACCTATATTGCACGCGGCAACGCATCAGACGAAGCATTTGCTCCTGTTCTTGCAAGCATTTTATCCACCGTGATGATCATAACAGAATTCCTTATCATGGCCTATCGCCATCACCCATCCTATGAAAAAGTGGAATCAGTCGCAAATATATTGCTTCGATTCAATATCTTTCATTTGATTGTCTGCGGGTCGTGTGCGAGCTATGTAAAAACAAGTGGCGGGTATAACACTTATTTCGCATGGTCGTATGTATTAACACTTATTATTTATCTCATTTCGTTTAGCCCATTTGTATGCAATATGATTCCTCTTTATTCGTAATCACGGAAGGCAATGCCGACGGGAAAGCGTGGGATACGCTCGTCGGTCAGCTCTTGAAAGCGCACGGTTAGTTTTTTTCCAATATAGTCTGCCCCATTCTGAAAGAGTTCGCTACGCGATTCGCGACTACCGCGTGGGCGGCAGTGGAAAGTCTTTTGCTCCGCGGTGCGACACACCCAGATGACGCATCCTTCTTCGAGCCCCTGTCCTTGTTCGAAGCCCACTACTTCGTACTCGTCGTCAAGGAACTCCTTGTACTTCAGCAAATCCACGGATCGAGAATGTTTATAGACGCCCAGCTTGGTTCGCAGCATGATCCCCTCATAGCCCGATAACACATATGCGGCATGTTTTTCTTTCATTTTCTCTTCGGACTCGCACATCTCCGTGGGGACCAGTACCAAGTGCTGAAACTTATGGCGTTGAAAGAGGTGCTTCAGGTTCGCGAGGCGATTATGGAAGGGCATATCAACGATGATGTCATAGACATGGAACTGGATCTGCCGCTGCTTTTCGGCATCTCCGTCGCGGAGCGTTTCTCGCTTGACAAGCCCGACGATTTCCTGAAAGGTGAGAGTGCTGGAATAGAGTTCGCCGTCGAGGATGATCTCGGGAGGAAGCTGATGGAGCTCGGAGAGAATGTGCTCCATGTGGGGAAAGGACTTGCGGAGCCGAGAGAAGAGTCCGTTGCCTGGCATTCCCACACAGCGAGTGCCGTCGAGCTTTGGCTGGACAAAGCAGGGAAAGAGGGCGGACTTGCCGCGCTTGTGATAATCGTGGGCGAGCATGGGGAGGGGCACTTCTGCATGAATTCCCTTTCCTTTAGCTCCGCTTTGCACTGCGCTTTGCGCTTTGCTTTGCGTGTCGCTTTGCGCTACACTCTGTACTCCGCTTTCCTCTTTTTCATCCACATCAGCCGACATCGTTCCCAGAATGGACTCCGCATATCCACTTTCAATCTTCTTGACCCAAGTCGCCCGCGCCTCGGAAACCGCTTGTTCGAGGGCCGAGGTCTCATTCTTTTTTCCGATATTTTTGCCCTGGCTAATGACCTTCTCATTGACCTGCATTTTTCCGTTCAAGTAGCCGTGAGTCGTCTGGATCACGCCCTGACTCATTCGTTCAAAGACGCGGATGGACCAGACTTTGGTTTTGCCTGTGGTGGCTTCGCCGCACAATGGAGGAAAGTCGGACATGGTTGTAATCAAAAAGAAAGAGCAAATCGTTTTCAATTTTTTATTGACGCTTTAAGATGGCGTAGTAAAATGTCACATTTCCGCGCCTGGACTTCTTTACATCAACGACGGTATAGTATCCTAACAGTTTCACCTTATTGGGTTCGTATTTGTGCAGTACTGGGAACTTCTTTTTTGTTTCGATACTTGTTCGAAATAAATCCTGCTGCGCCGACTCCTGTGTCTTTATGGGATGAGCGGGTGTTGGCTTGTTTCCCTTTCCCACATAATAGATGGTTTGACCGTCATCTAGAATCCTATCATATGAATCGGGATGCACCGATATCTTTAAAGAGGTGACGCCCGTCTTTGCGGTTCCGTGTGTTCCTCTTTGATAGGAACCAGGTATGCCCAGTTTCTCATGCGCCTCTTTATAGGTCCTGAATATCATACTACTCATACTGAATATTAGTAATTGCCTTCGAATGGTTCGACCACATCGCAGAAGTACATATTCTTTTCATGAGGGGCAAAGTTGTATTCATCCTGGAAGAATTGATAGGCGAATACATTTTTCGGATCATATTGGTCTTGCCCACCGATCACAAACCAGCAGGCCTGTACAATTAAGCGAGACTCCATGTTATACCAAGGAGTAAATTTTTCAAGAAGATTGTGGAACCACCATGATTCCGTCTCGACATCGTGATCGTATGTATCATTCTCGTGAATGAGTGCTACCACTCCGAGTAGTTGTTCTTTTTGAGAATCCGTGAGGAGAAAGCGATCTCCAATGGTGTGAGCGCATTTCGGACAATACACGGGTTCATTGGAGTGGAATACAGTATCACAGTTCTCACAGAACCATAATGGGATATCGATATCGTATGACATGGTGACGTAACTACAATGATGCAGTGATTTCAATTTTTAAACAATACGGCGTATTTTAAGTACATATTTTGTATATTGATAAGTATATGTATAACGGACAGGCACAACAGGATAAGTTTGCATTGAAACTTCTTCACGAAAAAAGAAATGGATTCTTTGTAGAATGTGGATCACATAATGCAATCATTATCAATAATACCTATCTGTTAGAAAAACAGTATGATTGGAAGGGTATTATGATTGAATATGATATTACCCACTTGAATTCATACAAAATGCATCGCCCAAATAGCATTCATGTCATACAAGATGCGACAACAATTGATTACAAACAATTATTTGAAACGAATCATGCTCCGTTTTCCATTGATTATTTACAAATTGATTTGGAACCAAGTAATAATTCTACCCTTCAAACCCTACAAAAAATAGACAGAGATGTGATGGATACCTATCAATTTGCCACGGTTACCTTCGAGCACGATTTATATGGTGGATCAGAGATTTATCTTCAGACACGAAATAAATCTCGAGACATTTTTAAAAGAAGAGGCTATATCAACCTATTTGAAGATATTAACAATGGTGGTGTAAATCCCTATGAAGATTGGTATGTTCATCCTGATTTAGTAGATATGGAGTATGTTACAAAACTCATACAAATGAATGAGAAACATTATATTCGCTGCGGTATATCAGAGCGTTCCATTAATTGGCAGGATATTGAATACTAATCCATAAAAAATAAGGCATTTGCATCGCATTTGCATCGCATTTGCATCGCATTTGCATCGCTTCTGCCTCTCTGTTTATTCATTCTGCTCCGTCAGCGCCTTGCGGAGATTGGAATATCAACATTTTTACTAATACATAGTAGATGTCGACTACCATTTATGACGCATCGCAGATCACGCAAAGGAATCGTGATAAGGCTATCGCTCAGCAGATTAAGCAAGCGACAGATGCTGGAAAGCCAATTATTATACCACAAGCTGGGTATGGTTCCTATCTGTTAGGTGAAGCAACGAATGGCAATATTACTTACTTTAAAAAGGTTCAAGCATGTACGGATATCAACTTATCTTGTAACTGTACGGGATCTACGACAGTAACTACGAGCGCATCTGCTCCTGCCCCTACTCCTGGTCCATACACAGTTACTTATTTAGGTAACACCAGCACGGGTGGCACTGCACCTATCGATGGGTCATCCCCTTACAGTTCTGGCTCACAAGTTACAGTTCTAGGTAACACAGGAGGACTTGTGAAATTAGGAACACCATCATCCATTCTAACTAATTCCCAATTTGGTGGATGGAATACAGCGGCGGATGGTTCTGGAATAAACTATGTTGGAGGTGATACTTTTAATATTACACAAAATACAACGTTATATGCTCAATGGTTACCTCCACTGTCAGGGGTGCAGTTAGTTTATAATTTTGGAACAGGAGGGGCTGGAACACCACCGCCAAGTTCAGGAACATTTTATGATACTTATAGCTCACAGCCTGTAGTGGATAATACAGGAACTTTTACAAGATCAGGTTTTACATTTGCTGGTTGGAATACTGCTGCTAATGGTTCTGGAACAAGTTATCCAGTGGGGTCAAATGTTACTATGATACCTAATACTTCATTTCTCCCAATTACTTTATACGCACAATGGGCTCCTGTTGTTACCTCCAATGTTAATTTAACATATAATGCGAATGGAGGTGCTGGAACAGATATTGTAACTCCTTATAATTTAAATACTGCTGCTCCTATATCAGGACAACCTGGGACATTTACAAATGGGTCTCTGATATTTTATGGTTGGAATACTCTTCAAAATCCAACTACTTCAGTTCCAGGAATCAGTTACCCTGCTGGTTCAACTATTACAATGAATGCTAGCAAAACACTATATGCTCAATGGGGAAATACTCCACTTGTTACAGTAACATATGATGCGAATGGTGCTAGTGGAGTTCCTGCCGCCCCAACAAGTTATCCAACAGGAGTTCAAGTGTCCATTTTAGGACAAGGTTCTCTTACAAGACCTGGATACACATTCTTAGGATGGAATGGTGCTGCTGATGGAACAGGTTCATTATATGCTCCTGGATATAAATTTACATCAAAAACAGCAACACTTTATGCTCAATGGGCCCCTGGTTCAACTATTAAAAGTTGTGCGCCTACTGAGACATTCACATCTGGTCCTAGTACATTCTATGCTATTCCATACGCCCAAGTTATTGCCGACTCAAATACGATTACTATTTATCTGGCTGCATATTTTGGTACAGTACTAGGGAACGTTGGTTCAGGCAGTGGTCCTTATGGTATACTATCTTTTGTAAGTAAGACAGTTATTACATCAACAACTATAACAATTAATACAAATACATCTTATAGCAATCCAGCAAATGATTACAATTATTCTCAAACCATAACAAATGGTGTAGGTGTTACATACTGGCCTTCTGGAGCGACGATTTCAAGTATAACATTTCCTACAACATATGTCGCACCAGATATATGGAGTGATCCAGCAACCTTTAACAGAGCAGCACAATCAGTTATTAATGGGTGTGGGATAGGAGCACATGATTCATTTTTCTCTGGCACTACAGATACCCAATTTTATTTCTTTAATCAAGGCGTACAATTAAATTATTCCGATAGTACAAATACTCAATTTATAAATAGCCCTGTATCAGCATTATATACAGTAAATAGATTCGCAGGTCCTATTGTATGGTCTGCTATGCCATCTTCAAATTATCCTTATGTTGGAATTACACCAACCACTGATAACACTTTAACAAGTATTACTATTATACCATCATCTGGTTCTACATATGTAAATCCTCCTATGCCTAATTTTACAGTTCAATATCATCCAAATGGTGCGACTGGACCTGCTTTTGGAAATGCTATTCCTGGACCACGATATATGTCTCCCTATACAGGAACAGCATCTATTACAATTGCGGGTCAAGGTTCATTAGTTAAGTCTGGATCCACATTCAGTGGATGGAATACTGCTACTAATGGTTCTGGAACAAATTATGCAGCGGGCGCCACATATAATGGCTCTGCAGGTAGTCTCATATTGTATGCTAAATGGGTCTAAATTATTTATTTTTATTTAATTTAATTAGATGTCGACTACCATTTATGACGCATCGCAGATCACGCAAAGGAATCGTGATAAGGCTATCGCTCAACGGATTAAACAAGATACCGATGCTGGGAAGCCTATTATTGTACCGCAAGCTGGGTATGGTTCCTATCTGTTAGGCGAAGCGACGAATGGTAATATTACCTACTTTAAAAAGGTTCAAGGATGTACGGATATCAACTTATCTTGTAATTGTACGGGATCTACGACAGTAACTACGAATACTCCTGCGCCTGCTCCTGTGCCACCATCAGGACCATTTAGATTGACATATGATGGTAATGGAAATACAGGAGGAGTTGTTCCAGCTAGACCAGCAGACTATGCAAGTGGCACACAAGTTACAGTATTAGGAAACCCTGTCCCTCCAAACAGCTTGGTACAAATAGGCTACCAATTTACTGGTTGGAATACTGCTCCAAATGGAAGTGGAACAAGCTATGTTGGTGGTGATACTTTTACTATTACACAGGATACAACATTGTATGCTCAATGGACACCTGCTGCACCTGTTACATTATCATATAGTGGTAATGGAAATACAACCGGATCTGTTCCAGCCATACCAACAAATTATGCATATGGAACAACAGTTGTAGTTTTAGGTAATACTGGCTCACCACCCTTAGAAAAGACAGGCTACCAATTTACTGGTTGGAATACGGCAGCTAATGGCTCTGGAACAAGTTATGTTGTTAATAATATTTTTAATATTACACAAAATACAACCCTGTATGCTCAATGGACATCTACAGTTGCATTAACATACTACGGTAATGGTAATACAAATACTAGTGTATTGCCACCTACAGATACTAACTCACCTTATGTAGTTGGTTCAACAGTCACAGTATTAGGAAACCCAATCTCTCCAAACAGCTTACTAAGAACAGGCTACCAATTTGCTGGTTGGAATACTGCTGCTGATGGAAGTGGAACAAGTTATATTGGTGGTAACACATTTGTAATCAATGCCGCTACAACATTGTATGCTCAATGGTTAATTACAGGTTCTCCCAGACTTGTATATAGTTCTAATTCTACACGTGGCGGAACAGGGACTGCACCATCAAGTTCTGGTACATCTTATCCACCATACAATGCGACTGATATAGTCGATAATACATTTACAAATACAAATGGATATACATTTGGTGGATGGAATACTGCCGCAGATGGTTCTGGAACAAGTTACCCAGCTGGTTCCGAAATTAGTATGCCTGCGTTAGGAACAGTTACTCTATTTGCTCAGTGGATTAATCCTGCGACCACTTATACTTTAACTTATGATCCCAATGGTGGGACTGGAACTGCTCCTAATAATCCAAATCCAACTACAAATATTCCTTCAAATTCTACTTCCACTATATTAGGAAATACAGGATCTTATTCAAATGGTTCTTTAGTATTTTATGGCTGGAATACCGCAGCAGATGGTTCTGGAACAAGTTACCCTGCTGGTTCGACTATTACAATAAATTCTAACAAAACACTATATGCTCAATGGGTTTCAGCTACACCACAATATCTTGTAACATATGACGCAAATGGAGCTACTGGTGGAGCTGTTCCAGCCTCTTCAACAAATTATCCTGGAGGAGTTCAAGTCCCTATTTTAGGACAAGGCTCGCTTACTAGACCTGGATACGCCTTTTTAGGATGGAATTCGAACACAAATGGCACTGGTTCAATATATGCTCCTGGATTTACATTTACCTCCAAGACTGCTACACTTTATGCTAATTGGGCTCCTGGGTCACCTGTTAAATATTGTGGAGGAGGAAGGTCGGGTGGTACTGCTGGAGGTTTAACTATAGACTATTATTTCCCAATTGCTCAAATAGTTCAGAGTTCAGATACGATAACAGTTTATACAACAGCGTTATTAAGCGCAACGCAATCAAATTATGGTACAGGCACAGCCCCTCTTGGAATAACTTCTATTGCAAGTAGAACAGTTATTACATCAACAAATATAACAATTAATACAAATACTAGTTATTTAACTCCAGCAAATGATAATAATTATTCTCAAACCATATTAAACTCGGTTGCTAATTACTGGCCTTTTGGAGCAAGTATTTCAAACATAACATATTCAGCAGTAAGTGAGCGTAATAGCTCAATACCAACATATAACACAAGCACCAAATCCTGTCTTTTAAGTGGATGTGACTTATCAGCAAGTGTTGGCAATGTTGTTGGTGGTGCAGTTACTGCTTATAGTTTCTATAACCAATGTTTTACAATAAATTTTTCAATCGGACCATCTACATTTATTGCCAATTCTCCTACTAATCTCTTCTATACAGCATCTACAAGTTCTGTTAATTGGGTAACCGCACCAAAAGACAGATATCCATATCAAAATATTCAAGATTCCTATAATGCCTTAACAGCCATTACTATTATACCATCAGGATCTGCTACATATGTAAGTCCTTCTATGCCGGCTACTACAGTTCAATATAATGGAAATGGTGCAACAGGTGGAAATATACCAAATCCACAATATTTTACGCCATATACTACGACTCCATTCCCATATACAGTTCCTGGAAATATTGGTAATGGAACAACTAGTACACCTACTAATATTTTGACAAAATCTACAGCACCGAATACATTCAAAGGATGGAACACTCAAGCAGATGGAAATGGAATAAATTATGGACCAACTGCCCTTGACCCTGCAAATAATCCTACATATAATGGCGCTTCAGGTAGTCTTATATTATATGCCAAATGGGCATCAAGTTAGATAATGATTTGAAATGTTGGTCGATCTTCATAAAAAATAAGACCAGCGTGTCTCTCTGTTTTTACTCATTCTGCTCCGTCAGCGCCTTGCGCAGATTGGAAAGGGTCTCGCGCTGGCCGTCGCGCTCCACTGAGCACAGACGCCACGGAAGCGCCTGAAAGGTGCGAGTGATCAGATTGGCCTCCTTCAGCTCATTCATGAACTTGTAGAGAATCTCGCCAGGCTTGGAGGAAGTCAGGCCGACCAGCGACGGGATGTCCGCGCACGCCTTCACCGTCAGGTTCGTGCCGTCGAAGACGGCGACAGCGGTGGTGGTAGTAAATGCACCCTGTGCATTCTTACCCGTGTTGATGGTAAAGGTGACATCCTCATTGTTCTGGAGAATATCCGAGAGCGCCGTCGGCGCCCAGTTCTCCTGGTCGTTCTGCGGCTGGGCATAGGTGCGCGCCGAGCTCGCACCATCGCGTCCGTTATAGCCATCGCGTCCGTTATAGCCATCGCGTCCGTTGTAGCCACCGCGGCCATTGTAGCTAACGCGACCGCGCGCCTGGACAGATTGGAGCGGAATGGCCGTCTTGACTTGAGCATGATGTCCCGAGAGATAATGAACTTGCGCGGTAAGAGCGGCAATGGCAGTCTCGGCAACAGTCAAACGGTTCTGGAGATCGGTAAGTGACATGATTGTGAGAATGGAAGGTTATGGTGTTTGAATCTACAATTTTTGGCAATCAATTTTTATTTTTTTGACATTCCATTTTTCAAATGAATGATAAATTACTTTGAAAAATAGTAGTTAATTAGTCTTATACATATGCAAGTATTACATCGTTTTTAATGTATCCATCCAGCATCTTAAACTGATAGAGAGGATTAATCATTTTAATTTTTTTAATGATTTCATCAATAAAGTTTTTACCTTCATAGCTGGTTTCTCCCCATGGAAATGGAGTTTGAAGAATACGACAATCATCAATCAATATCACATGATCTTTTCGATCCAATGTACTGATTGCATCTAATTCCTCAAGTAAGGGGCACTTTTTCTGATAATGATGAATGTTCTCGTTATCAACATGTGCATCTAAGAAAAACATTGATTTATGCTGAAAGATCGCTGGATCCAGGTGTTGCTTCAGACGAGTACTATCATCCTGTATCAATTTCACACGACCATCTGCAATTTCCTTCTGAAAGATTTCCTTTCCTAATGAAATCCAATCCTCACGAATTTCAATCGAAATGACCCTCTCAAAACAACTACGAAGTGCGTGTTTGACAGATACATCTTCACGTGGATCATAGAGACCTGTCTCCAGATAATTTACACATTGATGTTTTTTTCGCAATTCCTCGAGATCAAATGCAATTGGCATATTATATTTCTTTCGTGTGGTATTCTTTAGATGATCTACTTGCGCTTTTTCGATGGAACCTCTTCTGCCTCATTCGCCGTCGAATCAAACTCCGTCCCTTTAAACAAGTGTGACACTTTCACGCGAGTCCGACTCGTATTCCACAGGTCATCCACCAGACCCGACGCAATGCACTCCTCGCTGTCCCACCAAATGTCACGCTGCAGACACGCCTTGATCTCCTTCGTGGAAAGAGAAGTATGATCGCGATACAGCTTGTAAATGCGCTCCATCAACTTGGTGTCGTTCAGAAAATCATCCTTGAGCGCCTCGTACTTACCGACCGCGAACGATGACAGCTGATGGATCAACATGAAGGAATTCTTCATCATGTAACGCTTCTGACAGACCATGCTGATAATTGTCGCCGCCGATGCCGCCTTGCCCTCCACAATGGACACGACAGGTACGCGACAGTTCTTAATGGTATCAACGACAGAAAACGCGGAAAAGAGACAGCCCCCATAGCTGCTAATGTGCAAATAGATATTAGGAGGCTCACAGTCGTACTCAATCGCGGTCTTCAGCAGATTCTTCTCCAGTTGGCGAATCTTGCGGTTCAGATCAAGGCAGCTCTCCTCACTCACCTCGGTGTAAAAATAAATGTGGTTGTTCTCTACATCCAGACTGTCATTGCGTCCCATAATAGATTTGATCTTTTCAAAGGGGTCATCGTCCAGGGCAAGTTCCTTTCGCTTCTTGGATTGATAAGCGGCTTGTTTCATAAGGCTCATCTCTATCTATTTATGGCTCACACCGTTTAGGTTACTCGTCGCAAAAGCATCCGCAGAGAATCACCTTTGTAGACTTCTTCCCGCAGACGCATTGACTCTCTATTTTCAGACATGTGGGACATATGCGAAGCGTACCACACTTTTCTACTGTAGGAATCGCCATATGTTCCTTGCAGTTCATTTGCATACAAGTGGTACAGAAGGAAGGATAGAACGCAGGATCCATTACCTTTCGTAGATCTGTGTGTTACTTCAATTTTTGATTTACAAATGGATGGTTAAGATCCGTTTCATATTCTCCGTAAAACGAACCCGATCTTGAATATGATAGTTATTGAGAAAGGTCCAGAATTGATGAACAATGATCGGATCCTCTGCAGGCATACTTTCCATGATGTGTGCGCGGCGAAAGTCAAGGGAAGGAAAATCTTGAATTCGATCGGACATCCAGGAATCCTCACAATCAATACAAGGAACCAATGGATCGGATCGATTCGCCTTACATACTTCAATCATTTTCTGAACACGGCGAATGGTGGCCCCTCCACCGCCTGCACGATGCGAGCGCCAACCCCATGGCGCCCCCCAATAGTCCCCGCAAAATAAGTCATCGGTCAGCTTTCGACGCAAAAAAACATCCATCTGCATGGTCACCATGAATTCGGCATCAATCTGTTCATAGAAAGAGGCATCTGTCATAAGTTCATTGTATTCGGCGCGGCCTTGATCGCGATCTACTTCACCCGAATAGGCGACAATGATATTGAAATGCTCGATTTTGTCACCGAGAATCGCTTTAATAAATTCGAAGTTCTCATCGGAACAGACAAGATAGACGGATAAATGAGGGGCAGCCCATGCCATCATTTTGAGAAGAAAGGGATAATTGGGATGCGCGCGACGCTCCACAAGAACATAGGCCTTGTCCGATTTCAAAGGAGGGGTATAGGAATCCCACACGGCATTCAGTCGGAGTCCATATTGTTCGATTAAATAGTGATAGATATAGGGCTCGAGCTCGGTGCGAAAGGCGTGAAGACGATCCTGTTGAAGTTGGCTGATCTCTTCTTGTGCGGCGTGAAGACGCGGAGTCCATTTGCACCACTGATATTGTGCAATGGCAATAATAGCCTCGAGTGACATTATGATATCATTTGAGTACTATCTTTAGATACACTGCGTTTAGCGTGCTGCACGGCGTGAATATCGCGCACGATGAAGCCGTTTCTTGGTTTGTCCTCCATGGCTTCTGTGCGAACTCTGTTTCATCGATTGTCGTTTCTTCTGAACAGAAATTAATACATTGGGTTTCAAAGAGGTAATAATTTCACGGGCGCGCTTTGTTGCCTTTGCAAAATTATGATTTGCCTGTCGCACTTGTTCTGAATATTCAGGATCAGAACGATGAGGTGACATGTGTTTTGCAATTGCCGCTGCCTCATGCACATTATGTGCAGCATCTTCCAGAATCTGTTCTGCATAGTCTTCGTCGGAGATAAGTCCGAGTGTATGTAATAGTTTGGAAAAGCGTAGTCCCATCTCTACTAGTGGGATGTATATAATCTACGCCGTGTTGGCTTTCCCTGATGTGATTTCCGCTTGTATGTTCTTCGACGACCACCATGATGATATGGAGACCTACTTGCAATATCCTCTTCTATTAGTCTAAGCTTCCACTCTTCCATTTGTAATAGTTCTGCAAAAAATAGTGAGAAGTTTAATCCCATTTCTACTAGAAAGGGATATTTACATATGGATTATCTGAACTTAGAATATTGTAGGCCCTCATGAATGATGCAGTAACGAAACGGATCTTGAAAGAGATTAAGGACACCCTGCTCGTGAAAGAGAGGTCTGACCCATTCAAAGATCGCGTTACGCTCTGCCGCGGTAGGAATCTTATTTTGGGTAAAGGAGAATGAAAGGGAGTCGCGTACGCTCATGGAATGAAAGCGGGCCTCATATCCCTCATTCTCATAATGGATGAGAAGGATCTCGCTATCGGTAAGAGTTTGATAGACGAACATGATGCATCTTCAATAAAAATAGAAGAAGTTCAATTTTTTATATACTACCTCGAAGTCTGACATAATGATCGGTGAGTGAGATTTTCTCCATGATATCGTCTGTATAGAGTCGTAGATTGTCTCGTTTGGCAATGGCTTCCAGCTTTTCAATGTCTCGTATGGATTGAAGTTGGCCTTGAATGTGTTTCGAATGATGCATAAAATAGTTCAGGTGATTCGTTAAGGGAACGGGTGTAAAGGATCCGTCGATGGTCCTATATTCTAAACCCCTATCCGATTCCCATTGAATGAAATCATTGTAGATGCTAACACGATAGACGACACCGATGCTCTCGCAAAATGCTAGAAGGGTGTCGCGCAACTCCACACGGACATAGGTAGGCTCGGATTCGGGTTGAAGCTTCAAATGAGCCCGCCATTCATCTACCCAGGTCATGCTTACACGATACTATAATAGATAACGATTTCAATTTTATTATAATAAATAGCTTGTTATACAGGATGATATACAGGACGGACAGCATAGCTGAATCTGATTCACAGGACTTACCACCGTGCTATTACATAATCCACATAGAAAGGTATTACCCGTCGAGATAGGTCGCTGTCGCAGAATCATCATCATTTGATCAATCTCTTTGTTCTTTTTCATAATTTTGGATAAGACCAAATGATGCATATCCTGGAATTCGCAGCGGTGTTGAATGACATTCTGTAGGGCTTCCGTCTTGTATCCATATTCGCAAAACCAATCCATTGTCTCTTTCCGTTCTTGTGTATATCGTCGAATACTAATTTCCATTAAAAAAGAGTGGGTGGAGGCAGCCATTTCTAAGGCGGTAAGGAGTTCTTCCATGAGGAGATAGGCAAATGGTTTGGACATGATTCTATCCTACTGCAATAAAAATAAGTACTCGCTTATTTTTTAGAATAGCACACTGTATTCCTTCATAAAGTTCTTCATTTTCTGGAAGCGATTGCCCTCCTTATCCTCTGCCCACGCCACATAGAGCGGGAAGACATCCTGCGACCAGGCGAGGCCATCCTGACGAAAGAGCCGACGAAGC
>Ga0315284_10008967_pt1 | contig 14283 bp, 13 predicted proteins | sample YL17G09_16_MG_FD_203696 | JGI IMG/M metagenome (GOLD analysis project Ga0315284, IMG submission 203696) | Sediment microbial communities from Yellowstone Lake, YNP, Wyoming, USA - YL17G09_16 | ecosystem: Environmental > Aquatic > Freshwater > Lake > Sediment | place: USA: Wyoming | collected... | reverse complement strand
CCGTGGGGGCGTTGGGGGGTGGGGGTAAGGGCGGCGAGCACCGCGACGAGGCGCTCCTCCGTGAGCGCGCCCGGTCCCTGCTCCTGGGCCAGGCCGCAGTCTGCGCCGGCCCGCAGGTAGCGGCGGACGGTTTTGGGGTCGAGCCCGAGTTGCCGGGCGATCGGCTTCTTGCCGAGCCCCGCCAGCCACAGCCGTAGCGTTTCCTTGATCTCCAACATCGTGACCTCGCGATAGGGCATCCGTCCCTCCTTGGGAGAGGGGTCGTTGCCCGGAGGTCACGCGTCCGGCAAGGGGGGATAGGTGCTGAGTAACCTCAGCTACAGGGGGGGAAAGGTCGTGAGTAACTCCTCACGACAAGGTCCATAGATGGTGAGTACCGACAGCAGGCCGGCGCATCCCGTGGGCCTCAAGGAGCAAACCGTGCGGGTCGAGACTCCAACTCGCGGCGCAGGGCGAAGTCTGGCCTCGTGGCTTGGCTTGGTGCTTCTGCTGTGGATTGCCGCCTGCAGCGAGCGCTCGCATCCACCGAGCGCCCCATCGTTCATGATGGACTGTGAGCTCACAGGATGCGGCAACTGGGAGTACGGGGACACGTTGACCACGTGGCAGCGCGAGTATATTCAAAGCCTCCTGTACATGGTTGTGTGCCCCGACCACAGGCAGTGGATCGAGAACAACCTGAGGGTTATCGACGTGTTCGAGGAGCCTAGAGGCTACTGGGGTTCGTACAATCACGAAACGCAGGTCACTCAGCTCTGGGCTAGGTCCTTCGAGGGACCAGAGGTCGCACTCATGGAGACCCTGGTGCATGAGTCCTCTCACGCCATTAATCCATTGCTTGGTGAGGCCTACGCGAGATTGATGGAGACGCAGTGCGTGACTAACCCCTAGTACGCCGAAGCGCAGGAGGTTGCACGATGATTGGAGTCACTGCCACACGCGGCACCTTCAGCGCCCTTCTGAGCCTGGCGCTTCTCGCGGGCGCTGCAGAGGCTCAACGGGAGAACCACTTCCCTACGCGGCGGGTGCTGCGAGCTGTGCTGGCTGAGCTCAGGGCGACGGAAGACCTGGGCAATCATCCCGTTGTCGAGGCTCGTGCGCTCTGCGAACCGGCTGAACGAGGCTGCACAGGATTGGGGCGGATTCTGGCGCCCCGGGCGGTGGAGGGCGCTGACTCCCTGATCATTGAGATTGGCGGACGGGTGGGCCGTGCCGAAGACGTGCACCAGTGCGGCGCCACTCCGGACCTCTGCCGCCTCGTGTCGGCTAGCGCCTTGATAGTGCTCGGGACACCGGTCGTTCAAGGTGACTCAGCGACCGTCGCTGTCGCGATGTGGCTACCGTCGCCATCTCTCCGGCAACCGGTGGAGATGAAGGTCTTTGCTGCCGTGGTACGACGTGGGAGCGGAGGACGACTCATCGCGACTCTTCGTGTGACCCTCCAAACGTAGGGCGAGGTCGACCCGCCAGAAGCCAAGCGCCCGGCCGAGCAGCCGGGCGCTCGGTTTTCAGGGAGCAGTGGAGACCGCGCTGTGTCAGGCCGGCGGGAGCGGCTGCCTGGCGCGCTCGACGGACCACGTGGCCGGCGCTGCGTGCGGACCACCGCCGGTCAGTCTCACGGAGTTGCCTGTGCGCCCCGCCACGTGACCGGCGTGGCGGCCACCTGTTTGGCGTTGACGTCCGGTGGGCGTCACGCACGACGGGGCGCCGCAAGGCGCCCCGTTGGCGCGTCTACCCCCTGCATACCGGCGTCGGGGTGAGCGAGGATGACCGTCCTCTTGCGCTCCGCCTCGCTCGCTACTGCGCCCGCAACCCCCTGGCCTTGGATCGCCTCACCTACGAACCCGCCACCGAGCAACTCACCTATCGCTCCGACAGAGCCGACGGGCCCACGGCCGGCATCGCGGCCCTGGACCCGCTCGAGTTGCTCTCCCGGGCCAGGTGATGACGCGCTACTACGGCTGGTACGCGAGAGGGACCAGGGGAATTCGACGACGCCAAGCGGCTGGAGGCACCGCAGTCGAGGAGCCCGTCGCGATCACCGAGCCGGTGAACTGGTCCCTGCGGGCCGCGCGCTACCGCTGAGCGGAGTTGCTGCGGCGCATCTACGAGGTCGACCCCCTCGCGTGCCCCCGCTGTGCCGCCCCGATGCGCATCGTGGCCGTCATCACCGACCCGGCGGTCATCACCCGCATCCTCGTGCACCGGGCCCGGAGCGTCGAACGCGCCCGCCAATCCCGGAGCCCGCCCCCGGGCCGATGCCCCAGACCGGCCACCCGCGTCGCCCCCGGGCCACCTCGGTAGTCCGTTCCCGTTCCGCCCCGCTCCCAATTCCGGATCCGGGGCTCCTCGGCGCGCCCGCCGCTCACCGCCAGTCGCTCGCCGCCCGCTTCAGCACCCAGCCGCGACCCGCGCTGGCCCCAAACACCCCCGACTCACCCGAGTATCAGCCCCGCCCACCGCCCCGCTGCGTCGTTAAGGAAACTCCTATTCCTAGGCGCGTTAAAAGAACGCTATTGATTTTTTAACGGACTGGCCGCACAATTCGCCTATGCCCAAGGCTGGTACGTCGCCACACCGCACCGCGGCCGGGGCCACTCGCGGGGTGGCCGGGAAGATGGCCCGGCGCATCGCCGCGAAGGTGAGAGGCCACCCGGGCTGGGTGTTCACGCCCTTCGACTTCCTGGACCTGGGCTCGCCGCACAGCGTGGGGATGACGCTCACGCGCCTGATGCGCGCCCGCCAGTTGCGGCGGCTCGCGCGCGGCCTCTACGACGTGCCGCGCACCCACCCCCGGCTGGGCGAACTGCTGCCCACCGCCGACGACATCGCCCAGGCCCTCGCGCGGCGCGACGGCGCCACGGTGCAGCCCGCGGGCGCGATGGCCGCGAATCTCCTGAGCCTCTCCGAGCAGGTGCCGGCCCGCGCGGTGTACCTGACTGACGGCCCCAGCCGCATCGTGAAGGTGGGCTCGGTGACGGTGCAGCTGACGAAGCGGTCGCCGCGCCAGGTGCGCAGCGTCGCGCCGATGAGCAGCCTCGTCTTCGCCGCCCTGCGCAACCTAGGCAAGGCGAACGTGACTCGCGCGCGGGTGGCGCACCTGCGCACGACGCTCTCCCCCGCAGACCGCCGCCGGCTCCTCAGGGACCTGCCGCTCGCCCCGGCGTGGATGCACCCGCACCTGCGGTTCATCGCCGGGAAGGAGGCGTGAGCCGCTTCTCGACGCTGCCCGCCCAGGAACGCCGCCTTCTGATCGAGCAGGTGGCGGCGCGCCGGGGCGTGGTCCCCGTGATCGTGGAAAAAGACTTCTGGGTCTGCTGGACCCTGGCCCGCATCTTCTCCACGCCCGGCATCGCGTCGCAGGTGGTGGTCAAGGGTGGCACGTCGCTGTTCAAGGCGTTCGGTGCCATTGACCGCTTCTCCGAGGACATCGACCTGTCGGTGTCGCCCGCCTCGCTGGGCGTCGCGGAAACGGACCTGGACGACGCACCCTCCGTCTCCCAGCGCGGCAAGCGTATGCAGGCCCTCGCCGAGCGGTGCGAGACCCACGTCCGGAAGGCTCTCCTGCCAGCGCTCGATGGCGCCATACGGACAATGCTAGGCCCGGCACCGCGCGACGAACCGTGGCTGTCGTTTGAGATCGATCGGCAGGCCGGCACACCGAATTTGTGGTTCGCCTATCCATCGGTGCTGCCGCAGCCCGGCGGGTATGTGGCCAAGCGCGTGAAACTGGAGTTCGGTGCCCTGACGCGACAGCAGCCGACCGGCCGCTACACCATCAGACCACTGCTCGCCGCGGCGCTGGGGAATGACGACAAGGACTTCGTCGCCGAGGTGGTGACGCTGGAGCTGGAGCGGACCTTCTGGGAGAAGGCGACCATCCTGCACGCCGAGTACCATCGCCCTCCGGAGAAGGCGATCCGCGACCGCTCCGCCAGGCACTACGCCGATTTCGCCGCGCTTTGGCGGCACACCGGCCGGGCGGCGTCGCTGGCACGCCGCGACCTGCTGGACGACGTGGTCCTCCACAAGAGCCGGTTCTTCGCCTCGTCGTGGGCCAGCTACGACACAGCGCGACCGGGCAGCTTCCGCCTGGTGCCGCCGCCGTATCGGCACTCCGCACTGGGCCAGGACTACGCGCAGATGCGCCCGATGTTCCTCTCCGAACCGCCATCGTTCGACGACGTGCTGGCAACATTGGCGCAGGCCGAGCGGGAACTGAACGTGCCCTGACTGGGGAAGTTCGGCGCGCCAAACCGCTTGGTCAGGCGGGTAGATTCCCCGCCCGTGAATCGCGGAAACGCATCCCAAGACGGGCACGTGCGGTCCTCGACCAGGATCGCGCTCTTCCTCGCCATCGCGCTCGGCTGGCTCGCCGCGAGCTGGACGATCATCGGCGCGCTCCTCGCCCCGCTCCTCTTCGGCGGCGCGAAGGTCGCCACCGCCGGCGTGCTGCTCCTCACCGTCGCGTCGATCCTCACCTTGGTCCTGCTGCGCGCTGCCCGCCACCATCCTGGCACGGTCGTCCGCCTCTTTGTCTTCCGGCCGTTCTGGTACGCGCAGGCTACCGCCCTCTTGTTGGGCCCGCTCGCCGCGGCCGCCGCGCTCATCGGCCTCCCCTTCGGTGCCGCGGGCGATTCCGGCCGGGCGGTGCTGTCCCTGGGATGCGGCGTCCTCGCCCTTCTGTTCGTCGCCGGCTACGCGGGCAGCCGGCGGTTCGAGACGCGGCGCTTCGTCGCCACGCTCCCGGACCTGCCGGCGGCGCTCGAAGGCCTGACCATCGCGCAGATCTCCGACCTCCACGTGGGACCGCACACGTCGCGTCCGTACCTTGAGCGCGTCGCCCGCGCCGTCCGCGATGCTTCCCCGGAGTTGATCGCCGTGACCGGCGACCTCATCGACGATTTCCCCGCGGACGTGGACTGCTATGGCCGGGTCTTCGGGGCGCTCGCCGCGCCGCTCGGCGTGTACGCCATTCCGGGGAACCACGAGGTGTACGCGGGATGGGACGAGGTGCGGGCGCGGCTCGAGCGGCTCCCGCTCACCGTGCTGGTGAACCGCTCGGTCAGCGTGAAGCGCAACGGATGCCGCCTGGCCGTGGTGGGGACCGGCGATCCGGCGTTCGGACCCGGCACCGGCGGTGACGCGGCGCCCGACATCGAGCGCGCGCTGGCCGGTGTGCCGCCCGACGCCTTCGTGCTCGCACTCGCCCACAACCCCGCCCTCTGGCCCGCGCTCGCGGCCCGGAAGGTGGGGCTCACGCTGAGCGGCCACACGCACTGGGGCCAGCTCGCCTTCCCGCGGCTGGGCTGGAGCCTCGCGAGCCCGTTCCTCGAGTTGGCGATGGGTGCGCACATCTCGGGCAAGAGCCTGCTCTACATCCACCCGGGCACCGGCTACTGGGGCCTACCCTTCCGCCTCGGCCACGCCTCCCAGGTCGCCATCATCGAGCTGCGGCGGGGCGAGCGGGCGGCACTCCTGGACAGCCCGGCCATGCTACTGGCCGGTCCCGCAGCGGCGCACCACCGCCAGCGCGTTCGCCACGGGGCGCTCGCCTTCTCGGTCCGACGGCCGGTTGGCGATCGCCAGTGCGCCGCTACGCTCCCGCACCACGAGCGTCGTTGATCCGCCGCCGTCCAGGTTGAGCGCCTCCGCGGCGCCGAAGCTCCGCAGCAACTCCGCCAGCTCACGCAGGGTCATCCCGTCGCTGTAGGGCAACTGGCGCCCATCTACCGTGACGAGCAGCAACCGCCGCCCGCCCGAGGCGATGCCCACCGCCGTGCGGGGGTGGCGCACCGGAGCGAACCCTGCGCCGCCCGCGCTGTCGAGGTCCGGAATCACCGCGCTGTCGGCGACAAGGACCGGGAAGCCTCCCACCGCCTCGCGCGGCCTGATGGGCGTGAACCCCACGTGCCACCGCACCTGGGTGCCCGGCGCCGCCGCCGCAAGTAGCGCGCGCAACCGCGGCGGCACGGTGCTCCGCGCGACGACGACCGCTCCGCCCGGCGGGATGGCCACCCCGGCGGTCGCGGTGTCCACCCCCATCACCCGCGCGGGCGAGCCCCGCATCACGACCTCTACCGCGCCGGTCGCCGTGTCCGTGGCGGGGCCGTAGCCGCGGTCGTAGAGGACGATCCCCCGCTGGCGCGGCTGGTTCCATCCCACGAGCGGCACGGTGGCGTCACCGAGCATAAGGATGCCCGGCGTGGTAAGCATCCCGATGAACGGCCGCCCCGCACTGTCGAGCGCGAACGCGGGTCGGACCCACGGCCCCGTGATCACGCGCCCCGCGCCGACGTGCGGGCCCACCGGCACGCCGGGCGGCTCGAACGAGAAGAAGTCGGCGTTGACGCCGCCGCCCATCTCGATCCCTCTCGTGCGCGCGAGCGCCGAGAGCCAGCCGGCGAGCCCACCGAGGAGGACCGAGGTGCGCTCGCGGCCCACCGCCTGAGCACCCGCCTTCACCGCGGCCACCGACCAGCACGCACCGAGGTCCGCGTCGAGCACGTGCACCGCCCACGGCCCGCGAGCGGCCCAGAGGTAGGTGTGGACCAGCCCCGGGGCCACCGTGTCCACCCGGAGCGACTCGGCGGCGAGCTGGGTGACGGGGAGCGGCGGCAGGGGAGGGAGGGGCGGTGTGCGATGCGCACACGCCGCCGCGCCGAGGAGCCAGAGGGGGAGCAGCGCGATGGTTGGCGCAATGCGCACGACGTGGACGCTCGCTCGCCGCAGTCTCACGACGGACCCAGACCCACGACGGCACCGTCCTCCCGCAGCACGTCGTCGAGCGTGGCAAGGAAGAGGTTCGCATCGTCCTCGGAGAAGACCAGCGGCGGCCGGATCTTGATGACGTTGTGATGCGGGCCATCGGTCCCCGTGAGGATACCGCACTCCCGCAGCCGGTTCGCCACGTAGGCGGCCTCATCAGCGGCCGGCTCCAGCGTGCGCCGGTCCCGCACCAGCTCCACTCCGAGGAAGAGACCGGAGCCGCGCACGTCTCCCACGACGGGGTGCCGCTCCATCAGCCCGCGCAACCCGGCGAGGAGATGGTCTCCCACTCGCAGCGCCCGCTCCTGCAGCCGCTCCTCCTCGAGCACGTCGAGCACCGCGAGCCCCGCGGCGCACGCCACGGGGTTGCCGCCGAACGTGCTGAAGAACTCCATCCCGTTGTCGAACGAGGCGGCCACCTCCGGCGTGGTCACCACCGCAGCGAGCGGGAAGCCGTTCCCGATGGGCTTGCCGAGCACGACGATGTCCGGCACGACGTCCTGCGTCGCGAAGCCCCAGAAATGGGTGCCGAGCCGCCCGAAGCCCACCTGCACTTCGTCCGCGATGCAGAGACCCCCAGCGGCGCGCACGTGCCGGTACACCTCCGCCAGGTAGTGCGGCGGGAACACGATCTGCCCACCGACGCTCGGCAGTGTCTCCGCGATGTAGGCGGCGACGCCCCCCCCTCCGCCGCGGGCGCGGACCCGCTCGACGATGTCGGCCACGTGCCGCGCGTACTTCCGACCCGCCTCCCGGTCGCCGCGGCGGTAGGGCCCACGGTAGTCGTCGGGAATCGGCGCCACGTGGACCCACGGCTTGGGCCCGGCGCCGCCCGGCCCGGCGAACTTGTACGGGCTGATGTCGACGAGCCCCGTGGTGTGGCCGTGGTACGCGCACTCCAGCACGATGACGTCGTCGTGTTTCGTGTGCGTCCGGGCCAGACGCAGTGCCAGTTCGTTCGCCTCGCTCGCCGAGTTGAGGACGTAGCAGACCCTGAGCGGCTCCGGCATCAGCGCTGTGAGCCGCTCGGCGTACCGCGTCAACTGGTCGTGCAGGTAGCGCGTGTTGGTGTTGAGCAACGCCATCTGCGCCTGCACGGCCTTCACCACGCGCGGGTGGCTGTGCCCCACGAGCGGCACGTTGTTGTACGCGTCGAGGTAGGCGCGCCCCGTCTCGTCGTAGAGGTACTGCATCCAGCCGCGGACGATCTTGAGCGGCTCGCGGTAGGACACCGAGAGGTTCGGCCCGAGGCGCTCGCGCCGTGCCGCCAGCGTGTGGGCCTTCGCCGGCTCGGCGACCGGGAAGCGCGTCGAGGGGATGCCCAGGATGATGTTCGGGTCCGGCGAGAGGCTCTTCCACACCTCGCGCCGGCTGGCGAGTGCCACTCCGGGGAAGTCCCCGACGGAATCCAGCAGGTCGGTGATTATCTGGAAGTGGAGGTGCGGAGGCCAGTCGCCGTTCGCCGGCGGCGCGCCCACCTCGGCGATGCGCCGGCCGCACGCCACGCGCTGCCCCACGCTCAACTCGGCGAGACACGACGGGCCCAGGTGTCCGTAGAGCGTATGGAACTCTCTCCCCGCGCCGGTCTCGTGCCGCAGGATGATGAACGGCCCGTAGTCCTTCGGTGAGGCGTTGTTCGCAAGACGGTGCACCACTCCGTCCAGCGGCGCGCTGACAGGGGTGCCCGGCGCCGCGAACAGATCGATGCCGAGGTGTACGGTGCGGTGCTCGTCGGTCGGGTTCTCGCCCGACGCGAACGCCGCGCTCGTGTAGATGGGCCGCGCCTCGTCGTAGCGCCCGACCCCCACCGCGACGCCGGCTGAGCGCATCTCCCGGAAGACCGTCTCGGTGAGCGCGGGCGTCTCAAGGGCGGCCGGGTCTGCGCCGAGCATCAGGCTGCCCACGCTGAGGTCGAGCACGAGGCACGGTTCGGTGCGCAGGTCCACGCCCAGCACCGGAGCGAAGGTGCCCGCGCGTGCCTTGAGCCATCGCACCACCTCGTCACTCTCCGCCACCGGCGGGAGACCGCACGCCCGCCGGAACACGTGGCACGCGAACCGGGGGTGGATCGCCGCGAGCCGCTCGATGGCCTCCCACGCCGGCCGTTCGCTCACGCCGAGGTAGGGATCGTCCGGCTCCGCCGCCGACCGGCACGCCGAGTTCACCACGCTCACGCACAGCCGCGTGCAGATGAGCGGATAGAGGAGTGTGATCTCCGCCTCTTCGAGCGGGAACGCGCCGTGGTAGCCGGCGACCACGTGGGCCGCGGCCGACAGGGGGTCGCGCTTGTCGAGCAGGGCGTACGCGGCCGCGACGGCCACCTCGGCGACGGTAACGGTGCGCAGCATGTCGCCGAAATCGATGACGCTCACGACCTCGCGCGGCTCGGCGTGCGGCGCGTTCACGAGGACGTTGTAGTCATTGGCGTCGGCGTGCACCACGCTGCACCGCAGGCGCGGGAGCGCCGGCACCACTTCCGCCTCGTAGAGCGCGAGGACCCGCTCGACGAGGGCGCGGCGTGAGGGGTCGCCGATGCGGTGGAGATGCTCGCGAATCCAGCCGGCGCGGGCGAAGTCCCACTTCAGCTCGCGTTCGGCCGCGGGGTGCGTGAAGTCAGCTAGCGCCGCGTCCATCCGGCCGAGCAACCGCCCCAGGCTCCGGAGTAGTTCCGGGGCGTGCGGCCGGGTCTCGGCGAGGAGCCGGCCCGGCACGTACGACAGCAGCCAGACGAGACGCGCGGAGCCGTCGGCCGCCTGAGTCGTAGCGATGGCCTCTCCGCCCAGTGTCCGTTGCACCCGCGGCAGCGCGAGCGCCGGGACGCGTCCGGCCAGGTGCTCGAGAACCCGGCACTGCATATCCACGAACGCACGGTCGCGTCCAGGGTGCATCACCTTGAGGACGAAGGCCGTACCAGTCCCGGTGGTGAGCTGGAAGTTGTCGTCGTACTCGCCGGGAAGAGCGCGCGCGGCGGCTGAGAGGCCGTAGAAGCCCCGGGCCAGCCGGACCGCGTCCTGCTCGCCGAACCTGCTGCTGGCGTGTCTGCTAATCTCGATGGGCACCGAGCCTAAGGTGCGGCCCGCCCCGCAGGGCCGCAAGCAAGACGGCCGTCCCGAGAACGAGGCGGCCGCGCTGAACCCGGGATGCAGCGCGCGTCCTACACCCGGATGTACTTCTCGCCCTTCGCGCCGCACACCGGGCACGCCGCCGGCGGCTTGCCGAACTCGATGTGCCCGCAAACCGGACAGAGATAGAACTCCGTCTCGGTCAGGTCCTGGCCGCGCCGGGCCGCTTCGAGCGCCAGGGCGTAGAGGCGGGCGTGCACCGCTTCCACCTTGAGCGCATAGCCGAACATCCGTTTCGCCTTGTGGCCGTCGGCTTCGGCCTGCTGGAACATCGGCGGATACATCTCATTGGTCTCGTACGTCTCGCCGTCGATGGCCGTCAGGAGGTTCTGGGCCGTCGTCCCGACGGCGTCCAGCGCCTTCAGGTGCCCCTCGGCGTGGATCCTCTCCGCCTCGGCGGTGGTGCGGAACAGCCGGGCGACGTTCGGGAATCCCTCCTGCTCCGCCTGCTTGGCGAACGCGCGGTACTTCTGATTGGCCTGGCTCTCGCCGGCGAACGCTGTCTTCAGGTTGTCGGGCGTGGTCGCCACGTCGCGTCTCCTCTCGGTGTCCAGCCCTACTAAGGCAAACGCCGTGCCAGCGACCTAGCGCCGCATCGCCAGAATGGCGCCGCTGAAGAACGGCACCAGCCAGAGTGCCCAGACCGTGAGGCTGAAGCGGTAGAACCCACGTAGCACCCGTTCCCGGTTCAGGACCAGGGCCGCGGTCGCCCAGGTGGCGTGCAGCGCCATCAGGGTGATGGCCAGCTCCCCCGTCAACGCGTGCAGGTCGAACTCGGGCTTCCCGGCGATCCGCCACATCAGCGTGGTGCCGGCGGTGTCACACACGAAACCGCACCAGAAGAAGGCGAGCTGCCAGGCTTTCAGCCGGCCGGTCAGCTTGGCTCCCCATACGCCGATGGAGTACAGGACGAGGGCCAGGATCATGGCCACGACGGCGTAGGGCAGGAGAACGGACACGGGTGCGTGCATGCTGTTGCCCCTTCAGTACGCGATTCCCCGCGGTGCCGTTGCGCCAGCCGGCCGCATCCCGTGGATGCCTGCCCGGGGGCCCCTCGGCCACCGTCCCGAACAGCCGCATTGCTATCTCACGGCAGCGTGGTTAGCTTTTTTCAGCGATCCTGCGCAGCGGTACGCGCACATGTTCCGGCGACACCACCAAGGGCTGGCGTTCGCGCCGGCCCTTCCTGTTGATCGGGATTGCACGCTGTCACGGCGGGTGCCGTGGCCCGCGGGAACAAAGCCCATCGTGAGGGCCTCGATCACGAACAACACGTAGTCGGGCACGCACGGCTTCGACCGGACTCCGACTACACATCCTAAGGAGTAGGTCCGCCATGCGTACGACCGGCACAGTGAAGTGGTTCAACGACGCGAAGGGCTTCGGGTTCATCACCCCGGAGAACGGCCAGAAGGACGTCTTCGTCCATCACTCGGCGATCAAGGCTGACGGGTTCAAGAGCCTTGCCGAGGGCGAGCGCGTCGAGTTCGACATCGTCCAGGGCCAGAAGGGTCCGGCGGCCGAGAACGTGGTCAAGCTCGGGGCCTGAGCACCACAGCAGAAAGCAGTCGCACGAGTCTCCTGGTGATGGCCGGTTCGCCGCTGGGTGAACCGGCCTCACTTGTTCTGGACGCCGCTGTCGTACGGTGGACACCCAAGGAGTCCGAGTGATCGAAGTCACGCTGTCCGATACTGACCGTGTGGAATATGCGCTCAAGTCCTTCAGGCGGAAGGTTCAGAAGTCCGGCATCCTGAAAGAGTTGAGGGCGCGGCGGCACTACGTGAAACCGAGCTTGGCCCGACGGCTCAAGGCCGCCGCCGCTCTCCGGCGCAAGCGGCGCAAGGCGCGGTCCTGGAGCGCCTGAGCACGCGGCCGCCGGCCTGCGGCTGATCGACCCCTCCACCTGACATTCGAACATCGCGGCGTGCCGACGAAGCAGCAGCTTGCTTCGCCGGCCGCTTGTGTCAGCCGCGCCGCCCCCCGCGATGCAGGCGGTGGAGCGGCGACGACGGCTTCGGTGCGGGCTTGGGTGCGGGCTTGGGCGCCGGCGCTGAAGGGGCGGCGGCCCGCCGTTCTTCCTTAGCCCTCGTACGGGCACGGTCGTCGGTCCGCTTGGCGCGGTGCGCCGCCAGCCGTTCCCCGAGCGGGACCTCGAGGCGCTCGGTCGTCTTCCGCGCGTAGTCGAAGCCGGGCAGGGTCACCCGTGGCAGGCGGCGGCCGATCGCCCGCTCGATCGCGGCCAGGTCGCCATCCTCCTCGGGTGACACGAAGGTGAAGGCGTCGCCGGTGTTCTCCGCCCGCGCCGTGCGGCCCACCCGGTGGATGTAGTCGTCGGGTACGTTCGGGACATCGAAGTTCACGACGTGGCCGAGCGCCTCGACGTCAATGCCGCGCGCGACGATGTCCGTGGCGACGAGCACCTTGACTTTGCCGCTCTTGAAGCCGGCGAGGGCCTCCGTGCGCTGGTTCTGGCTGCGGTTGCCGTGGATCTTCGCGTTCACCACCCCGTGCTTCGTCAGGAAATCCGACAGCCGGTTGGCGCGGTGCTTGGTGCGGGTGAAAACGATCGCGTCGTGCACCACGCCCTGGCGGACCAGCTCCACGACCAGCGCCGACTTCAACTCCCGTGGCACGGGATACACCGCCTGGGTGATACCGACGGCCGGCGCCGCCTTGCGCTCGACGCTGACCATGGCCGGCTGGTGCAGTATCTCCCCCGACAGCCTGACGATCTCCGCCGGCATCGTCGCGCCGAAGAACAGCGTCTGCCGCTTCGCCGGGATGTGCTTCAGGACGCGGCGGATGTCCGGGAGGAAGCCCATGTCCAGCATCCGGTCGGCCTCGTCGAGCACCAGCACCTCGAGCCGGTCGAGCTTCGCGTACGGCTGGCGGAAGTGGTCGAGCAGGCGACCGGGGGTGGCGATGATGACGTCAACACCGCTGCGAAAGGCGTGTTCCTGCGGCGACATCCCCACGCCGCCGAAGACCGGCGCGCCGGTGACGGGCGTGTGGACGGCCAATTCCTCGAGGTGCGCGTGGATCTGCGCGGCCAGCTCGCGCGTGGGCGCCAGGACCAGCGCCCGCGTCACACCCCGGGGCTTCACCATCAGACGCTGGATGATGGGGAGCAGGAAGGCGGCGGTCTTGCCGCTGCCGGTCATCGCGCAGGCGAGGACGTCCTTGCCGCGCATCGCCGGCGGTATCGCCTGTTCCTGGATGGGCGTCGGACGCGTGAAGCCGAGTTCGCGGATCGCCTTGAGGAGCGTTGCGTCAAGACCGAACGACGAGAAGGGCATCAGACGAACACGTGCTGTTCGAGCCACTGCGCCAGCAGGCGGTCCAGTTCGTCGATCTCCTGACCCGGCTGGTGGGCGATGACGGGCCAGCGTTTGCCCGCGTTCATCAGGAACCACGTCGGGGTCGTCGCGGGCTGGTGACGCGCGGGATTGGCCAGCTGCCCCTCGTAGGACACAAAGTGAAACTCGCGGCCGCGGAGCGTCAGGCGCCGTTGCTCCAGCTTGAAGCTGCTCATGGGTACACTCGGTGGCGAGATGACGCGGTGGGGCGGAGGGCCTCGAACGCGCACTGGAATCTAACCAGAAATCTCGCCCGCGGCCCCCCCGGGTTTCCGGCGGGCGCACGCACGAGCGAGAGGAGCGGACCCTACGGAACCTCGAGCAGCCAGAGATCGCTCGGGACGCCAAACGGAACGTTCGCCCGCTCCACTTCCGCGACGAAGCGCCGGCCGCCGGCCGCCGCGAGGCGAACCACCGGGCCGGTGAAGCCGGTCATCCGGAGCAGGAGCCCGGAGGAGGGGTCCAGCCGCTCGACTGCGGCGCCGCCGCGCACGAGCGGCACCGGGAAGTTCGTCGGAGCAGCGGGATCGAGAAGCGGGGACACGATGGCCACCGGCGCACCGTCCACGGCGATGAGGTCGAGCGCGGCGGAGGAGAATCGCCCCACGAGCGATCGCGCGCCGGTCGCGGGGTCGAGGTGGAGCACCGCGGCCGAGTCCGACGCCCGCACCAGCCAGATCCCGCCATCCGGCGCTGGCGCGTACGCCAGCGCCGAGTCGGCACCCGGCACGACGCGCGTCGCCCCGGTTCCGACATCCACCTCCATCACGGCGAGCGGCTCATACAGCGTGTCCGTCACGCGCTCCGCACCGCCCCCCTTCACCTTGAAGATGCGCTCGACCGTGGCGAGGAAGCGCAGGTGGCTGGCGTCCACCCAGCTGATGCGCGTCGCGAGGTCGGCGCGCCGCGGGTAGGTACCGGCCTCCGCGTAGTTCACCAGAACGCGCGTCCGCGTCGTGTCCGACGGCCGGTCCACCGGCGCCACCGTCAGGACGGCGTCATAGTACCCCAGCGGGCCCACGTTCGGGCCGCGCTG
>Ga0315284_10008966_pt1 | contig 14284 bp, 21 predicted proteins | sample YL17G09_16_MG_FD_203696 | JGI IMG/M metagenome (GOLD analysis project Ga0315284, IMG submission 203696) | Sediment microbial communities from Yellowstone Lake, YNP, Wyoming, USA - YL17G09_16 | ecosystem: Environmental > Aquatic > Freshwater > Lake > Sediment | place: USA: Wyoming | collected... | reverse complement strand
TACAATGGGCAAGCCAAAATGGGCATATTGAGGTGGTGAAAGTGTTGCTTGCTGCTGGTACAGATGTGCACGCAGAAGATGATTATGCTTTACGATGGGCAAGTGAAAATGGGCATGTTGAAATGGTGAAGGTGTTGCTTGCTGCTGGTGCAGATGTGCACGCAGAAGATGATTTAGCTTTACGATGGGCAAGTGAAAAGGGACAGGTTGAAGTGGTGAAAGTGTTGCTTGTTGCTGGTGCAGATGTGCACACAAGAGATGATTATGCTTTACAATGGGCAAGTGAAAAGGGACAGGTTGAAGTGGTGAAAGTGTTGCTTGCTGTTGGTGCAGATGTGCACGCAAGAAATGATTGGGCTTTACGATGGGCAAGTAAAAATGGGCATGTTGAAGTGGTGAAGATGTTGAAAGATCACATAAAGAAAAAGAAAATAAATGAAGCGATAAAACATCTTTCTCCCAAATCTGATGATGAATTAAGAAATTCTTTAAAAGGATTGTCTACTAAAGAAAAACTTCATTTTGCAAGTGAACATAAACTAGATTGGCTTAAAACTGAGGCAGAAGACGAATTAAGAAAGATTTTGCCAAATATTTCTATGCCTGAAAAATTTAGTGTAGCCAAAATATATGATATAGAATGGCTTCAAAAAGAAGCCGAAAAGGAATTTAAATCTAAAAATTATCAACTATCTCCTACATTTATGGAGTTATATAACTCTCTTAAACAAAAATTAGGTGATGATTTTGATTATGAAATAGATTATTATAGTGAAACATCGTGGAATCTTAAAATGATATTTTCTGCTGAAGGCGTACATTTTATGATAAATCAGATGAAAAGCATTGTAATGCCCGAAATTAAAGTTGCTAAAAAACTTGGTGACATCTATTTTTTTACAGATGGATGTTATATAAACACTGTAGATAAAATGATGTCTTATATTAAATCTAAAGTAAAATAATAATAAATTTTTAAACCAGATCTAATTGTCTAAAGAAAACTCTTAGACATTTTTTGTTTATAATATATAAATTTTTTATATATGGATTTAAGCTCTTATAAAATAAATACTCAAAATATTAATTATAAAAGAATATTTTTACTTTCAGATTTACATTTTGGTGTTCGTACAAATTCTCTTGAATGGTTACAAAATATCCAACAATTTTTTAAAAATTTTTATATTCCTTATTTGAAAACTAATGTTCAGAAGGAAGATGCTTTATTTTTTTTAGGAGATTTTTTTGATAATCGTCAATTATTAGACATAAATGTTCTTAATGTTGGTATAGATACTGTAATAGAATTATCAGAAATACTACCACTTTATTTTATTACAGGAAATCACGATATTTATAAAAAATACGATACTGATGTTAATTCAATAGCTGCATTTCGTTTTATTCCAAATGTTATTATTTATGAAAAACCTGTTATTGTATCAAATGGTAATTCTAAAATTTTAGTTATTCCTTGGATTGGAAATAAAGAACACGAAGAAAATTATATTCGTGCAAATAAATATGATTATATATTTGCACACACAGATATAGCAGGATTTAATTATGATAATGGAAGAGACATTAAAGAAACTATAGGTACAAATTTTAATTATTTTAAAAATATAAAAAGAGTATTTTCAGGTCATATTCATAAAAGGCAAGAAAAAGATAATATCATCTACATCGGTTCACCATATCACACAAAACGATCTGATATAGGAAATGAAAAAGGATTATATTTATTCCATCCTAATAAAAATACATTAGAGTTTGTTAAAAATGAATTTTCTCCTAAATTTCAACGAATTTTATTAGAAGGAATTCTAGAACTTACATTAGATGAATCATTAAAAATATTAGATAACAATTATACTGACATCATAGTTCCCGACAAATATATTCACTTATTTAACTTAACAAAGTTTATAGATATACTAAAAGATTGTAAATATAAAAAAATTGAAACTTTAAGTGAAAGAAAAAAACTTGATGAAAGTTTATCTAACATTCTTGATGGAGTAGACATTAAAGATATATTATCTTTGTTAGAATTGTCTATTGATGATTTAGGACATCAATCGGAAGCACTGATAAGATTAAAATTATTAAATCGTAAGTATTATGAAGCAGCTAATAAATCATATGATTAATTTAAAATAAATAAAATTTTATGAAAAAATCACGAAAAAAAAATATAAAACAACTTTCATCAGAATTTGATTATAATTCTGAAATATATGTTATATTTGCTATTAATAATTTAATGATGGGCAGAATGATAGCTGAACATAAAGGAGAATATGCACTTGAACATCAAGGAGAATTGGTAATATTTAATGCAAATATAATTACACTCACACATGGAAAAATATGGTATGGTGATATTAATGTTACTCAGGATTTTGATAATCTTAAAAATATAGCAGATACAATAAAAGAAGATCTTTATATTTTAACTGAATATGATGCAAGATGGGGATCTGAAGATTTACCAATAAATGAATTAATAGAAAAAGCTAGAACCGTAATAAAATGTAAAATATGTCAATAGTAATTGAAGCACCAAATGAAATCTATTCTATAGAGAATAGTCATAACGTAAAATTGTTTTTAGCTGGAGGAATATCTAATTGTCCTAATTGGCAAGAAGTAATGATTGAAAAACTGAAAAACTTTCCTAATCTTACGATATATAATCCTCGTAGAGAAAACTATCCATCAAATGATAGAAAAGCTGTAGAAGAGCAAATAACTTGGGAATTTAAACATTTGTTTGAAGCCAATATAATAATTTACTGATTTGCAAAAGGAACAGATAATCCTATTACGTTATTTGAATTGGAAGATATGGTCTTTCTAGCGATACACCAATTCTTATTGGAATAGATCCTGAATATAATAGAAAAGAAGATGTAGAAATACAAACTGCTTTATCGAGACCAGAAGTAGTTATTTATAATAACATCGAAGATATGGTAGAAAAACTTTATAAAGTTTTTGAAACACACTAAAATGATAAAACATCTTAAGCCAAGATCAAAAAGTCGCGTCATATATCTTAGAATAAAAGACTATATAATCAAGATTTTTAAAAGAAAGCCAAAAGGAATAAGAGGAAGTTATGGAGATTTAGGGAGGGCGGGAATACAAGGAACTGTGGGTTCTCAAAGTTTTAGACATTCTAGAAGATCAAAAGAATATTTCGTGCCTTTAAATGTTCCCTTAAAACAATATAGTATAGATTGGAGAAAATCTTATTATCATGTCAATAAAACACCTTAAGTCTAGATCCAAATGGGAAATCTTTTATTATAAGATAATAGATTTCTTTAAAAAGAAAAATTCTATACAACAAATATATGTTCAACATAGATACGTTACTTGCGAAACTCGAGAAATAAAATGTACAGTTACTCGAGAAATGGTTCAAGATTTAGAATGTTTTTATCAAATTGATGCAGCAGAAGAATTAGAAAAATTATTACAAGAAAATGGCTATAAAATACCTTAAACCCAGACCTTGGTGGCAAATTTGGTTTAACAAATTTTTAGATTTATTTAGAAAAAAAGAAAAAAATAATGGTTTCTTTGGTGGTCATGCTTATGCTGGAAGAGGTTTAGGTCAAGACCTTGTTTCTGTACAACCTATGACTGGCCCAGTAGGACAATTGTTTTATTTAGATTATGTTTATAGTGGAGATGCATCAACTTTACTAATAAATGGAAGTAAACTCTAGAAGAAAATTAACAATTTTAAACTCATGAAACATTGAAACTAAAAAAATTAGAATGGCGCAATATCGGGCCCTATGGTAATAAGCTCCAAACACTTGAACTACCTGATGACGGCGGACTTTGGATGGTTATTGGAAAAAATGGTAATGGGAAATCATTTTTCGTTAATCTCCCAAAAATCCTTTATTATGGAAAATTAGATAAATTTAAGAAAGACGAAATCGCAAACAGGTTAAATCGTCATGGGTGGGTTAGTGGTAGTGATGAAATAGCTCCTGGAGTTATGATAACTATTGAACGAAATTTTTCTCCATCAGAATTAAAAGTATTAAAATATGATTCACAAGAAGAACCAACAAATAATGATGATATTGGAAAGACCGGTATAACAAATTACCAAGACTATATAGATCTAGAAGTTACAGGGTTACCTTATCATATTTTTTCAAATATTATATCATTATCTGTAAATGATTTTAAGAGCTTCATCTCTATGACGCCAAATGATAAAAGAATCATTATTGATAAACTTTTCGCTATGGAAATTATCAATAAGATGAATGAGTTAATTAAAAAAGATCTTAGAGATATAAAAACTAATATGGATCTTTTTGATAGAGAAATGAAAGCATTAAAAGCTAATATAGATGTAGCGATTATTGAATTACAAAAATTAAAAAATAAAATAAATGAAGATAATACTGCTAAAATACTAAATTTATCAAAACAATTAGAAGAATATAAGCCCAAACTTCAAGAGGGTTATGATAAAAAAATTCAATGGGAAAAGAAAAGAGATGATATTACAAAATCTTATAAATTATTTACACAACAAAAAATCAAATTACAACATGAGGTCCATTATTTAAATGATAAGATGAATTTATTTAATCAGGAAATGTGCCCTACTTGTGCTACACCATTCAATGAGACCAGATTCGATTTAATTAAAGGGCAATTACAAGAAGATATTATTGCTAAACAGTTTGAATTAGATAATGTATCTGTAGATGAAACTAAATACATTGATGCATTAGAAAAAATAAAATTAGGTCTTATAACTATTAATAATTTTATTATTCAGGTTCAAACAACATATAATATGATTGAAGTTGAAATGAATAAACTAAAAATAGATAAACCTAAAGAATTTACAAGTATTCAAAATATTATATCTGAAAATAATATTAAATTAACAAATGTTAATGAACAAAAGACTCAGTTTGATGACGATTTTAAGTATCTTACTATACTTGAACAACTATATTCAGATACAGGAGTTAAAAAGAAAATATTAGAAAGTTATCTTCCTACACTAAATAAAGAAATTGCGTATACTTTAAATGAATTACACTTTCCATATAGTTTACTATTCAATTCAGATTTTGAGCCTAAGTTACATCATTTAGGAATAGAAATTAGTGTAGATACACTTTCAACTGGAGAAAAAAAATCAGTAGATTTAGCTGTTTTAATAAGTGTTATAAGAATGCTAAAAAGAAAATATCCGGGATTAAATATATTTATGTTAGATGAAGTATTATCTTCATTAGATAATGATAAAATATATGATGTATTGGGGATTTTACGAAATACTTCAAAGGAAATGAATATGAATATTTTTGTAATAAATCTTAGTCCTTTACCTATAGAATATTTTAATTTTTTAATTGAAATAGAAAAAAATGATGGTTTTTCTGATTTAAAAATTACAAAATTAGATTAACTTTTTTACATTTTTTAGTAATCATAGTTAAATCATAGTTACATCAATAATTTTATTATATATCATTAAAAAAATTAAAATATATAAAATAAAATCTATTTAATGTATGCTAAATTTATATATGAAGCTATTAAACATCTTAGTCCTAAATCTAATGAAGAGATTGATAAATATTTTGATGAATTAGCAGAAGAAGCAGCAGATATACTTATTAAATACTATAATTTTATTGATTATACAGATGCGTATGATTATGTATATGATCATAAAAAGAAAATATTAGCTTTAATTAATGATGATTTACCGTTTAATGAAATTTTACATATAATAATTTTTGGTTCATGGATAAATGAAGCGATAAAACATCTTTCTCCAAAATCTGAAGAGGAAATTCGATCTTCTTTTAAAAATCTTTCTCCTCAAGAAAAACTAGAAACTGGATCAGAAGAAGGACTTCTTTGGTTAGTCAAAGATGCACTTGCTGCTGGTGCGGATGTGCACGCAAGAAATGATTATGCTTTACGATGGGCAAGTAAAAATGGGCATGTTGAAGTGGTGAAAGTGTTGCTTGCTGTTGGTGCGGATGTGCACGCAAGAAATGATTATGCTTTACGATGGGCAAGCCAAAATGGGCATGTTGAAATGGTGAAGGTGTTGCTTGTTGCTGGTGCAGATGTGCACGCAAGAGATGATTATGCTTTACAATGGGCAAGTGAAAAGGGACATGATGAAGTGGTGAAAGTGTTGCTTGCTGCTGGTGCAGATGTGCACGCAGATAATGATTATGCTTTACAATGGGCAAGTGGAAATGGGCATGTTGAAGTGGTGAAAGTGTTGCTTGCTGCTGGTACAGATGTGCACGCAGGAGATGATTTAGTTTTACGATGGGCAAGTAAAAATGGACATGTTGAAGTGGTGAAAGTGTTGCTTGCTGTTGGTGCAGATGTGCACGCAAGAGATGATTATGCTTTACAATGGGCAAGTGGAAATGGGCATGTTGAAGTGGTGAAGGTGTTGCTTGCTGCTGGTGCAGATGTGCACGCAGGAGATGATTATGCTTTACAATGGGCAAGCCGAAATGGGCATATTGAAGTGGTGAAAGTGTTGAAAGATCACATAAAGAAAAAGAAAATAAATGAAGCGATAAAACATCTTTCTCCAAAATCTAAAGAGGAAATAAATAAAGCATTAAAAAATTTAAGCCCAAATGAAAAAGTTAATACTGGAGTTAATCAAAATTTATTATGGGTAGTAAAAAAAGGACTAGAAGAGGGTGGATTAGTAACTGAATTTCAAATAAATAGTGCAATAAACTGGAATAATAGAGAAATACTTTATTTATTTTCTAAAGAACCACTAAAATATACAGATAAATTAAAAATAGGTTTTTATTTACAAGATAGTGATATATCCAATGAAGCTATTAAAAAAGGAGCTATAGTATGAGATGGATGTTATATTACAAATCTTTTAAATTTTTTACTTAAAATTAAAGCTCCAATAGAAAAATTTATAGAAAATAATAAAAATAATCCTATTATATTGGCTGAATTTTATAATTTTTTTTCAATATTAAAAAGTAGACAATATATAATAATTATAGAAAAAAATGTAAAAACATATAATGCCAATAAATTATTTGCATTTGGTTCAAAAAGTAATAATATGCATTATATTGAACAAGCGATTAAGAGAAATGCTTCTAATTTAGGATTAACACATAATAAATTTATTCAAACTGCTGCTGAAAATGGAAACACTGAATTAGTTAAACTTTTGTTAAAATCTTCATATGTTAATCCTGGAGATACAACAACAGATGGTATAAGATACAATAGAGATGAATCAGATTATGCTATTAGGAGAGCTGCATCTAAAGGACATTTAGAAGTTGTTAAATTATTATTAAAACATAAAAGAGTAAATCCTACAGCAATTAACAAGTATGCGCTTAGACATGCTGCTAAAAATGGACACGCTGAAGTTGTTAAATTATTATTAAAAGATAAAAAAGTAGTAAATAGTTTAACTTCTCAAGAATTAATAAAAATATTAAAATTAGCTAAATAAAATGGCAATAAAACATTTAACACCAAGATCTAGAAAAGAAATAAAGTTAGCTAAAGCTAATAGAACTTATGATGAAAAAGTAGAAGAATTCATCGAAGAATTCGCAGAAAAGGGTAGTGCATTAGATATCTATATGCCGTATGAACGTCAAAAACAATTATATGATTACATAGTTAATCAAAAATATAAAGCCAAAATTATATCATTTGAATATGATGATCAATATGATGATTATGATTATGAAAATAAATATAGTCGAATTGAACGTTGGATAGAAAGGGGGTGGGAAGAATTTAATGTTGAAGATAATTATGGGTATGTTGAAGTTATTTTAATACGTCCTTCAGTAAATGAAAACGTGGATGCTTCGTTGGGAGGAGTAAAAAAACCCTATTCTACTATTTATAATACTCCAGGTGTAGGAAACCCTATGCCAGCAGGTGGAGTTAATGAAGATGCAATGGGAGGTGTATCGTCGCCTGGAGCTACGCTAAATAATACACCAGGAGTAGGTAATGTAGTTCCTGCTGGTGTAGATAAAATAGGTTCTGGAGATAAATTTGGAAATGTAATAGGAAATAAACCTTATACACAAACAAATTCTCTAAAAAAGAAAAAAACAGTAGTTAAAAAACCTGTGACTAAAAAGAAAAAACTTGAAGAGGAAAACGTTGCAGTTGCAGCAGATGATAAATTGGGAAATATGATATTAAAACAAGCAAAAGTTCCAAAAATTTTTACTAAAGCAAAAGAAAAAGGAAATCAACGTTCGCAAAAATCTAAGAAATTTGAACACAAGATTATATTATTTGATGAATTTAAAAAACTTATGGAATAATGGGAATAAAACATTTATCACCGAAATCTGAAGAAGAATTAGAAAAAGCTATTGAAAATCTTCCTGCGTTAGATAAGTTTGATGCTGGTGTAGAAATGGGTTCTTTAAAAATAATTAAACAAGGAGTTGAAGAAGGAATAGATCCAAGAATTGAAGGTGACGCAGCTATTAAAATTGCGTGTATTAGAGGTAATTTAAATATAATAAAATGGCTTTTTGATGAAGGATATTACAAATTTTCTTCAAATATACATCTTAGTAAATATTCTAGAGGAGAATATATGGATATAATAGGAATGAATATGACTTTACGATTTTGTTTAGAATATGCTATACAAGCAAATCAATATGAAGTTACAAAATACTTATTAGATAAAAATGTTGTAATATCTGATAAAGCTTATCAATATGCTGGTAGCAGTATTTTAAGAATAAAAAAATTAATTCACGTAGCATTAATTAATAGAAGAAATAAAGAATAAATAAATAAAACAGAATATGAAACCTATCGTTAATGAAAATTTAAATGAATTTTTGAATGAAAAGAAAAAAACACTTAAATCAAAGAAAGCAAAAACTAGTAAATTTTCCCAGGTAATGCATCACTGGAAAACTGGTGAACAACATATAGGAAAATCTGATAAAACTGTGCCTCATACTAAAAAGGGTCAAAAACAAGCCTTAGCTATAGCTTTCAAAATGAGCGGTCAATCTAAATAAAAATAGGGATTTTTAAATCCCCATTTTTTTATTTTGTTATATTTTATGATTTTATGAGAGCATGAAAATATGCGGCTATCATTCTTGTATTATCTAGTTCATTGTTATTTCCGGATGTTATTATTTTTTGATGAAAATATTCGTCTTGATTTAATGAATTATCTGAAGTTTCATATCCATCATCTTTTATATTAAGTTTTTCTACTCCAAAAAATTTTTTATTACAAACGTATTTAACATTTAATTTTTGTGAAAGAACAATAAAACTTTTACATTTTTTTTCTTCTTTAATAGCAACTGTAATTTCTAATGGAGAATTTTGATATGTTATAATATATGTTTTGAGTTTTTCTCCATTAATAATAGCTGGTGCATCAGCCATTTCAATTTTGTAGTCTCCAATTGCTGAATATGTTTTTCCTTCAGCAATAAATTCTTTGTCTTTAGCAAACGATGCAATACTAATAGCTATTAATAGTACCACAGTTAAAATAAAGTTTTTCATAATTTTAATAATTTTAGTTAATTTATAATATTTATTTTAAAAATAATCAATTTTGGGCGTTTTTATCATACTATTATACAAATTACATATCTGGGTTTATAGATTACTAACTATAATTAATTTTTATTTTCTAAAAACTTTTATATTTATTGTGTTTATAATATCTAAAAATATAATTATGACAATAGATACAATTAAATTTCTTAAAACAAGAAAAGTTAAATCTCCAAATAGGACAAATGAATTTGATGCTGGAATTGATTTTTATGTTCCTGAATTAACTCCTGAATTTATACAGATATTAGAAGAAAAAAATCTAGGGCTTTATTATATTCCACTAGAAGATGGATTTATTTTAAAACCACATGAAAGAATTCTTATACCTTCTGGAATATATTGTCAAATGTGTAGTAATGCTAGAGCATTAATAGCTGCAAATAAATCGGGCGTAGCAACAAAAACAGGACTTATATTTGGTGCACAAGTTGTAGATTTTGAATATCATGGAGAAATTCACATAAGTCTTATAAATACTGGAAATTCTAATGTTAGAATTTATGGTGGTATGAAAGCTATTCAGTTTTTAGAAATGCCAGTATTTAATTCAATTATATCTATATCTGAAAATATAACACTTGATCAGTTTTATCTTGAAGAAACGACTCGTGGAGCAAAAGGTTTTGGTAGTTCTTTAGATTTATAATGTATTAATAAATAAAAATATGAGAATAGATCTTAAACAATTAGCAAAAATAGAAAAACAATATCGTATAAATGATAATCATGTTACTATGAATACTGTTCAAACAATGATAGATGTAATTTTATCTAATACAATAAGTCCACCTGATCCTTTTCCACTTAATTATATAATAGCTTCTCAAACTCTTAAAGAATTAGGTATTTTAGTTGATAATAATTTTAAAAAAGTTCAACAATTAAACTCTTAAAATAATGGCAATAAAACATCTAACACCAAAAATATTAAGTAAAAAAGAATTAAAAGATTACGAAGATAGTAATATAAATAATTATAAAAAACATTTTCGTGAAGAATTAAAATTTCTTAAAAAAACTCTTAAGAAAGAAGATAGTTTATGTATTCAGGGTTTTATTTTAAAAATTGAAGAAATAACAGATATTTTCAGTGAACAGGGTCATAGTGGTGGGTCTGGACCATTTTATGCAAGAGCGTTAGCTGACACAATTAAAAAATATTATTATTTCAACCCTTAAGTCCTATTACAGGTAAAAAATTTGAATGGGCGAACAATATGGATGGACAAACTTTACAGAATAAAAGATTATCATCTTTATTTAAAGATATAAAAACAAACAAAGTACACTACTTAAATGCAATTGTATGGAAGGGTGAAGATGAATGGGATACATTTTTAGGAACAATAGAAAATATTAAAAGTAGTCAATATGTTAAATTTCCATTTACTCCAAAAACGTTTTATATTGATGTTTATCGTGAATTATATAATGAAAATAATCCTAAACATAAATCTAGTAATGATATAGTTAGTTGTGGTTCTGGAGATTATGTATATTTCATAAAAAACAAAAATCAATTAAAAGAAGTTGCAGAATATTATGATGGTTTAAATATTAATTATGATGGTATTGAAGAAGGAGGAATTGAAGAAATTAAAGAATAAAATGAATTGCAAGTGTGGATGTGGTTTAGAAACTACTGCAAAATGTGGATTTTATAAAGGACATTGGAATAAAGGAAGAAAACGTGTGTATCTTACAAAAAGAAATATTGAAAATAATTGTTCCAAAAATCCAATTGTAAGTAAAAAAGCGGGGGAGACTAAAAGAAAAAACGGTTACATACCATGGAACAGAGAAAAAAACGAGTTTAAATGTATAGGAATAATAAGTTAAGAGAAAAAGATAAATTAAGACAACAAAAAATAATAGAATATTTAAATTGCAAATTTATTAGAATAAAAGAAAAAATATCAAAAAAATGATTTTAATATTATTAAAAATTTAATAAAATAACAACATGGCAATCCGTATATATATCGCAAGTCCTTATACAAATGGAAACAAAGAAGAAAATGTTAATTTACAAATTGACATCGCAAATGAACTAATGAATAGAGGATATGCTCCATATACTCCACTTCTTACGCATTATCAACATCTTCGATATCCTCGTGAAGAACACGATTGGTATAAATTAGATAATGAATTTTTATCTATTTGTGATATCATGATCAGAATAAGACCCATAAAAGATGGAAAAGAAATATTAAGTACTGGAGCTGAGAATGAAGAAAAGTTTGCAAGATCATTAAAAATTCCTGTTTTTATATTTAATACAATTGAACAAATGTGTATTTATCTTGATTCAAATCCTATTGAAAAAGTTGAATTTGTTCAAGTTAAATAAATTAAAAAAGTTTAATCTTTTCAATTAAACTTTTTTATGTCAATACATATAATACAAAAAGAATTATTAAATATTAATTATCATTTTAGATGTTAACTATTAGATATAAAATTAGGTTAAATAAAAAAGAAAATAATAAAAAACTATAAAAGACAAAATATTATGGTAGTGTCGATAGAACAAAGGCAAGGGAAATTAATTATTTCTTATCTTAAAAAAGAAGGAACTATTGGGTTTACACAATTAACTATTCCACAATCCCATCAATTTATGTATATGTATGCTCAAAGAGGACATGGTATTCCAGGATTATTATCTTGGGATTTTAAACCTGTCAGAAAAGCTCCTACGCAATTTTTAAATAAACATAGAATTCAGGAATTTTTTATAGATGCCGGAGAAGATGCAACAACAAAACTTTTTGAAGCAAATATGCCAAAATTATCAGCATGTGATATTGAAGTAGAAGTAACAGATGAAGGATTTGCAGAACCAGGAAATGCAAAAAATAGAATAACTACTGTTTGTTTTTCACAATACCCAGATATAACTATTTTTGGAAGTAAACTATTAAATGGAGAAGAATGTAAGAGTATTGAGAAAAATATAAATACACATATTGAAAAATTTGGAAAACATTATAATCTTCTTTATAAATATCATGCAAATGAAGCTGATATGCTTTATGATTTTCTTTATAATTATGTAAGACTAGCTCCTCTTATTACGGGATGGAATTTTTGGGGATACGATTGGAGATATATTTGTAATAGATGTAAAAAATTGAATATGAATATTAATTGGTTAGCTCCAACTGGTCAATGGTATGTACATAAGATAATGGAAAAAAATGAAAAAGTTGATGTTGAAATTCCACAACACAAACTTATTGTAGATTATATGTCAATATATCAAAAATGGGATAGAACTATTGAAGTAAAAGAAAATAGTACATTAGATTTTGTAGCAGAAGAAGCTTTAGGGATTAAAAAAGTTCAATATCCAGGTACATTACAAGATCTTTATAATAAAGATTATGAAAAGTATGTATTTTATAATGCTATCGATACAGTACTTGTTGAATTATTAGATATAAAACTAAAAACTATGGCAACATTCTTGGGATTATCAAATATTACAAGAGTGGAAGCTATGACAGCTTTTTCTCCAATTGCAATGTTAGAAGCAACATTAACAAGATATGCTTATAAACGTGGACAAGTGTTTCCAAAGAAAGATGAAAGTAAAGAAAGAGAACAATATGAAGGAGCTTTTGTATTTGAGCCTATAAGAAATATTTATCCTTGGGTAGCATCATTTGATTTTGCATCTCTTTACCCATCAATAATGAGACAATTTAAAATATCTATTGAAAATTTTATAACTAAAGATAAAAATTATCAACCTAAAGATAATGAAATAAAAACTTACAGTGGTGCCGTTTTTGACGCATCTTATGAACCATTATTAGCAGAAATATTATCAGATTATTATGTTCAACGTAAAAATGCAAAAAAAGTTTCTTTAATGGCTGAAAAAGAAGTAGATGAACTAAAACAGATATTAAAACAAAGAAAACATTCTGGTTTATGATAAAAAAAATTAAATTTTTATTATTAAATGAAAATGGACAAATTATTCCACAAAGAGAAAGAGTTAGTTATTTAAAAAAACAAGGAATTTATAATTTTATTAGTACTGCATATGATGATTCATATCAACTTAATGAAAAAATATATTGTTTAACACATAATTTAGAAAAAAGAAAATCATGTATTCGATGTGGAAAGGAACTTAAATTCATACATGGATATGCAAATCATTGTTCTAAATTTTGTGCAAGTAATAATCCGTTAATATTAGAAAAAAATAGAATAAATGTATCTAAAAGCCTAAAAAAAGCTTATTTAGAAAATGGAAACGAAATAAAAGAAAAAAGAAGAAATACAATTTTTAAAAAATATGGTATTAATTCATCTTCACCTTTTAAAATACCTAAAATACAAGAGCAAAATAAAGCTACTTTTATTAAAAAATATGGAGTTTCAAATGTTTTTTATTTAGAAAAATTTAGAAGTAATGGAGGAAATGTGTCTAGAAATAAATCTATTGAATTTAATAAATTGAACGGATATGAAATAGAATATTTAAAAGAAGGTAAAATTAAAGTTAAAAATTTATGTGAAATACATGGAGATATTGAGATAGAAAGTACTAATTTTTACAATAGATTTCATAGAAATAGAAATGGAATAAAATGTACTATATGTAATC
>Ga0315284_10008957_pt1 | contig 14288 bp, 14 predicted proteins | sample YL17G09_16_MG_FD_203696 | JGI IMG/M metagenome (GOLD analysis project Ga0315284, IMG submission 203696) | Sediment microbial communities from Yellowstone Lake, YNP, Wyoming, USA - YL17G09_16 | ecosystem: Environmental > Aquatic > Freshwater > Lake > Sediment | place: USA: Wyoming | collected... | reverse complement strand
GTTCCCGATCGATCTATTGGCGCTGGCTCTGCCTGTCATCCCGCAGGTGCGCTTGACCGACCGCGGGCTGGCGGACGTGGCGACGCAGAAGTTTATTCCAATTAACGCAGATTAAGAAAAGGAAGAGAATTAACAAATACCGGATCTATGCCTGGATCTCAGAAGAGATAGAGGACATAGGTCCGGTATTGTGTTGTTTGCAGAAAAATGGATTCGGGATGCCCATTCTAGATTTTTCCCAGTATCACCAGTTTGCTAAATCAACCTGCCCAGAATAAATGCCAGGTACCCATTGTGTCCATCCGCCAGTGAAACGAGCAAGCGGTAAGGCTGCCAATGCTCGAGAGGACCTTCTCCTTCAGGATGCGCCAGCCAATCCTTCAGCATCCACAGCTCCAACAGGATGGCATAACCCAGGAGCAGATCCTTACCGCCCGGGTGGGCTATCACCGGCAGCGCTAATTCAGCCACCGCCCTCCTCATCTGATGCAGACCAGCTCCTCCAGGATCAAGGAGCGGGTCATACCTTTCAGGCGGCGCGAAGGCGCATTTCACAAGCTCATTCAAATCTAACTCGGCTGGGGCGATGACTGCGAATTCAAAGTCCAACAGGGAAACGACCTGCCCCGCGTGCCAGAGAGCATTCTCAATGGTCAGGTCGCCGTGGTTGAGGACACAATCAGCCGCAGGTAAAGCCTTCCAAAAGCGACCGAGTGCTTTACCTAAAATATCCACCTGGCAGGAGGTTAAAATCCTTAGCTGCACCAACCGGGCTGCGCAGGCCTCGGCCTCCCAGATTCTCACTGCGGAAGGCGCCTGTTGAAAGCTCCCACCCTTGGTTGGTTTGCTGATATTCATATAAGCGAAAGCGGGTTACAGCCAGGCTGGATTCGACTTCCTTCAAGCGAGACATCAAACGATCCAATGTTGTGTCAATGTTTTCACCTCCTTGCATGGACTGCCTGCCGCGCTGCGCCCGAACTGTGCCCAGCCCTGCACCCAACACCAGACGCAGCCCCTCGTCATACTCCCAGCCTTCTTCGGCAATCAACACCCCCAGATCATGGAAGGTCTCGGCGGTCACTTCGATTTCCAGTTTGACGATGGGTTGATCATTCGTCGGCGGTTGGCTCATTCGGCTCCTGTTCTCGTTTTTCGATCTGCCCACCGGCTGCCAGCCCAGCCGCCCGCCGCCAGGCGTTTCCCTCCGGCCCAAACCTATCCTTAATAAAGCGATAATCGTTCTTGCGGATGAACTCGGCCAGTTCAGCATGCAGGTTTTCCAGCTTTTGTACCTCAACTTTGAGCAATTCAGCCAGCGCAGACCCGTCCCGAACATGCTCACAAGCCTGGCGCAAGTGGGGCAGGCACAACCCATCCGAGTGTGTAAACGCCGTAAGCATCTCTTTCTCTTGGATAGAGTCGGCTAACACCGACAGCACCATACGGGCCGTACTATCTCTTTGTTGGCAAGCCAGGCAAATTTGATGGGGGCTGACGGCCTGTCTGACCTGTTCCAGGCTAGCTGTAAATTTAGGAGGGACGCGCTGCAACAGCAAGGAGAAAAATGTCGGTTCACTCTGGTTGGTTCCAAAGGCCGAAAGTCGTTTTAACACCGTTCCCAGCACATCGTGGTAGATGATTGACATCCCCAGGGCGTCGCCCAACCTCGCATCCAACAGCAGCCCGGCGTGCTCACGGCAGAATCCCAGACTGGCGCGCAGGTGAGCGCGCACGCCACTGTCATTGACATTCTCGTAAAACAGGTGATCCAGGTAGCGCTCGACGGCTTGCTGTTCCAACCGACAAACCGGGCAACCGGGTTGGGCGCAGGCTTCCAATAGCGCAAAGTAGGTGGGGTTATTGGGCATGTAAATGACAGGTGTCATTCAGCGACACGAGTGTAAAATCGCTTTCTTCGGCCTCAAACACGTTGATGGCGCAGGTGTCTTGCTTGAGATGCCAGAAGCGGTCGTTGTCCAGGCCCAGCACGCTGAGTAAGATGATGCGGTTAATGACAGTGTGGCCGACTAGGACTACCGTCTCTCCGATGTGGCGGGCGGCCAGTTCGCTCACGGTTTGCATGGCGCGAGTCCGCAGATCAACCAATGTCTCACCGCCGAAGATTAGCGCCTGTTCCGGGTGATGGTACCAGTGATCCACCTGCTCTGGCCAGCGTTGGCGAGCTTCGTCAGGCGTCAAGCCCTGCCACTCGCCGTAGTCTATGTCAGCTAGGCCTGGGTGAACCTGTACGGCCAGGCTGAAATGTTTGGCGATGGCTTCCGCGGTCTTGATGGCGCGTGAGAGTGGGCTGGAATAGACCGCGGCGGGCGTCCATTCCGCAGCCACGCGCCGCCCGGTGGCTTCCGCCTGGGCCAGCCCGGTTTCGTTCAATGGCACATTGGCCCGCCCACGGAAGCGTTCGATGCGATTCCATTCCGTTTGGCCGTGGCGGACTAAGATAATTCGAGACATAGGTTACCTCCCAAATTTTATAAGCATCATTAGTTCACAGGGAAATAAGAAAGCTCCTACCCATCACTCAGGTAGAAGCTATCAGTCGTTAGATGACATTGGTGGCACCATTTCCACCGGCGAGCTTCATCGCCTTACTTTCATTATAGACCCTTCCAAACGAATGTCAAGCGGCTTACCTTACAAATGCTTTGCGCCCGGCGTAGATAGCAGCCTCGCCCAGTTCTTCTTCGATGCGCGTGAGCTGGTTATACTTCTCCACCCGCTCACCGCGGCACGGGGCGCCAGTCTTCAGATGGCCGGTCGTCATGGCCACCGTCAGGTCGGCAATGAAGCTGTCCACCGTTTCACCCGAGCGGTGCGAAACCATCGCGCCCCACCCGGCTTTGCGCGCCATCTCGATGGCGGCAATCGTCTCGGAGAGAGAGCCAATCTGGTTGAGCTTGATCAGCACGGCGTTAGCGCTGTTCTCTGCGATGCCACGGGCGATGCGCGCCACATTGGTGACGAAGATATCATCGCCGACCAGTTCGATCTGGTCGCCCAACTTCTTGTTAAGCAGCTTCCAGCCGTCCCAATCATCTTCAGCCAGGCCGTCTTCCAGCACCACGATCGGGTATTTCTTGACCCAGCCAGCCCACAGGTCGACCAATTCGGCAGATGTGATTTTGCGGTCTTCGGTGCGTAGGTTGTACAGGCCATCCTCGTAGATGCCGCTGGTGGCCGGATCAAGCGCCAACGCCACCTGCTCGCCGGGTTTGTAACCGGCCTTTTCGATAGCCTTCAGGATCAGCTCGACGGCTTCAGCGTTGGTCTTAAGCGCCGGGGCAAAACCACCTTCGTCACCCACACCGGTGGCGTAGCCGCTGGCCTTGAGTACGCCCTTCAGAGCCTGGTAAACTTCGCTGCCCCAGCGCAGCGCCTCACGGAAATTGGGCGCACCGACCGGGGCGATCATGAATTCCTGGAAGTCAGTCCCTTGCCAGTTGGCGTGTACGCCGCCGTTGAGAATATTGAACATGGGCACGGGCAGGACTTTGGCCGCCACGCCGCCCAGGTAGCGATAGAGCGGCAGCCCGACCGAATCGGCTGCCGCACGTGCTACGGCTAGGCTGACGCCCAGGATGGCGTTGGCGCCGAACTTGCTCTTGTTGGGTGTGCCATCCAGCGCCAACATGGCCTGGTCTACGCCGTTCTGGTCGAGACCGTCCAGTCCGATGATCGCCTCGGCGATTTCTTTGTTGACATGCGCAACAGCTTTCAGCGTACCTTTGCCGCCAAAGCGGTTTTTGTCGCCGTCGCGCAGCTCCAGCGCTTCATGGATGCCGGTGGATGCGCCGGAGGGGACTGCCGCCCGGCCAAAAGCGCCGTCTTCGAGCGTGATTTCGACTTCGACGGTGGGGTTGCCGCGCGAGTCCAGAATTTCGCGGGCGTGAACTTTTTCGATTTGCGTGTACATTGTGTTTGCTCCTATATCTCGGTTAGATTCTCGGCGTCAGGTGACGCCGGGGTGGATGAATGCTTTTCGAACAGTGAAGACAACTCCAATGCGATATGCGCCAGGCGCTGCATATATGGGTCAATCTCTTTGGCTACTTCAGGATGTACTTTACCATAACGCTTGAGTTTTTTAGTCTGCGAGTCGATCAAGTTAGCCCAGGCTACACTCATCTGGCCACGGATCAGTCCGGCAGCGTCTTCGACTTCTGGCTCCAAGCCAAGTTTTTCTGCCAAGACGGTAATCTCACCCAGTGCAGCGGCGATGTGATTACGTGCCTCAGCGCGTTGTCGAGGCGTGAGATGCAATTGGCGGCTGTACAGGATGCCATCAGCCTGACGCTCATCCAGCCAGGTATCCATCTGGCGCAGGTCTTCTTCGAACATGCGCAAGACAATTGTCACCGAGCGTAGTTGATCAGAGTTGAGCAAGTCATTCTTTCTTTGGTGTTGCATAAAAAAGCCTCTGCCAAGCGACTTCTATCACTGACAGAGGCTATCAGCCGGAGAACCGGCGGTTCGTTATAAGCGAGCGAGCCTCATCGCTCATCAAGAATTCTAATCCCCTCGATACGAGGCGTCAAGTTACACATTTTTAATGTTGATTTCGCAGCACCTCAATTGAATAAGTCGCCGGCAGAAGACGAGCGACGCCTTGCAGCCAGGCAGGCATGGAGGATAACGCTAAAAAACAGCGTCCAAATACATAAAGTTATGATAGAATCTATTAGATAATTAGAAAGCGATGAGGCTCGCTGCAAACGTCGCAAGACTGATAGCCTCTACTGTGGAGACATCCAATAGTAGAGGCTTTTTGGTTACCTATGTTATCCTGGTTTTCCTTAATCGATCTACGAGATGCCCTGACAAAGCCCGGCTGCCCAATATGCCAGATGCGCTGGAAATCGGCTTGCCGCTATATTGGCTTCCTGCTTTATGAGAATGTCAATGATGTTGATACGCGTCTCACCTTTTGGGCGGGAATCGGTTATTGCCCTGATCATACTCGCCTATTGGCTGAAACAAGTCAAAAAAATGAGGAAAACCCAATGGGTATGAATATCCTGTATGAAAGCCTGGCGAGTTTTGTCAAGAAAGAAATCGTTGAGTATCCGATACCTAGAAAACGTTCAAATCCTCTGCGGCTGGTACTCCTTCACCTTTTGCCGGGTCGTTTCTCTATGGATACCCCCAAAAATCTGACGCCGAAGTCCACTTGCCGGGTCTGTCAGATCGCCGATGATAGTGCCTTCCTTGGGCTGGAGACGCTCATGCAATGTTTGCTAGACCCAGAGGAGAAGGTGTACACGTTGTATCCAAAAAGTGATGGGATCTGCCTGACTCACCTGCGTATGGCCTTGCAAGAATTTACCGTGCGATACCCGTCAGCAGGGTTGATCTTGAAGGAGCATGCAGTGAACCACTTACAACATTGGGAGCAAGCCATGGGTGAATATGTCCGAAAACAAGCCTGGCAAAACCGGCACGAGACGATCACAGACGAAGAGAACCAGGCTTTGCAGCACGCCCTGGCCTTTTTTACAGGATATTCCCCAGAGATATTTACAGCTAACGGTAAGCGAGACACTAAAGATGAGTGAGACCATTCGTGGCGCGTGTGGCTGCGGCGCAAGCTTTGGGACAATTAGGAGGCGAACCAGCCGAGATCGCCCTCCAGCAGGCAACGACCGATGAACGGTCGAGTGTTGCGCAAGCAGCAGTACAGGCATTAACCGATATGGCAAGATCCAAAGAAATTGTGGCTGAGAATAGCCGGATTAGATAATTACTTTCGATTTGAAAGAGAAGAGCTTTACCTATGACTTTCCAAAGCATACTCATTGAAAAAACTGAAGAAAGTATCAAAAAAGAAACCCTTGAAGCGCCCGTCTTTTTTGTTGATTTAAATCTCGATCAGGTTATCGATGCCATCACCGCTGGCAGACAGGAATATAATCTAAAGCCGTTTTTTTATACTCCCTTGAAGGATATAGACACGATCCGGTACCGCCAAGAGATCGCGCAGGATCTTGAAAATGAAGTTCTGTTAGAGAATATAAAATCATTCGCGCTAAAAATGAGCGCAATGCGTCGATATCTCGCCTTGGTAGATAAGCTTGATTTTAAAAATCATCAAGAGGGTTGGTTTTTAGAGGCGGCGGAAGTTTATTGTGAAGCGATTACTGGCCTGGCGCATGATTTAAGCCATGCCAATCTGAGATCGCGTGGTCTTCTGGCATTGTGTGAATGTGTGGCGAATTATGCCAACTCAGATAGTTTTATATTGCTCCTGACCGAAACCCAAAAAGTTAAAACAGCCTTGTCCACCGTCAAATATTGCGTGATCATCAGAGAGAGCACGGTCAGGGTTCGAAAATATGAAGCAGAAGCGGATTACAGCGTAGAGGTGGAGAAAGCTTTCGAGAAATTCAAACAAGGTGAAGTGAAAGATTATCGGGTTAAGCTTTATGAAGGGTCTGGTATGAACCATGTAGAGGCGCAAATCCTGGATTGTGTTGCCAAACTATATCCCGATATCTTTGCCAACCTTGACCATTTCTGCGCGCAACACAGGCATTTTCTGAACGAAACGATTAGCGTTTTTGATCGGGAAATACAATTTTATGTTGCCTATCTGGAGTACATCGCAAAAATTAAACGGGGGGGATTGAAATTTTGTTATCCGCAAATTTCCAATCAGAGCAAGGAAGTCTATGATTATGAAGGATTTGATATAGCCCTGGCTAAAAAACGCATTACCGAAAATTCAACCATTGTCTGTAATGATTTTTACCTGAAAGACAGGGAACGCATATTTGTTGTGTCCGGACCAAACCAGGGCGGAAAGACAACCTTCGCCCGAACTTTTGGGCAGTTACATTACCTGGCAACCTTAGGCTGCCCTGTTCCGGGCAGGGAAGCGCAACTCTTTCTGTTCGACAGGCTCTTTACGCATTTTGAAAAGGAAGAAGACATCCGAAACCTTCGTGGCAAGCTGCAGGATGACCTGGTCAGAATTTCCGCTATTCTAGACCAGTCCACACCCAACAGTATAATCATCATGAATGAGATTTTCACTTCCACAACCTTGAAAGATGCTGTTTTTTTGAGTAAAAAGATCATGGAGAGAATCCTACAACTGGATTTATTGTGTATTTGCGTAACATTCATCGATGAATTGGCTTCATTAAGTGACAAAACCGTCAGCATGGTTAGCACGGTTGTTCCCGAAAATCCGGCATTGCGAACCTATAAGATTGTCAGGAAGCCCGCTGATGGACTTGCTTACGCGATCTCCATTGCTGAGAAATACCATCTCACTTACGATGGTTTAAAGGAGCGCATAAAATCATGAAGGCTTTTCTCATGTATAAAGATCAGGATTTTGATCTTCAGCAGCAAATGCCACCGAACGAACAAGTTCTGATCCAAGATCTGGAATTAAGCACGCTGTTCAACGCTATGGCGCTGGGTGACAAATTTTTATTTGAAATGGCAAAGAAAACTGTTCTGTTCGGTCTATGCGATCTGGCTACTATCCGATATCGCCAAAATATTCTTAAGGATTGCCTGAAAAACCCTTCTGTTGTCAGAGATATTTACCGCATCCCGATCGAATCAATTGAAAATAAACAAAAACGTTGGCTTCACATTTACGGCAGCAATCCAGGTGGCATACTGCATAGTTCGATAGAAATGATGCAGATGTTTGTTGGCTTGCTTGAAAAGCTAAAGAATATCGCCAATGAACACGCCGACAAATTTGAGTCAGAGGGTTTTACCAGGTTTTTCGCAATGATCCAAAAAGAACTGGATGATGAATATTTCGCCAGCGTACAAAATCATCTGATGGAACTGAAATTCGGCAAAGGAGTTCTGCTCAGCGCTAAATTGGGAAAGGGCAATGAGGGTACCGATTATATACTTCGTAAACCACAAGGCAAAAAAGGGAGTTGGATGAAGCGGGTCTTTGACCAAAAATCACCAGTCTATACCTTTTATATCCATCCCCGCGACGAACATGGCGCCAGGGCTCTGTCGGAATTAAAAGACAAAGGGATCAACCTGGTTGCCAATGCACTTGCCCGGTCCGCAGAGCATATTGACAGTTTTTTTAACATGCTGCGGATCGAATTGACTTTTTACATTGGTTGTTTGAATTTATCTGAACAACTTGCCCAAATGGGGAAGCCAGTATCTTTTCCCCTGCCTGTGGCCTCCAACGAGCGCAGACATTCTTTTGATGGATTATACGATGTCTGCCTGGCTTTAACCATGAAGCAAAAAGTCGTGGGCAACGATGTCAATGCCGACAGCAAAGACCTCGTGATCATCACCGGCGCCAACCAGGGCGGCAAATCTACTTTTTTGCGAAGCATCGGTTTGGCTCAATTGATGCTGCAATGCGGCATGTTTGTATCGGCCGAGAATTTCTGTGCTAATCTCTGCGAAGGCATTTTCACGCATTACAAACGGAAAGAAGACGCTACCATGAAAAGCGGCAAACTGGATGAAGAACTCAGCCGAATGAGCGAAATCGTGGACAAGATACCCCCAAATTCCTTGATGCTGTTTAATGAATCTTTTGCCGCGACAAACGAGCGAGAAGGCTCGGAGATTGCCAAGCAAATTACTTGCGCATTAGTGGAAAAGCGCATCAAAGTTTTCTTTGTGACGCATCAATATGAATTTGCACATGGCTTTTATGACAAAAGAATTGAAAACGTCATTTTCCTGCGAGCTGAAAGGAAAGCCGACGGAGGACGAACTTTTAAAGTAATCGAAGGTGAACCATTGCTAACCAGTTATGGCAAAGATTTGTATCACAAGATATTCGAAACAGGCGATTAAATTCGTGTGGATTGCGGAAAAGAAGATATAAGGAAATCCGATATGTAATGCGTTAAATCCGTCTTTGGCTTTTATTTTCATGATGAAAATTGAAATCTTAATCTATATGGAAACGCTTTGATCGGGTCATTTTTCGAAAAAGTAGCCCAAGTTTCGCATATCTAAACCGTGCCAACATGTTGAAAACACTTGCTTTGGATCATTTCTTGTATAAAACTCCGCGCCAGGTTATAATGCCAGCGTGTGTTAGGTCAGGCACGAAATCCAATAAGCGATGAGGCTCGCTAAGTCGTAGAGACTGAACTGCCAATGGCTGATAGCCTCTGTCTATGATCATTCATCATAGACAGAGGCTATTTTTTGCGAACAGCTTAATAAGGAAAGTGAAATGAAAACCGGTATAATCCCACTTTGCGAATTTCGCCATAAACGTTCTCCTCAAGGGGATCGAGGGGAAATTAAAACGGAATTTATCTGCCAAGCGGGGGGAGGTGAACACCTGGGGTGGGTGGGCGGCGATCATGCAAAATTGATTGCTGCCTGTAGTGAATGTTCCATTCCAGAGGTGTTAGCACATGATCCAGCGGTTTGTTATTTTCTCCGTCCGGTACGATTGATAGTCGAGGAAAAAGCATTTTTCCCATGCCGGAATCGCCGTGGGTTCTTCCGAAAACGTTACCCTGAAGACATGAGCGTCTGTAACACCTGCCAGTTTTGGATTCCACGACCACCCTTGAATTATATTAATGGCAGTAATGAAGATACTCTAAGATTACAAAAGAGAGTTCGTGAATACCTGAACTTGAGAGACAGACTTGATCATCTATCGGTGACGAGTAAGGGAAAAGATAACTTGCTTGAGAGACTAAAGATAACAATCAATATATTTCTTGCATACTTATGATTAGGTGGGATAGACACCCAATCAACCCGCAAATTGAAAGGAGTATCATCAATCCGAAAATGAGCAATTTACTTATCGCAGCTATTGCAAGCGCATTGGTCTTGATTGCCAGTATGATCTCTGTTGAGGTGGGATTATCTGTGGCTATAACCGAAATTCTTGCTGGTATATTGGCGGGTAATTTTCTGGGTTTGCACACTACACCCTGGATTGACTTTTTAGCAGGCTTTGCCAGTATTGTGTTGACTTTTTTGGCTGGTTCTGAAGTTGACCCCGACCTGCTAAGAGAGAAATGGAAGGAAAGCTTACTCATTGGAGGTCTATCCTTCTTGGTACCATTCCTGGCGACGATGGCATTCGCTTATGTGATATTACACTGGAGTTCCCAGGCATCGCAGATTGTAGGGGTGGCATTATCTACCACATCTCTCGCAGTCGTTTATGCTGTATTGGTGGAGACAGGCCTTAATACCACTCAAATCGGTAAGCTCATCATGGCTTCAACTTTTGTCACCGATTTCGGCACCGCTCTGGCATTGAGCCTGCTTTTCATTCGTCCAGGTCCCTACCTCTTGGTATTCATCCTGGTTTCGGCCGCTTTGATTATCCTCGTGCCTGTGATCTCCCCTTGGTTTTTCAAGCGTTATGGGGACAGGATCACAGAGCCAGAGATCAAGCTCATATTCTTAGCCTTGTTTATCATGATGTTTCTCGCCGAACTGGGTGAAAGTCACGCTGTTTTGCCAGCCTTTATCTTTGGACTGGTAATGGCGCGTTTCCTATCCACCCACAAACAGCAGCTACGCAGGCTACGGGTCGTAGCTTTCGCATTATTGACACCTTTCTTCTTCTTGAAATCCGGTATGAACATCTCCCTTGCCGCTGTAGGGAACAACCTGGCATGGTTAGGGATGCTCTTCGGTGTAAAATTAATTACGAAATTCATCGGGGTCTTTCCGGTTGCCAGGCGTTATATTCCTTCCTACCCCTGGTATACTACTTTATTGATGAGCACTGGCTTGACCTTCGGTACGATATCCTCATTGTATGGCTTAAATGCGGGAATTCTCGATCAGGCACAATTTTCTGTGCTCGTCACCACAGTCGTGGGAACCGCTATTATTCCAACCTTGATTGCCCAAAAGTTTTTTGCTCCACATGCTGAGATTAATCAGGAGGCATAAATGTATAAGCATATTTTGGTGACACTTGATGGCGTTCCAGCATCAGAACAGGCATTAAGACAAGCGATATTCCTTGCAAAACTGTCTGGGGCCAGACTCTCCGGCATATCTGTAATCGAAAAACTGCCTGCTTACGCAGCCTCCCTTGGCGAAGTTGAAGAAGCTAGGGCAGAGGCCGAAGCTTTTTTTAATGAGGTACAGAGTAATGCGGTAAAAGCCGCGAGATCGATGGGGGTTGCTATTGAGACTGTTATCCGGGCAGGTCAGCCTGTCAAGGTGATTCTGGAATATGCGGAAGAAGTGGGATTTGACCTGCTTGTGGTTGGAGCCAAAGCCGCCGATGGATTAGGCGGAACAGCAGACAAAATCGTCGATCATGCGCCTTGTTCTGTCTTAGTGGCTCGTTCGGCGCTTTCTATCCTTCGAGTGCAGGATGTGATGACGTCAAATGTGTCCACAGTAGAGAGTTCAGTACCGCTGAGCGAAGTATTCGATTTACTTCTTCGCCAGCAGTTGAAAGCGGTACCAGTCGTGGAGGACAAGCTCGTGATTGGGATCATTACCGGAGGAGATTTATTGGATAGAGCTGGCTTGGGTCTACGGCTGAGTTTGCAACGTCTGCTGCCAACTGAAAAGCTGGAAGAGCAAAAGAAGCAACTCGCTGCATCCGGCAAAACCGCCGGAGAAATCATGACCACGCCGGTATATACGATTGGGCAAGACGAAAGAGTAAGTCGGGCGGCAAGAATTATGATAGAAAAAGGGATCAAAAGACTACCAGTTTTGGATAAGAGCGGTTCTCTGGTCGGGATCATCAGTCGCCTGGATGTAATATGTACCCTGGCTTCCGGCGCACGAAGTGAAGATGTGATCCCAAACCTCCCCATAGGGGTCTACCAAACAGCCGCTGATATCATGTTCAAGGATATCGAAACGGTTAGTCCGCATACTCCGCTGAATGAGGTGGTCAATAAAATCGTATCCACATCCCTCCGACGAGTAGTCGTCACCGATGAGGCTAATCGCGTATTGGGGATTATTTCCGACAGCGATCTTTTAAAAAGGCTCAGTCGTCATGCATTACCGGGAGCGCTAGAGCAGTTGATTGCCCATTTCTCGAGACCGAAAATTGGAAAGATTGCGACTACCCTTAGCGGAACAGCATTTGACGTGATGGAAAAAGAAATCTTCACGATCCACCCAGAGACTCCCCTCTCTGAAATTGTTCAGGTGATGACTGAAAAGAGGGTCAAGCGATTAGTTGTCGTGGATCAAGGACAAAGACTGGCAGGCATGGTGGATCGGGAGAGCATCTTGCGGATGATTGCAGGTTAGTGATAATTCATCCTGCGCCTCTCTAGGCAGCGTTCAGTGCAGGCGCAGATCTTCGAAAATACATAAGACAATTGTCACAGAGCGTCGCTGCTCAGAGTTGAGCAAGTCGTTCACCAGATCATCTTACGCGATAGATCACGATGGCTCCCAGAGCAAAGAGCAGCGTGGCGTAAGCGAAACCTACTGCCGGGTTGAACGCCGTCCACAGCGCTCCGACGATGATGCTGGAAAGGAAGTCGCCCAGACCGTTGACGGTAGCCAGCACACCATATCCGGTGCCGCGCACCTCTTCGGGCAGCAGATCTGCCGCCAAAGCGCCTTCCAGCGCGTCTTCAGCAGCGATGAATGTGCCGCCAAGGGCAAATAGCAGCCCCAGCATCCACACCGACGGAAAGGCAATGATCCAACCGATCCCCATGATCGCAGCCAAAGCATAACCCAGCGCCAGCAAGCCGCGTTTGCCGATGCGGTCGGCCAGCGCGCCGATGGGATACGACATGCCTGCGTACAGTACATTGTGTAGCACGTAGAGGGCGATGGCGACCTGCCCCGCTCGACTCGCCCCCATGGCAGGCGTCAACATTTGCACAGCGCGCAGGGTGAGTAGGCTGTGAGCGAAGTCGCCTGCCCCAAAGATGCCCACGCCAATCAAGAATACTTTAAAACGCGTGGGAAGATCGGATATAGTTTGAAACAGAGTACCATTCCGATTGGCCGTGCGGGCGCGTTCTTTGACAAAAAAGGCAAATGAGAGGGCTGAAAGCAGACCAGGGATGAGGGTGATCCAGAAGATTTGCCGGTAGGTTGCCTGGGTGGCTTCGCGCCCGGCGAGCAGGGTGATCAACCCCAGGGCCAAAAGTGGGCCGGTGACTGCCCCCAGAGTGTCGCCGGCGCGGTGAAAACCAAACGCCCTCCCGCGGGCTTCTGCTGGGACAGATTCAGACAGCATGGCGTCACGAACCGGGCCGCGGATACCCCGCCCAAACCAGCCGGCAGCTCTGGTCAATAGCACATGCGGCCAGGCAGTCGCCATGGCGAACAGTCCGGTTGTCAGGCCTGTGAGGGTATAGCCAAGCACGGCAATCGGCTTGCGCCGCCCAATACGGTCGCTGAACCAACCTGCGCCGAGCTTGATAAATGAGGATACCGCGTCAGCGACGCCCTCAATTACGCCCAACGCAGCCGCGGGCGCTCCAATGGATATCAAGAACAAGGGCAGAATAGAAGTCGCCGCTTCGTGCCCGGCGTCGCTAAAGAAGCTGGCCAGCGCCATACCGATCACACTGCGGTTTAACCAAATCTTTTGGGGCTGGATTGGATTCTCACTGTTCATGGTCATGCGTTTTCTCCAACTCGACAGATATAAAAATAGCCTCTGTGAGCAACCCGGGTTGCAGACAGAGGCTATCAGCCAGAAGACTGGCGGTTTGATGGTATTCGAGCGAGCCTCATCGCTCATCATGAATTCTAACCCCCTCGATATAAGGCGTCAAGTTAATTTGTTTACCACGCCAGCTTCCTCCATTGTTAGATATCACTCGAATTGCCGTCCTTCTCGATGCTGCACTCCTGTGGCATAATTCGGTCAGAACCATTAAGCAATGGATCAAGGAGTTTCAAGTGAAATTTGAGAAAATCTGTGTGATGGGTCTGGGTTATATTGGCCTGCCCACAGCCAGCACCTTTGCCACCCATGGGGTGCGCGTGGTGGGGGTGGATGTGAACCCGCAGGTGATTTCGACGCTGCGCAATGGCGGCTTGCACATCCACGAGCCGGGGCTGCGCACGCTGGTGCAGGCTGCCCTGGGTTCCGGAAACCTGACCGTCAGCGATAAGCCCGAGCCGGCGGATGCCTTCATCATTGCCGTCCCCACTCCCTTTTATGAAGATAAACGCGCCGATCTGCGCGCCGTGACCTCCGCCACCGAGGCGATCCTTCCTTACCTTCGCCCCGGCAACCTGGTCCTGCTCGAATCCACCTCCCCGCCGCGCACTACGGTCGATCTGCTGGCCCCCATCCTGGAGAGGTCAGGCCTGCGCGC
>Ga0315284_10008956_pt1 | contig 14288 bp, 17 predicted proteins | sample YL17G09_16_MG_FD_203696 | JGI IMG/M metagenome (GOLD analysis project Ga0315284, IMG submission 203696) | Sediment microbial communities from Yellowstone Lake, YNP, Wyoming, USA - YL17G09_16 | ecosystem: Environmental > Aquatic > Freshwater > Lake > Sediment | place: USA: Wyoming | collected... | reverse complement strand
TAGCACTGAGAATGAGGGACGCTGGAGACTCCGTGACCCACAAGACTTCGACCAGGAGTCTTTTAGGCGTTGGAATGAATGGGCTGGCGTTACTGCCCCAGCTGGGATATCCTTCATTGTGGGGGTCTTAAACGATGGTGCCAAGGCTATCCAGACCATCCGATTCGATAAGGAGGCCTGGGATGAGGCTAGGGCAGCCAAGTACTGGGATACCATCAAAAATAAGCCTGGATTCGAGAAAATTTGGTCTTCTAGTGACTGGAAGGCAAAGTCCAGCTTAGATGACATCCTTACCCGCGCCGCAGCTCTCACGCCAGACAAGGCCGAGCGCATACGCCAGATGCTTGCCGAGACAGCATCTAAGCATGGATTCAGCATCTATGGGACTGGTGGTTATGTTCGGGATAGGCTCATGGGCTATATACCCGATGATTTTGATGTGGCGGTCTATAAAGAGGGCCTAGATTCAGAGAAAGCCAAGCTAGAATTCGCTAACCTATTCGTTTCTGACCATGGATTGAAGGCCCCAGTATCCTATGGGCAGACCAATACCCAGTTCGTAGACATAGAAGGCGATAAGGTAGAGGTCAATAACCACGGAAGTAACCCAGCTGAGGATGCCAAGAATAGAGATTACACAGTCAACGCCCTGTTCGAGGACCTGCAGAACCCCGGCTCGGACATTGTAGACCCAACTGGCATGGGTATTGAGGATGCTAAGAACAAGGTCCTGCGCACCACGGACCCATCTAACCCTGCCAGACTGTATAAAGAGAGCCCTGAGCGCATCCTTAGGGGCATAAGGTTCATGGCCAGCCGCGGCATGGAGTTCGAACCAGCCACGCTTGATGCCCTTAAGGGCTCGGTTGACCTTCTTTCTGATACCGCCAAGGAGAATATTGGCCGTGAGTTCCGTAAGATGCTAGGCCACAAGGGTTCCCCAAAGGCTTGGCGCCTGGCAACAGAAATCGGGATAGCCCCTTATGTGGTCCCCGAATGGAAGTCCATGCAGGGGCTGGAGCAGAGGCCCGACTATCATAGCATGCCAGTCGATGCCCATACCCTGGCCGTCCTTGAGAATGTTCCGGAAGACCTAGTCCTACAGCTGGCCGCCATCCTACATGATACAGGCAAGCCATCTAAAAGGAAGATAGAGGATTCTATTATTAAGTTCCATGAACATGAGGTGGACAGTAAGGCCATAGCCGACCGCGTTTTAAAGGAGCTGGGCTTCCCGGAGGACATTAGGGCGACGGTTGTCAGGCTTGTTGGTGAGCATATGCGACCACATGCCTATACTCCTGAGTGGTCTGATAAGTCTGTCCGCCGGCTCATACGAGACCTTGGCGGTGATGTGGATAAGGCCATTGCCCTAGCTCGAGCAGACATACTTGGCGGCAATCCAACCACGCATGAGGAGCGCTTGCGCGATTTAGATGAACTTGCCTCTAGAATTAAGAAGGAACAGGAGGCAGCATCCCAGCCTATCCACGAAATGAAGCCACTACTAGATGGCAATGAGCTGCAGAACATCTTCCAGAGAAAACCAGGGAAGTGGATTGGTGATGCGCAGAAATATCTAATGGACCTTCAGCTCGGAGACCCAAACATGACTAAGGAGCAGGCTACCGAAAAAATTAGGGCTTGGCTTGAGTCAGGAGAGGAAATGCCCGTTCCAGAAAACGAATTGAACCAAACTCTTTCTCAAAATCCCGAGGAAAAACAGGCCAGTATGGCACCACGAAAAACGGCCTCAATCAAGGTTTCTGCTGTTGAAAAAAATAAGGAAGAACCTCGGCAAGACCCTCCGCCCGTTCCTCAAGAGTCATCTTCTGGTCAGATGCCAGAGCCCCCAGCTTCTTATACACCCGCTCAAGAGAATCAACCTTCTCAAGAAAGGCCTTCCGTTTCAGCTCGTCTTCCATATATCCCCCAGTTTAAGCGCCCTAATGAGAGTATAATGCGTGAACCCGTTTTTGTCAAGGCCCACGAAAGATTCATTGAGGCATACCATAAAGCACTACCGAAGCTGAATGAAATCCAACCAGGTTTTTCCGTCGATGTTTCCGACCCCATGTCGGTTTTCGAGGTCCATCATGTCCTTCATGAATGGGGGATTTGGGAAAAATTTCATAAGTCCAAAGCTGTTGACATTCCGCCCGAGCAAAGAGAAAAAACTAACGCCGAAATGATGGAGATAAGCAATCTTCTCCAGGGAATGTATGCTTTAAAGGATATTATAAAAGCCGCCAATAGAAGTGATGAGGATGCATATGAACAGATGAGGGCTTACGATGCGGCTTGGAAACGCAACTCATCGCTTTCGGTTATATCCTATATTATTAAGAAAAAAGATGGGTACCATGTCTTGAGCGAGAAGGGGAAGAATCTCGGCGGCCCATACAAAACGAGGGAAGAAGCATCTAAGCGCCTTCAGCAGGTCGAGTACTTCAAGAGGAAAAAGGCCATCATGGGCTCCTCTGGATTCGGATACGACGCATGGGCTGGAGCTTTTTATCCCAAGGCCATGCTTCATAAGGATAGGTTGTCCCACTATGCGACTAATTTTCCAGCAGTGGAAATAACCTCGACCAAGCATTCCGTCCCTCCTACTAGAGTACTTCAGAACTGGGCCGATAGCGTTCCTCCTGGATTCGTGTTCTCGTTTGTCGCCCCAATACAGGTAAGGCCGTCATCCATGGCTACTGGCGGTGCGGAGATTATGCGGAGCTTCATGCGGAGAATAGGCTGTATTGGAGACAAGCTTGGCCCAGTCGTTCTTACTATCGGACCACTTGAAAAATATTCAGATGGAGATGCCGAAAAGTTCTTCAGCGCTCTACCACCTCACCAATATGCGCTTCATATCGAATCGGACGAATGGCAGAATGCAGAGGTTCTCTCGTCGATGTTGATGCGTGGATATGTTGTCGTCGATACAGAGGCTGGAGTTCCGGTTACCAACGCATGTGGATGGACATACAGGCGAGTCACATCAGATAAGCTTCATGAAGTCGGGCATCTTATCGACGGAACAACAGCTCCTAATTATGTTTTCGTTGTCGACAAAACATCGTCGTTCCCGTCGAAGGAATTAATGCAGGCACTGCGCGACCTTGGACTTAAGCTCGGCCCCGATGGTTATACCCTCCTCCCTTACCATGGACCGACGGACCCGCAGACTGGTCCGAACAATTCCGCAATGCCATCGTCGTCGTACGATGACGAGCGAGGCGAGCCGCTGACTGTTGTTAAGCCAACTAACCGCGACGATGATGTCGAGTATTTCGGACGGAAGCAAAATCCAATATCACCGCCGAGCCAGTATCCCGACCTCGACAGCAATGACGGGCGCTCAGACCCATTCTCCGGGACGGTTGATAAAGATACGCGCAGCATATAAAACATGTCAACATCTTTTTTTACGACGAGCGACTTGACATCGGCTGCATAAGTTGTAGTATAATCTCAGCACAGTAAGCCTGTAGTCCTGCGAATCGGCGCGGGAGCATCCACGACCCAACCGCAATTGGGTGAGACCAGGCCAGAGAAACGAAGAAGATGTTAGGGGGATTGACTTGGACTCTAAGCTGAATGGGAATCTTGACGAAGCGGCATCTCGAGAGCTTAACGAAATAAAGGACCGTATCGCGGCTGTCTGGCTAGATGGAACACTTGATGTTCTGACTAGGCGGAATCCTGAATTACTCGAAGAACTCAATCGTCTTGAAAGTGTGTTGGACTCACTCCTGGTCATCCCAAGCTGGCCAATCCCAATACGGAAGCAGTGGCGCGTGGCATTAGCTGACTATGAAAAAACAGCTATGCTATGCGTGACATATGCGAGGCGTCACCTGCAGCTTGTTGCGCAGGCATAGGGCAGATTGTAACTGGGGGTGTATATGATTTATCTGAGGAAGATGTTTGACAGCAAGTGGTTCTCATTCAAACTTGGAAAGGAAGATATAGCCATCGTCGAGACAGCAACTGTAACGACTGGTCTACGGACACTACAGAAGATAAACAAGACGGCTGCAGAGAACAATCTTAAGCTTTCTGAATCAGACCGCGCTGCCATGCTCATATGGTCGGCTCTCACTTTTGAGTCATTTGCCTCCGACCTAATAGAAGCCAAGGCCGCCGCTGAGAAGAAAGCCGAATCGAATACTGCAACGCCCCAATAAGCATAGACCTATAATCAGAGCTATGCCTATGTCATTAGTGCATCTATTTGTCGGGGGGCGCTCGTGGAAATCGCAGAAATAGAACGTCAAGTATTTAAAAAGATAATCTCAAATCCCGACTCGCTCGTCCTCAATATCGGAAAGATTTCTCCTGATGATTTTCAGAATAGAACAGCCAAGATAGTTCTAACCGCCCTCACATCCGGAGACTACCTAGCCCACTTCGCCCCTAATAAAAATTTCTTTGAGATACTTCTAAGAGATAGAGTTCCAGATAAAGCCAAGCTTGAGCAGCTATGTGTCACTCTAGAAAACATGGCGAAAGTGCCAAGCGACTTGTCTGACTTGGAGCTCCTCATCCGAGAAGTAAAATCCAACAGGATGTGTCGGGAGATGACCCGCATCATCCAGGACCACATCGAGAATATCACCCCTGCTGATGTCGAAAAGACTTATGAGGTGATGGTCAACGAACTACTCAAGCTTCCATTATCAGCCATCTCTGGCGTGTCTGTCGCCACCATCAAGGAAGTCCACGAATGCCTTGAGGAACGCGTAGCGCTTTATACTAATCAGTCCACTGTTCGATATCCAACTGGTATCATGGCTTTTGATGAGGCAATTGGCGGCTTTGCTCCTGGCGAGTTCGTCGTTATTACTGCAGGGACAGGACAAGGAAAGAGTAATATAATGCTTTGGTGGGCAGAGCAGTATGTCAAAGCTGGAGCCAATGTAGCATATGTGACTATCGAGATGTCATATGAGGAGACGATGACACGATATCATGCTATGGCTACTGGCTATGATGTCGTCTCTATCGGAAATAAGCGTATACCAGAAGGACATCTTCCAGATTATTATAAGAAGCTGATATCACATGCCAAGGAGTCGTCATGCAGGGCCGAGCTTATGAAGGAGATGGATGCGCTTGTAGAGCAGACTGACACTAGGGCGCTGCTTGATATAGCCAAGAGGTATCCGAATCGTAAGAATAAGATGTTCTTCCTTGATATCGGTGCTATATCACCCATTCGGATAGAGCGCGAGATTCAGCGCCTGGCCATGGACCACAAAATAGATTATGTCTTTGCCGACTTCATCAATGTTATGGACCCAGAATTTCATAACCGAGACAAGGTCAAGGAGCTCGCCAGCATCTCTCGAGACCTGAAGAAGGTCGCCCGTCGTACAAAGACTATCCTATTTTCTGCAGCCCAGCTGGATACTACTAGTATCGAGGGAAAACAGGATGAGAAGATTTCTCCAGACAGGGTGAAGTATGCAAGGGCTATTGCAGAAAACTCAGACTGGATGATTGCCTTTCATCGCACTGATGAAGATATTAGGCTAAAGCAGGTCCGCCTACAATTGGCTAAGCACAGGCATTCGGCTGACTGCGCTGCCCTGCTTGAGTTTGACTTTGCCACTATGCAGGCCATAGACCTCGGCAAGCCAGACCCAGCCAAGGCAAGTGATATGGGCTCGGCAGATAATTCTAAGTACAAGCCCGCCCCTGCCAAAGATATGCGGGGGAATCTTAGTACCTATGCTGGCTGGACTCATGAGCCAGAGAACGATTAATATGGACCTAAGAGAGAACGCGCCGTATATCCAGTCACTTCTTCAGCGGTATGGATTCCGCAATATCCGACCCAGTAAGAATGGGTTTATAGCCTCATGTCCATTCCACGAGGACCGCCATCCATCTTTCAGTATCGGCCGCACAGGACTCTGGATGTGCTGGTCGTGCAAGGCTGCAGGCTCTCTAAAGAAGCTTCACGCAGTTATGGGCGGTGGAGAACAGGACTGGAAAGATTCACTCAAGGCTCTTGGAGTACAGCTTCGTTCGGCACAGTTCAATCAGCAGTCAAAAAAGAAGAACGACTTTATGAAGCTTCCTGGGGATTTTGTTCCATATGCATGCCTGGAGAATGTTCCCACCGCCATAGCCAAACGCCTAAGCTGGAACACCATTCAACACTTTCGCCTCGGCTCATCGTCTTGGGGGAGAAATAAGAACCGATGCGTCATTCCTATAACATTCAAAACCATAACCATCGGGTATCACAGCCGAGCTTTAGATAATGACACGCAGCCAAGGTACTATAACCCGGGCGGATTTGAAATAAAGGAACATGTTTTTAATTACGATTCCTGCACACCTGGTGCAGAGGTTATCCTAGTAGAGGGTGCTTTTAATGCCATGTCCATGTGGGAGAAGGGCCTTCCTAATACTATGGCCGTATTCGGAACGCAGTTTACGACAGCACAACTTGGTCGGATTCTCTCGCTCAATCCAGATAATGTTATCATCTGTTTTGACCGTGATAAGTCCAAGATAGTTGATGGTCAAGAGCGTGGCAAGCAGGGTCAGAAGGCAGCCCATAAGTTGGGAAGCCTACTTAATGATGTTGTTCCAGTATTTATAATGCCACTGCCAATGGATAGGGACCCCAATACTTTGTCGGCATCTATACTTGCAAAGTGTTACGAAAAGAGGGTCCCATATGAAAAGGTGTTTGGAGAAGACAATGAGGGACACTGACCCAAATGTTCAAAGATACCGAGAGTTGTTAAAACAAAAACGGAGGCTTCTAAGCCAAATGAAAAGACATCGAAAGTCACTTGCCAAGGCCAGGATTGATAAAAAGCGTGTGAACGAGGAGATAACTCGTTTGCGCAAGTCGGGGTTCGCATTCGCTGGAATGACAACTCTTGAAGCTCAGGCGCGCGTCAGCACTGAAATTCAAGCGGTTGAGCCAGGGGATATATACCCAAAGGACTTGGAGAAGAAATTTGACAAGCTTGAAAGGACGACGGAAGTTAAATATAGGAAAGACTCTGTAGACATTTCCGATGTCAATAAAAAAGTAAACCCATCTGGCCATAGGCATCACGACAAGGATGATGAGGGAGGCTATTCCGTTATTCTCGATGAAGATAGCGGTGTGGTCGACCTTAGTGAACAAGATGGCGATGATTCCCTAGAGGAGGGACCAGAGAATGGCATTGAAGCCGATGATGTCGAATAAACTATATTGTCCGCGGTGTAATAAGACTAAGGATGGACCCTCGTTCCGAGTCCCAGGACAATCCCTAGGCCACATAATAGTAGACCAGCTCGTTTGTAGCGCCTGTCATGACGCGCACCACGAGCATCTGGAAAACGAATTTTGGAGGGGAGCCTCTTGTTTGGACAAAGAGAAATGTCCTAAATGCAAGGAACGGCTTACCAGCCAGAACTGCAGGGCCGTATACCGTCGAGCGAATAATGATGGTGTGCGCGAGATTCACCTCGTGTGCGATAACTGTCATGCCGATTACAAGGTATGCTGCAAGGACGCTGCAGAAAAATGCAAAGGAGAAAATAATGGATAGAGAACAGATGTCGGAAGATAGTCTGACAGTGACTGAACTCAAAGGTGGCGGAGCGGGTGGGCAGAATGCGCCAGTACTCGATGACGGAACCTATGAGGCTGAGTATCAGAGGATGAAACTCTTCATGGACAACACTCCATGGGGAGAGAAAAAGGCAGCGAGGTTATACTTCAAGGTTACTCGCGGTAAGTATAAGGAGCAGGTGACCAGCTACAAAGGAACCTTCTTCCAGGATAAAGAGACTCAGGCCTGGGTGGTTGGTAGCAAAAGCAAACTTGCCGATGCTATTCGAGCAGTGACTGGCGGTAAGACCTTGTCTCAGGACCATGTGGGAACCAAAGTGTTCGTCGTGGTCAGGAAGAAAGTGAGCAAAACGACTGGCAACCCATATAGCTTCGTGGAGAGTATCATCCCACGGCCAGCCGATGATAGCATGGAGTCTATTGAGCAGCCAGCTGCGGCAGCACAAAGACCAGTGACTGCTCATGTCGCACAACCAGCACCAGTACAGCGACCTGTCGTTGTCACCCAGAAGCCAGTAGTTGCAAGGCCGGTGGTTCCTCCTCCAGTCGAGGACGCGAGCGAAGGCCTTCTTGCAGACCTGACTGAGCTATCGGACTTCAAGGAGTAATCATGACTGAAAAGAACGATACGAACAAGGATGTGGCTATAAAAGAAGTCACTATCCAGCTCGGCAAGAAGGAGCTCTCTATGAGCATTCAAGATGCCAAGAAGCTCCGTGAGGTTCTTAACGAGTTGTTTGGAACGGTGGTTGTTGAGAAGCGCGTGGTGGAGGAGCATCACCATCACGACTATTGGCCCTACTACTGGCATTACAACACCACGCCGCAGTGGACACTTGGCTCTGGCAATAATTACCAGCTTGTCAATGGAGGCGTCTTTTGCAGCGCTGGAGACAGTACTAATGCCAACCAGGGCGTTCTTAAAATGGAGGTGAAGTGATGAATGTCGCTCGCCCCATAGCAAAGACCGAGTACTCCGCCTTCAGGGCAGAGATGTATGATGTCGTTAATGGAGCTGAGACTGCATGCAGGTTCACTGTTCCTCTCGACGCCGACCCAACCATGCGACCCAAGAACCTGACTGAAAAGATATCAAAGGTTCAATCATGCAAGGACCGCGTAATCGTAATCCTTAATAGGGCGATACTCAACGAGGCCTATTGGAAGACGGTTATTAAACGGGTTGACGCTAGGTTCGAGTCAGAGATTGCCAAGGCGTATTTGGACCCAGGCATGAAGGAGCATAAGAACCAAGAGCTGCGTTCTGGTCATGCAACGACCATAGCGGAGGCTGCTGTTCTGGCAAGCCTCTTCGAAGGTAAAAGCACCTACGACGAACAGACGGCGCTCATCCACAAGAACGCGCAGGATGCTGTTGCGTTCCTTGCGGAAGTTAAGAACATATACGACAACCTCGGCGACGCGGCCGTTGCCCTGGCTGTCCAGCTCAAGTCCGTCATGGTCAACGCCAAAGTGTATGGCGACCCATCTGGCGAGCTTGAGCCTAGCCCGCGGCAACTAGCCGCGAGGGGGTAGAGACATGTCCCTGAACCTTCCACAGGTTGTCGATACAGTTCGCGATGACCTTAAAAAACTGTACCGTAAGGACCCAAGCAATGTGTGGCAACGACCGTTCATTGTCATTGCCCAGAACGGTGGGGGTACGAGCTACCTTGATTCCAGTCAGCCAGATTCAGTCATGGCTGCATGGCTAGCTCAGTTCAGGGGACCCAAGCGTATCGAGGCCGTGGTGGTTGGCCGGATGGTAGTCAAGTACGGAAACATACTTGATGCCGCCGGCCAGCCCACGGTCCAAGAGAGAGCCATCCTAGTAAGCGGCCGAAGCTTCGTTAATGGCAGGACAGTGGTATCCGTTACTCCCACCAAGGAGTTCAGAGACTACAGGATGCCAGAGACCATCGAGACTCAGGGCTCTCTGCCAAACCCAGGCATCACATCGCCTGATACGACGAAGTTAATAGTAGACGATACTGGAAAGATTGCTGGCTCGATGGTGGGCCAGTTCGGACCAGAGCAGAGATTCGACAGCGCTAAAGGGCAGACTTGCGTGCTGGACCCGCTCATACAGGGGGTTCTAGATACGCCTGTACTAAAGGAGGGGTTATGACAGTTAAGAAAAAGGAAGATGTGAGCATGAGTAGCACTGGTAGGCTGGCCACACTAGACCAGCTGGCCAAGGAACTTCCGCTATTTACGGAAGAGGACTATGTTACATCCACCAAGATTACATCCAGCGGCAGCCTGGCGCTTGACTTGGCTATCGGAATCGGTGGGTATCCGTCAGGCTGCATCATCGACACCTTCGGACCAGAGAGCGCTGGCAAGTCATTGCTGAGCATTATGGCAATGGCACAAGTTCAGAAGGCAGGTGGTGTGGCTGTAGTCTGGGATGTGGAGCGCAGCTATTCAAAGAACACAACATGGCTCAAGGTCAATGGCGTAGACCCATCCAAGCTGCGGTTCATTAAACTGCGTCCAGAGCAAGGCTGTGAGTACGGTATGGATGCTGTGGAAAAGATTGCCACGGTAGGAGCTGCAGACCTTATTGTGGTTGACTCAATCCCTGCTATGGTCCCACAGCGCTGCCTTGAGAAGAGTCTTGTAGAGAACGAGGTGGTCTCTGAGCGCGCCAAGAAGCTGACGAATCACCTAGGTCGCCTAGTCGGTATCTGCGACTCAAGCAAGACGAGCGTCATGTTCATTAACCAAGTCAGGGCCAATATGGGTGGTGGCATGTACGGACCCACAGAGAAGGAGACTAGTATCTTCGCACTCAAGCATTACAGCAGCTTGCGCATGGGGGTTACCAAGCTATCTGGAAAGGACAACCTAAAGTTGGTAGATGGTGTTCCTATTGGGCATAGGGTCCGCGTTAAGCTTGTCAAGAACAAGCTGGCTGCTCCGTATCGCGTTGCTGAGTTTGACCTGCTGTACTCGCAAGGGGTCGACCAGGCAAGTGAAATTGCCGACATCCTTATAGGAGCTGATGTGGCCAAGCAAGCTGGGGCGTGGATTGAGCTTCCAGATAAAGAGCGGTTCAATGGCCTAAAAAAGTTCATCGAGCATATCCGTGAGCCGAAGAACTTCGAGAAGTATCTTAAGCAGGTAAAGGCACTTGGCAATACCGTCAACAGCTTCGGAGCAAGGCCAGAGAATGTTGCCAACGACAGTGACCTTAAAATAGAAGGGGAGGAAGATTAATCATGGGTATGTGGTTAAGAAATACAACATCAAAGATGCGCCGTCAGTCTCGTCGACCAAAGCTTGTCGTATCCTCCGAAACAGCGAAGGCTCCAGCTCAGGTGCCGACTGTCAGGGATGAACAGACCGCTCCTGTAAAGGAGTCTAATTAGTGACAAGTACTGACTGGATACCGTCAGCCCTGGCGGTGGTAAGGCCGGCAGTGAAGCTAGAAACTTCTCGTCCTCTTCCCCTGGTGCGAGAAGACCTGAAAGCGATTGAATTTGTAGCGTGAGGAATAATGTCTAGGATTCTAGAGAAAGAATACGCCGTTGATTCGACTAGCGGATGTTGGAATTAGCGAGGAAGAAAAAAGTGCTAATAAAACGCATTTCTATTTCTAATTTTCAGGCCCACAAAAAACTAAATCTTGAGCTGGACAATTTCACAGCCATTGTAGGCCCATCTTCGGCGGGCAAGTCCTCAATCCTTAGGGCCCTGTACTGGCTTTTCCATGGAGAATGGGATGCCACCTATCCAAATGACCCAGAGAAGGAAACGGCCGTTGCTATCCAGCTTGAGAACGGGACCATCTGGGCACGCTACAGAAAGAACAAGAGTAACACAGCCACGGTCAGAAGGCCAGGCGTGAGGTCAAATTCATTCCGTGACTTCGGAGAAATCATCCCAGGCATCCTTGAGGAGATTAATGTTCGTCCTATCAAGATAGGAACCGCTAAGATAAACCTGAATTTTTCTATGCAAGATGACCCAATCTTTTTGGTGCACGAGTCTAAGCCAACCAAAGCCCAATGGATTGGACGGCTCTATGGCGCCCACATTATTAACCAGATGCTGCGGATTATGGCCAAGGACAAGCGCTCTATCGAGTCTGATAAGAAGGCGGCCGAGGATGAGGAAATAAGGCTGCGCGCCGAGCTGGTTAAATATGATGGTCTAGACGAGAAGGCGGAAGCTCTCGACAGAGTATCGGAGCTACTTGTTAGACTGCAGCAGTTGGTGGAATGTCAGGCACAAATGCTTATCATCTATAAGGACCATGAGTATGTCAAGAACAACCGCCACATCCTGGATATCGATACAGACCAGATGCGGTCTGATGCAGCCAGACTGGTTGACCTGAAGTCAGCCCAAGATGCTATCTCAAGTATTTGGATGGAGAACCAGTTATTCGAGAAGAGCAAGAATCTCCTAGGTGTGGATACAGAACAAATCCGTACCGAACTGACCAGGCTGCAGGATGCCAGGGCTATCCTTGAGGAATATAGGAGACTGGAGGCAGAGTTTGAGGAAACAACACAGCAGCGCTACAAGCTAACATCGCTGTCTGAGTTCCTTCTTCCACGTCTGGACTTTCTGCGAAAGGACATACAGGATGCCTTGTTCAAGGAAGGGCGCTGTCCGCTATGCCATTCCAAGCCAAAGAAACTGGATATGGATGCAGTTGTAAGTAATTTAAAAGAACTAGTTCGCGGAGTCAAGTGAACGCAATTGTCCTAAATCGAGCTCTTATAAGGGGAGAATAATCATGAGCCTTCGGATACTTTTTGTTGGAGACATACACGCAAGAGCTATTAAACCCATATCTCGTTTGGACGAGAATTTTCTAGGAACCATATTGGGCAAGATAGAACAAATACAAAAAATGAGTAAGAACTTTGACATTGTCATCCTAGCAGGCGATGTGTTCGACCGAAGCGATTCCGTCTTATCAGTTGTACTTCAAATCATGCGGGCGTTCGCTAGTTTTAGTGTTCCAGTCTATACGGTATGTGGAAATCATGATTGCGCAGGTTATCAGAAAAACACTTTGGAAACCTCCGCCCTTGGCGTTCTGCTTGAGTCTGGCGTAGTCAAGAAGCTGGATTCACTCTTTATAAACAATGTCGCCATCTATGGGCTGCATGCCTATGACAAGACGGTCTGGGATGTTCCAGAAGGAGTTGGCACCAAGGTCCTGGTAGCCCACAAGCTGCTAACCAACAACCCATTCCCGGGCGGTGACTGCTACCTTATTAACGATGTGGCTGGCCTGACCAACGCTAATATCATACTGTCTGGCGATGTCCACTTCCCTCATGAGGTAGAGATGCCTGGGAAGTTGTTTATAAACCCAGGCTCTTTGTCGAGGCTGACCATAACCGATAGAGACCGCTTCCCGCAGGTATCAGAGATAACCATCGAGGACTCAGGTGACATCACACACAACATGCGCATCCTAGATTCCAGGCCATCCGAGACTGTCTTCGACCTGCAGAACTACTCTGACAGGCTGGCCTCTGAGCTGCATACTAAGAACTTTGTTAGGACCTATGCGCAGGCAGTCATCTCAGTCAAGGGAGAGGCTCACAAGATTGCTGAGATTCTAGAGAAGTTTCTGACTGAGAATGGCGTAGAGGCTCAACTGCACACATCCATAATGGAGTATCGCAACCGAGCAGAGAAGGAAATTCTACAGGAAATCAAGGACCAATAGGAGAAGAGAATGACCGAGGAATGGCCTGTATTAGTTAACTCACACTTATGCGTTAATTGTTATCCCAAGCCAGTGCTAGCGCGCTTCATATGGTTCGGTCTGTCCTTATGCCCAAACTGTCTTGAGCCACGCCGCAAGGCCATTGATAAGCTGGATAAGTATAATTATGATGTTATTCCTGGAGTAGATAAGCGCGACTATAAGGCTACTTGGGGCACGGAACCAGAGGAGGATTGATGGACATTAAAAAGACTCTTGAAGAAATCAGCCGCATTGAGAAAGAGAAGGCCCAGCTAGAGTTAAGACAGACCCAGCTGGCCGAGAAGCAGGATGAGCTGGCCAAAAAGCTGGCCTCACTTGGCGTAGAACCAAAGGAACTAGACGCTGAGGTGTCAAGGCTTGAATCAGGAATCCTCAAGAAACTTGAGGAAATACGTCAGGGACCGGCCAGGGTGCAGCCCATCCAGTCAGTAAAGACCCGCAGCGCTGATGAAAACATGCTTTCGTCCCTAGAGAACTTCTAATGAGCTTGGCAATCTCAGACTTGCGCGCCATGCACTCTAGCATGGTTAATGAAAATGCCAAGCTCCGCGGGGCAAGGGACTCCGTTAAGAAGATGATTACTGGCGCTGAGGATAGGATTAAGGACATGAACGCGCGCCAGCAATCCATAGCAGATGGCATCCTGCTTGTCCAGCGCTTCTCTGAGGGCATCCAGACTGGTGTGGTCCAGCGCTTTGAGGACCTTCTGACCAAGGGTATTCGTCAGATATTCAATAAGGAATACACTATCAGCATCGAGTTCTCCACCCAAGGCAATACCCTGAACGCTGACTTCTTTGTCACTCTTCCTGATGGCAAGAAGGTTAACCTGGCTAAGGGTGAGGGTGGAGGCATGCGGGACCTTGTAGCGGTCCTACAACGCATTCTATACATTGTTCTAGAGCCCTCTAGGCCAGCCAAGCTGTTACTGCTTGATGAGAACTTAAAGGCATTGGATGTCGG
>Ga0315284_10008955_pt1 | contig 14288 bp, 11 predicted proteins | sample YL17G09_16_MG_FD_203696 | JGI IMG/M metagenome (GOLD analysis project Ga0315284, IMG submission 203696) | Sediment microbial communities from Yellowstone Lake, YNP, Wyoming, USA - YL17G09_16 | ecosystem: Environmental > Aquatic > Freshwater > Lake > Sediment | place: USA: Wyoming | collected... | reverse complement strand
GTGTCAAACATGTTCCAGAAACGTCTGAAGCCGAACTCAAAATAGATGCCACAGGCAAAAACATAGAAAAAACAGGTTTAGTCTACGACATCAACGAATGGGACGACTACGCACTAGAAGAAGCAGTACGCATAAAAGAAAAACAAGGCGGAACCGTCACAGCCATAACCATAGGCGCCGAAGACTCAGACTCAACTTTACGCAAGTGCCTAGCCCGCGGAGCAGACAAAGCCATACGACTAACTGACCCCAAATTCGAAGCCTCAGACGGCTACGCTATCGCCAAAATCCTAGCCAGCGTCATCAAAACCCTGCACTATGACCTAATCCTCGTAGGAATGCAGGCAGGCGACGACGGCAACGCAATGGTCGGTCCAATACTTTCACAGATGCTGAATATTCCTCATGCTACTATGGTAAAGAAGCTTGAACTGGGTTCTGACTCCGCTAAGGCGAATCGCGAACTTGAAGGCGGCTTAGAAGAACAGGTTGAGATCAAGCTTCCTGCTTTGCTCTCGATTCAGACAGGCATAAACGAGCCACGCTACGTCTCAATCATGGGCATACGCAAAGCCATGCAAAAAGAAATCAAAGTCATGACCCTAGCCGACACAGGATTAACCGAAGCTGACGTGGGGCCAGCAGGCTCATGGTTCACCATCGACAAACTTTATGTTCCACCTGTCGAGAAGCAATCGGAATTCCTCAAAGGCACACCTGATGAAATGGCAGCGAAAATCGCTAACATACTAAAAGCGAAGGGGTTGATCTAAAATGACAGAAATATTTGTTCTAGCCGAACATAGGCAGGGCCAAATTCGAGATATAACCTTCGAAATGCTCACCAAAGCCCGAGAAATAGCCGAGAAGACCAGTTCTGAATTGACTGCGGTGATTCTAGCCAAGAACGCCAAAGAGCTAGCTAAACTACTTACAGAATATGCCAAAAACGTAATAGCCGTTGAAGACGCAAAGGTGGAAAACTTCAACTCCGAAGCATACAGAAAAATCCTCACTACCCTAATCGCGCAGCACAAGCCAAAACTTGTTCTGATGGGCCACACAAGCCAAGGCATAGACCTAGCACCCAGATTAGCAACAGAACTAAACCTTCCCCTAGCAACAGACCTCATCGACTTAGCCTTCGAAAACGACGCCTTCACCGTCACAAGACAGGTTTACGGCGGAAAAGTAAACGCCAAAGCTACAGCAAGAAAAGCTGAAACATACCTGGCCACAATCAGACAAGCAACCTTCCCACCACAAAAACCACCCGCACCAATGAACGGACAGATCATCGAAACACCGTCACCACTCACAGAAGACATAACAGAAAAGCGTTTTCTACAATACGTGCTCCCACCACCAGGCGGAGTAGACATAACCGCCGCAGAAAAACTCGTAGGCATAGGACGCGGCATCAAAGACGTAGCCAACATGCCCCAAGTTGAAGAACTCGCCAAAACCTTCGGCGCTGTCCTATCTTGTTCAAGACCAATCGTTGACAAAGGTTGGCTTCCCTCAGACAGGCAAGTAGGCACATCAGGCAAGACGGTAAAACCAAAACTCTATCTTGCTTTAGGCATTAGCGGTGCCTTCCAGCACATACTTGGAATGAAAAGCAGCGACCTCATCATAGCCGTAAACAAGGACCCCAAGGCACCCATATTCAGCTTCGCAGACTACGGCATAGTCGAAGACCTGTTCAAGATTGTGCCGCCTCTGAAAAACAAGATTAATGAACTACGAGCACAGAAAACATAACCTCTAAGAACAAGGAGAAAAACAGAAAAATGGACTTCAAACTAACCCCAGAACAACAGGAAATCAAAAAAGCCATAAAAGAATTCGCAGAAAAGGAGTTCACACCCGAACTAGCACTAGAATACGACCAAAAAGAAGAATTTCCCTCTGAGATCTACAAGAAAGCCGCACAGCTTGGCTTCATCAGCATGCGCATCCCCGAACAATATGATGGTCAAGGCTTAGGCGTCCTCGAAGACTGCATAGTCGTAGAAGAAATGTGCCGCGTAGACCCAGGACTCGGCGTAGCCATATCGCTCGGAAACCTCATGATCCCTGACGTCCTCTTAAAACATGGCAACGATGAACAGAAGTGCAAGTACATTCCGTCACTGGCCAAAGGCGACAAACTCGCAGCAGCCGCATTCACAGAACCCGAACACGGAAGCGACATAACGAGAATGGACTCAACCGCCGCCAAATGCGGAGCCGAATGGGTAATCAACGGAGCCAAAGAATTCATCACCAACGCCACAACCGCTTCAACCTTCATCCTACTGTGCCAAACCGACCCCAACTCGCAGCCGTCCTACCGTGGGCAAAGCTTGCTCATCGCCGAAAAAGGCATGCCCGGACTGGAAGCAACAAAGCTTCACGGCAAAATGGGCATACGCCCATGCGTCACTGGTTCACTTGCAATGAGTGATCTTAAAGTTCCAGAAACCAACGTCATTGGCGACTTGGGCAGAGGCTTCTACTACACGCTTGAACTCTTCGACGGAACCCGCATCACCGTAGCTGCACAAGCAGTTGGAACCGCTCAAGGAGCATTCGAAAAAGCACTAGCATACGCGAAAACACGCAAACAAGGTGGACAACCCATAATCAACTACCAAGGAATAAGTCACAAACTCGCAGAAATGGCCATCAAAATCGAATCCGCACGACTACTAATGCACAAGGCTGCATGGCTCTACGACCACGAAAAACCCAACCCAGTAGCCACATCAATGGCCAAAGCATTTGCAGGCCGAGCAGCCATGGAAGTCACAGACGACGCTATACAGATCTTCGGCGGATACGGATACCTCGCCGACTACCATGTTGAACGCTTCCACCGATGCGCAAAAATCACCGAAATCTACGAAGGCACAACGGAAGTTCAAAAGAACACGATCGCCGGCTACCTAGCCAAACAGCCCTAAACACTCCCATCCTCTTTTCTTCACAATCTCAAAACGAAACACTTAGCAAAAGTTCAAAAGTCTTATTTACATTCCCTTCTCAAACCATATTCTCAGACAGTTAGGAGACTGAACAATATTGTCAACTGAAGAAATCAAGAAAGCAGCCGTTGTTGGCTCAGGAGCAATGGGCCACGGAATAACACAGCTTCTAGCAATGAACGGCTACGAAGTAACAATGGTAGACATAAACGACGAGATCTTGGCAAAAGCCAAAGAAAAAATCAAGTGGAGCCTCAGCAAATTCGCTGAAAAAAAGAGAATCAGACAGGAAGATGCTGACGCTGCACTGGCAAGAATACACACGACAACAAGCTACGAGGAAGCAGGAAAAGACGCTGACCTCGCCATAGAAGCAGCACCAGAAAACATGGACCTGAAAAAAACTATATTCTCTAAACTTGACGCGGCAACTCCGCCACACGCGATACTGGCCTCCAACACCTCCACGTTGAGCATCACAGAAATGGGCAAAGCCACAAAACGCCCAGACAAAGTCGCGGGAATGCACTTCTTCAACCCGCCAATAATGATGGCGCTAGTCGAAGTCATCAAAGGCGACAGCACAAACCAGGAAACCATGAACACACTAGCCGATCTGGCCAAGAAGCTAGGCAAAACACCTATCACCGTAAGAAAAGACGTGCGCGGATTCATAGTCAACCGCATACTCGGAGCTGTCTTCAACGAAGCCTTCTGGGCCTACCAGAGAAAAGAAGCAACCATGGAAGGCATAGACTCATCAGTCAAGTACACAGGCGGCTTCCCGATGGGATGGTTCGAACTCGGAGACTTTGTAGGCTTGGACATCGCCTACGAAGTGGGCAACATACTCTATCAAGCCTACGGAGAACGGTTCAAACCGTGTGCCGAAGTAATCGACCCGCTGATCAAAGACAAAAAGTTTGGACAGAAAACAGGCGTCGGCTTCTACGACTGGACCAAAGGCAGACCACGAATACCCTTCAACCTACTCGACGAATACGACGTGGACCGATCTTGGGCAGTAGCCGTCAACGAAGCAGCATGGCTAATCCACGACGACGCAGCAAACCCCGCCGACATTGACACAGGAATGAAGCTAGGAACATACTGGCCTTCAGGACCATGCGAATACGCCGACCGCGTAGGCTTGGACACAATGCTCAACAAGCTCAAGGAGCTTTACGCCAAATACAAGATGGAAATGTATAAACCCTGTCCGCTCCTAGAAGACTATGTAGCAAAAGGCAATTTGGGAAAGAAGACAGGAAGGGGGTTCTATTAAATGAATTTTGAACTGACAGAAGAGCAATTAGGAATCGTGAAAGCAGTACGAGAGTTCTGCACAAAAGAGTTCAAGCCTGAACTTGCCTTGGAGCTTGACAGAAAAGAAGAGTTTCCCATGGACTTGTACAAGGCTGCCGCCAAGCTTGGCTTCGTAAGCCTCAGCTTTCCTGAAGAATATGGCGGACAAGGATACGGACTGCTTGAAACATGCTTAGCCATAGAGGAAATGTGCCGCGCAGACTCATCCCTAGGCGTGGCAGTTTCAAGCGGCAGCTTCGGCAGCGAGTTCATCGCTGTCTTGGGTACGAAAGAGCAGAAGGAGAAGTATCTGCCACCCATATGCAGAGGCGACATGATGAGTGCCGCATGCTTCACTGAACCAAACGTGAGCGGAAGCGACATCACAAAAATGGAGACAACAGCCACAAAATACGGCAACGAATGGTGGATCAACGGCACAAAAACCTTCATCACAAACGCCACAACCGCAGATTTCGTGGTAGTCCTAACGCAGACAGACACAAAGATCCGACCCACATACCGAGGCGAAACACTATTTGTAGTCGACAGAGGCACACAAGGACTCGAAACATCAAAACTGCACGACAAAATGGGTGTCCGCTGCTCAGTAACAGGCGAGGTGCATTTCGAAAACGTGAAGGTTACAGACGCAAACATTGTAGGCGAACTAAACAAGGGCTTCCACAGCTCGATGGAGTTCTTCGACAAAACACGAGTAGGAGTAGCCGCACAAGCCATAGGCATGGCCCAAGGCGCCTTCGAAATCGCATTCAAATACTCCAAACAGCGCGAAGCATTCGGACAACCACTGTTGCAGCATGAGCTGATCGGTGCAGGACTAGCTGAAGCTATCACGAAGATTGAAGCGGCAAGATGGCTAACCTACCGCGCCGCATGGCTTGTTGATGCTGGAAAAATGGATCCCATGGTAACCGCGATGGCCAAATTCTACGCCGGCGAAATCGCCATGCAAGTCACGGACTTCGCGATACAGGTGCTAGGCGGATACGGCTACTTAGGCGAATACCGTGTCGAAAGATACCACCGCGACGCAAAGGTCACCGAAATCTACGAGGGCACACGAGAGATTCAGAAGCTAACAGTGCTGAAGTATCTGCTCAGAAAATACTAAAAAAGTAATATAGACACACGAAGCAAACAATAGCATGGTGAACAAAAATGAGCAAAGCATACGAAACCGTCAAAATCGAAAGAGAAGCAAGCACACTATGGATAATTCTTAACAGACCACACAGACTCAACAGCTTCAACGACGTCTTGATCGAGGAACTCGCAGACGCTCTGGACACGGCGGAAAAAGACCCAAGCATCAAATGCGTCATCATCAGCGGCGATGGCGACCGAGCCTTCAGTGCAGGCGCAGACGTAACCATGTTCCCAAAGGCAACACCCGTCAAAGCTGAAGAGTTCTCAAGAGCCGGACAGAAAGTCTTTGGCAAAATCGAAGAAATGAGCAAACCAGTCATAGCGGCAATCAACGGCTTCGCACTCGGCGGCGGACTAGAACTGGCAATGGTATGCGACTTCAGAATAGCTGCAGAACACGCTGAACTTGGAAGCCCCGAAATATCGCTAGGCCTAATCCCAGGTTGGGGCGGAACCCAAAGACTAGTCAGACTTATCGGTTTGCCAAGAGCGAAAGAAATGATCATGATCCCCGGAATGAAGCTAAAAGCCGACGAAGCACTGAAAATCGGCCTAGTCAACAAGGTCGTGCACTACGAGAAACTGCGAGAAGAAGCCAAAGCTTGGGCTCAAAGACTGTGCGACGGACCACCAATAGCCATGAAATACGCAAAACATGCCATAAACTTTGGGTCACAGGTGCCCTTGGAAGCAGGCCTACGCTTAGAAGCAAGCATGATGGGCTTGACGTTCTCCACGGATGACCTCAAGGAAGGCGTCGAAGCTATGTTCTCTAAGCGAAAAGCAGAGTTCAAAGGAAAGTAGACACGAGCTCTCCCTTTTTCTTTATATATTCAATATTTGCCCAAGTATAATGAAGAAGTGGTGCAAATGCGCAAAGTAGCAGTCATCGGTGTTGGAAATTCCAAGTTTGGTATCAGAAGCGACGTTAACGTTTCTGAACTGGCTTTTGAAGCAGTCAAACCCTCACTAGAAGAAGCACATGTAGCGGCGAAGGATGTTCCGTTCGTTGCTGTAGGCTCCGTAGGAGCTGGAGCTTGGTATGAAGAACTGCTTCCAGCTGTTGTCGTGGGCGAATACTGTGGTTTGACAGGTGCTGGCTTGATGCGTGTTGAAGCCGCCTGTGCAAGTGGTAGCGCTGCCTTTTTTGCTGCTTGCTCTGCTGTGGCAAGCGGTCACGTTGATGTTGCTATGGCTTTAGGTGTGGAAAAAATGCGGGAGATAGACACGCCTACAGCTATGGAGTGGATTGGAAGGGCAGGCTACTATTTCTGGGAATTTCACAACTTCGGTTTGACGTTTCCCGCATATTACGCGCTGTATGCAAATGCCCACATGGCCAAATACGGCACAACTGAAGAGGATCTGGCCTTAGTAGCTGTCAAGAGCCACAAGTACGCTGCCATGAATCCGAAGGCTCAGCTCCAGAACAGGATCACAGCGGATGACGTGCTGTCCTCAATGGTTATAGCTTCACCACTCAAGCTGTATGATTGCTCACCCATGACTGACGGTGCAGCCTCAATAATCGTCGCCTCTGAAGAGAAAGCCAAAGCGCTCAAAATAGACACGCCCGTGTGGGTTGCCGGAATCGGATACTCTTCCGGAACAGCGAATCTGAGTAAACGCCCAGATTTCGTCGGTCTAGATGCAAGCGTAACCGCGGCAGAAAGAGCGTACAAGGCCGCTGGAGTAACGCCGAATCAGGTTGATTTTGCCGAAGTCCACGACTGCTTCACGATTGCGGAGATCATGGCTTACGAGGATCTTGGCTTCTGTGGCAGAGGCGAAGGCGTGAAACTCCTCCGTGAAGGACAGACTGAAATCGGCGGAAAGATACCTGTTAACATGGACGGCGGCTTGAAGGCGAAGGGTCATCCAATCGGTGCGACTGGTTGCTCAATGATTTACGAATTGACTAAACAGCTTAGGGAAGAAGCTGTCGAGAAGGGCCGACAAGTTCCTTTGAAAAACTATATCGGATTAGCCCACAACGTGGGCGGCACAGGTCACTATTGCTATGTGACGATTTTGAGGAGATGATCTGAGTATGTCTTCAGCATCTATGCCCACAATAAAGTCTAGGTCGATAACGATTGTCGAAGAGATTCCGATCAGCAAGACGTTGAAGTTTTGGGAAGGCTTGAAGCAAGGAAAAGTATATGCGACCAAATGCAACAAGTGTGGAAAACTGTATTTTCCGCCTTCTGCCGATTGCCCTGATTGTTTGTGTTCTGATATGCAGTGGATCGAGCTGAGCAGCGAAGCAGAGATCGAGACTTTCACGCGCGTCGTGGTCAGACCGACCTCTTTCTGTCAGTACAAGCCGTACACTGTGGCGATTGGCAAGCTCAAAGAAGGCGTGAAAGTGCTTGCTTGGCTTACTGGCTTCAAACTGTCACAGATCAAAGTAGGCATGAAAGTCAAACTAGTCGCCAAAATCTCGCAGGAAGGCGAGCCGACTTACGAGTTTGTACCGCCTGAGTCAAGCTGCTAAACCAAGTGTCGTATCCACTGAATGGTCTTGCTGATTAGTTCTTGCTCTTTTCCCCTGTAAATGTGATCCGCTCCCTCTATGATCAACAAGGTTTTGGGGTCATTGGCTGAACGATAGATTTCTTCGGCTTCATCCACGCCTACGATTATGTCCTCACGCCCTATTACTACGAGTAGCGGCAAATGAAGTTTCGAAGCAGCTTCACACTCGTTGAGTTGCATCAGTTTTTCCCTAACAAGCTTTGGACGCAAGGATATGCCGTAGACTTCGAGTTTGAACAGCTTCGAGACGTTGAATAGTTTGTCCACGCGTGAGCCAATCAGAAACGCATAGAGACCAAATTTCCCACGCGTGCGACTGATGAATTTCTTCACATTATACCTGTGATTCTTCGGCGTAGACCACAACGCTAAGCCTTTCACCCTCTTCTCATCGCGAAGAGCATAGAGCGAAACTGCGCCACCCAGGCTGTGACCGACAGCGAAAATGTTGTTCGCCAGAACCTCCGATCTGGATGCCAGATAGTTCAGAGCGCATTTGACGTCTTCTCGTTCACCGTCGCCATAGTCAAAGACTCCTGTACTTCTTCCGACGCCTCTAAAGTCAAGAACGAGCGAAACGAATCCTTCCTTGCACGCAGCCTCCGCCAGTCTCGTGTAGATTCTCAAACCCTGCAAACCTCTAGCGTTCATGCCATGGCAGATGAGTATCGCTGGCGCAGGAACAGTATCAGGAATATGCAGTTCAGCGTAGAGTTTGATGTCTCCGCATTGGATCCACGCTTGCTCCGTCTTCAATCGTCAATCCTTCTGTAGAAAATATTATTACGTCTGGCCTTTGATATATAGGAAACGGGTTTTCGTTTATGACCTCAAAGAGAAGAGCTAAGAAACAGGCGCCTGAGTCGCCTCCCTCTTCAGAACAGCCGCGGCCTGAACCAGTTCAGCAAATTCAGCCTTCTAAGCCTTCTGAGAAGCCTTGGTTCAAATTCTGGCCTGAAGGGGTTCCTAGGAATTTGGATTATCCTGACGTTCCGCTGGGTGATCTGTTGAAGCGGACAGCTGAAAAGTATCCCGACAAGATTGCAACAGTGTACTTTGACAAGAATTTGACCTATCGACAGCTTAACGAGCTAAGCGACAGGTTTGCGACGGCTCTTGCTGCATTGGGCGTGAAGAAAGGCGACAAAGTAGCCCTTTATCTGGCTAACATGCCCCAGTTCGTCATAGCTTATTACGGTATTCTGAAGATAGGCGCAATTGAGACAGCTATCAGCCCGCTGTACCGAGAGCGCGAAGTTGAGCACCAACTGAAGAATTCCGAGGCTGAAACGATTGTTGTCTTAGACGCGCTTTATCCTGTTGTGCAGAAAGTAATAGACAAGACCAAGGTCAAACGCGTAATCGTGGCCAGTCTCAAGGATTACATGCCAAAAATGCTGGCGATTCTGGGAACGCTGACCAAGAAGATCCCATCACACAAGGTTGAATATGGACCAAACATTTTCTCAATGCAAGACCTTCTTACTAGATATCTACCGAAGCCACCCAAAGTCGACATTGACCCACGAGAGGATTTGGCTGCTTTGCAGTATACCGGCGGAACGACTGGCACCTCGAAAGGCGCTATGCTGACGCACATGAACTTGGTTTCCAACGCCGTTGCATGTGCAGCTTGGCTACGTGGCACGACCGGCGAAGAGACTTTTCTAACCGTTTTGCCACTGTTTCACATTTACGGCATGACCACAGGCATGAACGCGCCGATCCACCTTGCTGGAAAAATGGTTATGCTGCCCAAATTTGACATCGAAAGCACGTTGAAAGCCATCGAAAAACACAAGATATCCGTGTTTTGCGGTGCGCCCACAATGTACTCCATGCTTCTAGCTCATCCAGACATGAAACGATACAACCTGTCATCAGTACGCTTCTGCATCTCTGGCTCTGCACCGCTTCCACCTGAAATTCAGAAAAAATGGATGGAAGTCACAAACGGTGTCCTCGTGGAAGGCTATGGCCTGACTGAATCATCACCTGTTACGCATTGTAACCCGCTCGACAGATCCTTGAAGACAGTAAAAGTTGGTAGTATCGGCTTACCTTGGCCTGACACGGAAGCGAAAATAATGGACATTGAAACAGGAAACACTGAACTCGGCGTTGGTGAGACAGGCGAGCTCGTCATTAAAGGTCCACAGGTTATGAAGGGCTACTGGAAAATATCTCAAGAAAGTGCTGACGTTCTCAAAGACGGATGGCTGTATACAGGCGACATCGGAAAGATGGACGAAGACGGATACTTCTTCATAACGGACAGAAAGAAAGACCTGATCAAATACAAGGGATACAGCGTTTATCCGAGAGAAATCGAAGACGTTCTGTACGAACATCCCACCGTGAAGCTATGCGCTGTCGTAGGCAAACCTGATCCGATCGCGAGCGAGATACCCAAAGCCTTCGTTGTTTTGAAAGATGGAACAACAGCAACAGAAGAAGAAATCAAGAAATTTGTAAATGAGAAAGTGGCACCATACAAGGCGATCAGGGAGCTAGAATTTAGAAAAGAGCTGCCGATGACGCTAGTAGGCAAAGTTCTCAGAAGAGTACTTCAAGAAGAGGAAAGACAGAAGACAGCGAAAGCCTAGAACTTTCGCTATTTTTCCTTCACATTTCTCTAAGCAGGTTTTTGTCTTTTCAGAATTGATGCTAGACGATTGGTCCGCCGAGTGTTGCTTGGTCAAGTTCTTCCATCGTGGTCTTGGTCATGGCTCGAATGTTGTCAAGCTCCGTTAGTTCTCCGTAGCCTACGAGGGTTATGGCTGTTCCTTCTTCGCCTTTTCGGGCGGTTCTTCCAATCCTGTGGAAGTACGTTGGTGGTTCTGATGGCATGTCGTAGTTTATTATGTGGGTTATTCCCTGAATGTCCAAACCTCTTGCGGCAACATCCGTTGCTATCAGTAGCTTCAGTTTTCCTTGTCTAAACATGTTAGTCACCCAGTCTCTCTGAGCCTGCGTTAAGCCAGCATGCAACGCTTTTGAGTTATACCCCTTACGTTGAAGCGCGTCCGCCAGTTTACTAGTCTTTGTGCGTGTTCGACAGAATATTATGGCTCTTCCAATATGGTTTTGGTCGAGTATGTTGCATAGGGCTTCGAATTTGTTAGCTGGGTTCACTACCATATAGTATTGGTTGATTTGGTCAAGCGCTATCTCATCCTTGCTTACAAGTATCTTCAACGGGTTCTTCATGTACCTGTTGCAGACATTCATCACGTTCTCATCTATTATAGCTGAGAACAAGCTTGTCTGCCTGTTGATTGGCAACCGTCTGAGGATGTAGTCTATATCTTCGATAAAGCCCATGTCCAGCATACGGTCAGCCTCATCGAGAACCAGAATCCTCACATATGAGAGATTAAGTGTTCCACGCTTCATGAGATCAATAATACGGCCAGGCGTACCCACGACAATATGGACACCTCTCTCAAGCGCCCACGTCTGTTTCTGAATGGATTCACCACCATAGACTGGCAAAACCTTGAACCCTTTATGCTTGCCAAACTGGCTAACATGGTTGGCAACCTGCATAGCAAGTTCTCGCGTAGGCGTCAACACCAAACCCTGGATATGATTGGTTTTGGCGTCCAGTCTTTCTATCATTGGGACTCCAAAGGCTGCAGTTTTACCTGTTCCCGTCTGAGCCTGTCCTATGACATCTTTACCTTCAAGCAATGGAAGTATGGCCTGAGCTTGAATGGGAAAAACCTCGTCAAATCCGAGCTCTTCAACCGCTCTCATGGCTTGCGGACTCAACGGTAAATCTTTGAAAAATCTTACATTTTGCATGTGTTTCATTTCTCCTGTCACAAAAGTTCTGCGTGAAAGATCCAAAAGCTCTCTGTTCGAAAAGCTTCCTTTTTTTTATTCAGCATGAGTTAGTGTGACAAGTACGCAGAATGTGTTGCCTATATAAAAACTTTTACCACTATCAAGAGCAAAAGGGATGATATTTTTCGCATCAGGATTGCGTTAACAGCAGATTATACTGGTTCGTTGATCTTCTTTCCTGTTTTCTTTGTCCATTCGCTTATTGGCATCGCGAATTGTTTCTCTACGTTGGGTCTGTGTATGCTGTTGTACGTGCAGAAGCTTCTTATCTTCATGTCCGGCGTCACGTAGTGAATCGCGCACTGTTGTACTCTGTCGAGGTCGAAGTTCCACACGTCTTGGAAGTGCATGATTCCGATCATTACTATTCTGCGCATAAAGTCTCCTAATGCGTCGTAGCTTCCCTTTGTAATCACGTCCTTGATCAAGCTTCTTACGAAGCTCGACTTTGCTAGTGGTAGCAGTTTGGCTAGTTTCAGTTTAGCTATTTTCTTTGAGCCTTTCAAGCCTGAGTAGTATACGTCCCAGAATATTTCCGCGAACTTGTCTACATCCACGTAATGCATGATCGGTTTGTATGAGCCGTCCTTGTCCACGACTAGAAAAGTAGCGGCTCCACACATGGGGTGCATCGAGAAGTCCGGATACGTCTTGTTCTTGATTACACCTATAGCCTTAGTCACAGGCATAGGCCAGTTCACAGGACGCCAATCAAACCTGCCTACAGCGCCTTTCGTCTGCTCCTCAATCTCTTTCATCGTGTCAGGAATCGTGATTCTCATCTTCCTAAGCTCGTCCTTCCTGAACCTTCCAGCCATAGAAACAGGTTGAATGTTGATACACCTGATAACGTCACGGTTTTTCACCGCATAATCAACGATGGCTCCAAGCTCCTTGTCATTCACACCCTTCGCCAAAGTAACAACCAGAACAACCGAATCCACGCCCAGCTTACGCGCGTTGTCAATAACCTTCTGCTTAACAGGAACAAGGTTCACTCTAGCTCTAGTCTGCCTGTAAATCTCCTCCCTCAAACCATCAAACTGCAAATAAAGCGTGCTCAAACCCGCATCCAGCAACTTCTTGAAATAATCAATATCCTCAGCAATCCGCAAACCATTCGTGTTAACCTCAACGTGGCTTATCCCCGCTTTCTTTGCCTCACGAATCAAATCAGGCAAATCATTCCTTATCGTCGGCTCTCCACCGCTATACTGCAACGCATTACAGGCCCACGGCTTGTTAGCTCTTAGAAGATTGATCATCTTCACAAGCTGTTCAAAAGAAGGCTCATAAACATAATTCGAAGCCCCAGCATAGGCGAAGCAAACCGGGCAAGCCATATTACATCTGTTCGTAACGTCAATGATACCCAGAATCGTAGGTGTCTTATGCTGTGGACAAATCCCGCAGTCAAACGGGCAACCTTTCTCTGTCTTCGTGTGCGGATTCTCTAACCCGCTGCCCTTGTATTTGGCACCATACCAGTTGTCATAAAACCATTTGAAAAGCTCAGCATCACCCCAATAAATGTCCTCAAACTTCCCATGCTCAGGACAAGACTTCTCAAGATAAATGACGCCGTTCTCCTCGTAAATCCTCATAGGAATCCTCTGCATGCACTCAGGACAAAGACTCATAGAATACGTCTCAAACTTCGCTGTTTTCTGCCCTTGTGTGGTCATTATCCAACTTCTCGAAACTCTGGTTAGTAAGAAAGAAGGCTATTAACATTTCCCATAATGCCTAGAAAAGGCTTATTGGAACGCAAAGGAACACTTCAACAAGCAGAGGCGACTGTAATGCGCATAAAAATCAACGCCACAGGCATCGTACAAGGCGTCGGCTTTCGCCCCTTCATCTATCGCATTGCAGTCAAGAACGGTCTTAACGGTTATGTCAAGAATAGAGGAGACGCAGGCGTCGAAATTCTCCTCGAAGGAAACCCGCACAAAATCCAGTCCTTCATGAGAGCCCTGAAAGAAGAGAAACCGCCCCTAGCACAAATCTACCAAGTCATCACAAAGAAACTTCAAGAAAGAGAAGAGTACAGCACGTTCACTATTCACAAGAGCAACAACGAAGCTGAACACGCAGGTTCAGTGATCCCTCCAGATATAGCCATATGCAACGACTGTCTAAGAGAACTCAGAGATCCAAAAGATCCACGATACGACTACTTCTTCATAACATGCACAAACTGCGGCCCAAGATTCACGATAATCGAGAGGCTTCCCTACGACCGCGAAAACACCATGATGCGCGACTTTCCAATGTGCAACTTCTGCCGAAAAGAATACGCTGATCCACTGAATAGACGGTTCCATGCTCAGACTGTTGCGTGTCCAGAATGTGGACCAAAAGCCTACCTAACCAATCAGGATGGCATATCCCTCAAAGCCAAAGATCCAATACGTGAAGCTGGCAAACTTCTTTCCGAAGGACATATACTAGCAG
>Ga0315284_10008954_pt1 | contig 14289 bp, 14 predicted proteins | sample YL17G09_16_MG_FD_203696 | JGI IMG/M metagenome (GOLD analysis project Ga0315284, IMG submission 203696) | Sediment microbial communities from Yellowstone Lake, YNP, Wyoming, USA - YL17G09_16 | ecosystem: Environmental > Aquatic > Freshwater > Lake > Sediment | place: USA: Wyoming | collected... | reverse complement strand
ATCTCATCAATTATGGGATTGCCACGCTCTGATAAGTCAGAGCTCGCAAGGACAGTTTTATAGAAATTGTGTTTAAATTTAAATTTTGACGCAATATATTTAAAAGAAGGAGAAAACCATGTTAGATATAAAACTTATCCGTTCCAATCCAGAAAAAGTAAAAGAGGGATTAAAGAAGAGAGGGTCAGAGATTGATCTAGATACCATACTCCTACTTGATCAGAAGAGAAGAGAATTATTATTAGAAACAGGTAGCTTAAAAGAAAAAAGAAATACCGTAAGCGAGGAAATTGGAAAATTAAAGAAAGAGAAGAAAGATGCGGAAGAGAAGATTTTAGCGATGAAAGAAGTATCTACCAAGATTAAAGAATTAGATGCTCAGGTGAAAGAAATTGATGAAGGGATAACTAAAATTTTACTGGAAATTCCTAATCTTCCTCATGAAAGTGTGCCGATTGGAGATAACGAGAAGGACAATGTAGAAATAAGAAGATGGGGAGAACCCCGTAAATTCGATTTTACTCCTTTGACTCATGGGGATATTGGAGAAGCTTTAGATATACTTGATTTTGAGAGAGGAGCAAAGATAGCTGCTGCCCGATTTACGGTTTTAAAAGGGATGGGTGCTAAACTGGAAAGAGCTTTAATTAATTTCATGCTCGATCTTCACACCAATGAACATGGCTATAAAGAGATATTTCCTCCTTTTTTGGTCAATGCTGAAACTATGACTGGTACCGGGCAATTGCCCAAATTTGAAGATGATTTATTCAAAACTAATAATGACCTTTATTTGGTACCCACTGCTGAGGTCCCTTTAACTAATCTCCATCGACAGGAAATTTTGAATAATGATGATTTACCACTTTATTATACTGCTTACACGGCCTGTTTTCGACGGGAAGCAGGTTCTTATGGTAAAGATGTGCGAGGTTTAATAAGACAACATCAGTTCAACAAAGTAGAGCTGGTAAAGATCTGCAGACCCGAGGATTCTTATAATGAATTAGAAACTTTAACCCAAAATGCGGAAGAAGTTTTAAAAAGATTGGAATTGCCTTTTCGGGTGGTCGTTCTTTGTACCGGAGATATGGGTTTTTCGGCTGCTAAGACTTATGACCTTGAAGTATGGTTACCAGCTCAAGATCGATACAGAGAGATATCTTCTTGTAGCAATTGTGAAGATTTTCAAGCCAGGAGGGCAATGATTAGATATCGTTCTAAAGAAAAAGAGAAAGTCAATTTGGTCCATACTTTAAATGGTTCTGGTTTAGCGGTAGGAAGGACTTTGGTAGCTATATTGGAAAATTATCAGCAGAAAGATGGAAGTATAGTTATCCCTGATGTCCTTCGCCCTTATATGGGTGGGGTTGAAAAGATAACTCGATAGTAAATAATTAACCAATATTCCCTCGCCCCTTGACCCATTTACTAAAGAGATGATATTCTATACTGGTAATTATGGAGGGGTGGCAGAGTGGCCGAATGCACCGGTCTTGAAAACCGGCGATATGCAAGTATCCGTGGGTTCAAATCCCACCCCCTCCGCCAGTTGGAAAATGTCTTTGTTGGCTCGCCAACCAATTTTAAGAGCGAAATTGGAATTTTTTATTTTTGCTCGCGATAGCGAGCAAACCAAAAGTGGGTTTTTTGAATTTTTATTGATTAAATTCATTTTATTTGGTAGTATTGGAGTAGAGGTAATAATCTCATTTACTATAATACTACTAAAACTTTACAAATATGACAAATAGAAAAACAATTAGCGAAAATATCAAGAAAATCCGAAACAAACTTGGCTTAACGCAAGACGATTTAGCCAAGAAAGCGGATATTAAATATACGACGCTTACCAAAGTCGAAAACGGTGTTGTTAATAAACCAAGCGTTTAAACTATGGCGAAAATCGCCAAAGTTCTTGGCGTTTCGATTGAGGATTTAATCAAGTAATAAATATGCCAAAATTAAAAGATATCCCAAAGGTAGATCGCCCAAGAGAAAGATTTATAAAAAAGGGACCTGACGCACTTTCCAAAAGTGACCTTTTAGCTATTTTGCTTGGAAGTGGGATTAAAGGAAAAAATGTTCAAAAACTTGCTCAACAAATAATAAGTAAATTTGGCAAAAAATTCTTGGATATAAGCATTGATGATCTGTTGGAGATTTCAGGAATTGGACAAGCAAAAGCGTTGCAGGTTGTATCAGCAATTTCTTTAGTAAAAAGATTTTACGAAGAAAATCGCACAACTGATGTTGTTATTAAAAATTCAAAAGATGTTTTATCTCTTACTTATGATTTACAGGATAAGAAAAAAGAATATCTTGTTTGTTTATACCTGAATGCAAGAAATGTTTTAATAAAAAAAGAAATAATTAGCATCGGATTACTTGATAAAAGTTTATTACACCCAAGAGAAATATTTTATCCAGCTGTTGAGTTAAATTCCGCAAGTATCATTTTAGTACATAATCATCCAACAGGAGATCCAACTCTGAGCGAAAAAGATAGTGCGATTATTGAAAGAATTGTTCAGGCAGGCGAGATAATGGGGATTTCTGTTATAGATTTTATTATTACTGCAAGGAATGGAAATTGTAGTTTTTATGAAATCTTGAGGGGTCGCGATCAAATCGTTGATTATGTTGCTGAAGGCGTACAGGGAACATTATTTAATCTATTAGAAATCAAAAAACCAACTTATGAGGTAAGCGCGGAAATAATCAAGGAAAATTACTTTTATATTCCTCAAGTAAAAAAAAATCATGTCCAATTACAGAATCGTAGATATGTTGGCAGTAAGCATAAGCTGATAAAGTGGATCTTTTCCATTATCAATAAAGAGTGCGAAGGAAACTCTTTTGCTGATGTCTTTGCAGGAACGGGAATTGTGTCAGCTATAGCTACAAAACATTTCAAAGAAATCATACTGAACGACTTTCTTTATTCAAATTATACAATTTATCAAGCTTTTTTCGGCATTGGTGAGTGGGATCAAAATAAAATTGATAATATTATCAAAAATTATAACAATATTTACTGTGAAGATCTGGAAGACAATTATTTTTCAAAGTGTTTTGGGGGTAAATATTTTAGTCAAAATTCATCAAAGATTATTGGCTTTATTAGAGAAAACATAGAAGAAAACAAAAACAATCTTACTGAGAAAGAATATCACATACTCATTACTTCATTACTGTATGCTGTTGATAAAATTGCTAATACCGTTGGTCATTATGATGCTTATTTTAAAAAGGATTTTATAAAAGATGATTTTTTTATGAAGCCAATTGATCCTATTAGCGTCAAAGATGTTTCTATTTTTAGAGAGGATGCCAACATTTTAGTAAAAAAAATAAAAGTAGATATTGCATACATTGATCCACCTTATAACTCTAGACAATATAGCAGGTTTTACCATGTTTTAGAGACATTAACTAAATGGGATAAGCCAAAATTATATGGAGTAGCATTAAAGCCGGAGCCAGAAAATATGAGTGATTATTGTAAAACCCAAGCTAAAAATAAGTTTGCCGAATTGGTAAAGGATATTAATGCTAAGTATTTGGTTGTGTCATATAATAATACTTACGATTCGAAAAGTAATTCATCGAGAAATAAAATTACACTCCAAGAAATCGAAAAGATTTTGAACACAAAAGGAAGAACTAAGATTTTTGAAAAAAGTTATAGACATTTCAATGCCGGAAACACAAATTTTAATAACCACAAAGAATATTTGTTCGTAACTAAGGTTAATTATGAATAATAAAATCAAAAGATCTCCACTGTTTTATGTTGGAGATAAATACAAGTTAATGAAGCAATTAATTAATTTATTTCCGCAAGAAATAGTTAATTTTTATGAACCATTTGTGGGCGGAGGCACTGTATTTTTAAATGTTGACGCAAAAAGATATTATTTAAATGATATAGATAAAAACCTTATTAATATGCACAAATTTTTAATCAAAAATTCTAATAATCCAAACAATTTTTTTAAAAATGTTGAAAAAATAATATACAGATATAATTTATCTAGATCTTATAAAGAAGATATAATTCCGGATTCGCTAAAAAAAGAATGGAAAAAAACTTATTTTGCTAGATTCAATAAAGAAGGATATGAAAAGCTGAGAGAGAGTGTCAATAATAATAGAAAAAATGACCCCTTGATTTTATATATTTTGCTTATATATGGTTTTAATAGAATGTTGAGATTTAATGGCGGGGGCAAATTTAATCTACCAGTAGGGAATGTTGATTTTAATAAAAATGTTGTTAATGCTTTAAATAATTATTTTGGTTTTGTACGTGATAAAAAAATGACATTAAGTTCAAAAGATTTTAGAAAGTTTTTTTCTGAAAAAAAATATTCAAAAAACGATTTTGTTTATTTAGACCCTCCTTATTTAATAACTGCGAGCGAATACAATAAATTTTGGGATGAGAAATTTGAATTTGATTTATTAGACTCAATTGATAAATTAAATAAAAAAGGCGTCAAATTTGCATTATCAAATGTAACCCATTATAACGGAAGCAAAAATGAATTATTGATTAAATGGATGAAAAAATACAAAACACACAAGATAGAGAGCAATTATATTAGTTATCATAATAATAGTAAAAAGGAAATTAAAGAGGTATTGATTACTAATTATTAAACTATGAAAAAACGTCAATCTGAATACAAACCGTTGTTGTTTACTACGACACTTAGAAATCCTGAGCGATTAAAGGATTTTTTAACCATTTTTAGTGAATATGATGGCGAAATATTGACGAATGAGATTGTTGGGAAGGTCGCTAAAACCCTCATTCAAAAAGGTTTATATCAACCTATGAAAGTTTCGCAAAGCGTTAAAGGTAAATGGGAAAATGAAATAGAATTAAGCGAAGCAGAATCCGAACGTGTACTTGCCGACAATCCGCAAAGTCATAAAGAAGCAGGTTTTGACAGGGGTTGGGCATCAAGGTTTGATACTTGGTTCAAAATAGCTAAAGAGTTAGGTTTTGTATGGTATTGGCAAAACGAGAAAATAGAGTTTTCGGAAAGCGGAAAAATGTTACTGGACAAAGAAAAACCCGAAAACGAACTAATGGTTTTTGCTAATGCTTTTGCTAAATATCAACGCCACAATCCATTTCGCAGAGTTTTGAATAAAAATGTACCTTTGATTCTACTTATTCAGACAATCCAACTTTTAAATAAAGACCAAGATTTTAACGGTACAGGTATTTCAAAATTAGAAATCCCTTTGTTGTTGTGTTGGAAAAATGATAATGCAGAAAGTCTGTATCAGGAAATCAAAAAATTGCGAAAAAAATATGGCTATTCGCCAAGTAATGAAACGATTTTAGAGTTTTGTTACGGTTTATTAAATGAGACTAAACGGGACGATAATTCAATTTTAGGCGATTATCCTGATGATTTTATTCGCAAAATGCGTTTGACAGGTTTAATTTCTTTGCGTGGCGGCGGTCGTTTTATTGACATCAACACAAAAGAAATAGCAACAGTAGATTATATTTTGAAAAATTATATTTCTTACCAAAATTTTACTTCTGAAAAACATTTTTTTGAGTATATCGGAACAGTTGATAATAATCTGATTGCAACGCTTTCAGTCTATAGGGCGCCTGTTAGAATCACAGACAAGGAATTAGAAAAATGGGTAAAACATTATGAATGGGAAACTATTAAAACTGAAATGCTCAATTTGGCACAAAAAAAATCTTCTGGAGATGACATCTTAAAAGTCATAGAACAACCTTTGCGTTTAGAGTTTTTGACTTCCTTAGCTATTCTCAAAAAATTGCCAAATGTAATAGTAAAGCCTAATTTTATTTCAGATGACGAAGGTTTGCCTACAAGTTTTGCATCAGGTGGAAACCCTGATATCGAATGTTTGGAAAATAAAGATACGGTTTTGGTAGAAGTTACTTTGCTTACAGGTACGCAACAGCATATTAGGGAGTCTTTTTCTGTACAAAGACATCTTGAAGAATATATTAAAAATGGTATTAAGTCATATTCCGTGTTCATTTCACCCAAAGCATTTATTGACACTCACCGATATTTCAAATTTATTAAAACCGACGGTTTTGAGGTAAGAATTTTAGATATAGATAAATTTGTTTATAGCCTTGAAGAAAAAACGACATTAAACGAAGTAACTCTATGATCACCAAAATTAACGGACATTATGCCTCTGTTTATCTCAATCATGTTAGAACCATGAGGGATAAAGACTTTAAGGAAATATGGAAAAATAAAAATGGTGATTTAAAATTGCTTGAAAAGAAAATGTATAAAATTTTGAAGAGGATTTAATTATGGAAACTAGTTGGATTAAAAATATAATCGAGAAATTGAAAATAACTTTTGACTTTAAAAAGATTAATTCTCCGTCTTTAAAAATAGAGAATAAGGCCGAAGAAGTCAAAGCTCAAATTGGACAAGTAAATATTCAACAAGGATTGACATACTCCGAAGCAAAAGATTTGATTGTGTCATTAGTTGATCAAAAACTTATTGCTTTTAAAGACGAGGCTAAGGCTATTTATAATGTGCGGGTCAATGAATTTAAAAATTTGCTCACCGATAAAATTAAAGATCTTCCAGAAGAAGAAATCGCAAAACTTAGAGAACCCGATACCCAGCTAACTCTTATTGAAGCAGCAAAAATTAGCGGGAGGAAACAAAATGATGAATTAAGGAATCTCCTCGCAAATCTAGTCGTGAGCAGAATCAAAAATGACAAAACTGGAAAAGAAGAATTGAAAAACATTGTTTATAACGAGGCAATCTCTACAATCAATAAACTAACAATAGATCAATTGAAAATTATTACTCTTTGTTATTTATTAAAATATACCTCTTACAGCGGTATTGTCTCTTGGGATACTTTTAAAAATTATTTAAATACTCACATAAAGCCTTTCTTGGATTTCAAAAATACAAATGCTGAATTTCAGCATATCGAATATGCGGGATGTGGAAGCATAGGAATCGGCAGTTGGGACTTGATAAATATTCACAAGCAACAATATTCTTTTTTATTTTTTAACTTGGTTGAGAAAGACCAAGTTGATAGTTTAACTTTATCGGACGAAATCAAAAAGGAAATTGTTGCCTTAGATACAAAAGAAGATAAATATTTTATCTTATTTAAAAATAAGACAGAGCTCGAAAATTATTTGAAGGAAAAGAAAATAGATGAAGAAACTATAAAAAAATTAGTGTCCATTTATGAAGGCCATATCAAAAACAATGATGAAGTAAAGAAAAAGATTGCAGAAGAAACGGACATTGGGAAAGAGTTAATAGATTTATGGGAAAAATCAGCGTTGAAACATTTGTCTTTGACTTCTGTGGGAATTGCAATCAGCGCAAGTTATTTTGAGCAAACAGTAGGCGAAAAAATAGATATAAGTATTTGGATAAATTAAAATAAAAAAAGAATTTGCCGCCAAACCGAGCGAAGCTCGGAGTTCCGCTAAAAGCGGAAAGGAAAACTTGAAATCGTCCAATCCGAAAGGGTCGCTTTTGCGAAGCGGGCGGAAGGGGGGTCTGTGGTGAATTCCGCCCGCCGAGCCCGCTAATTAAATCGGTTTGGATATTTTTAGAACATTTCAAAAGTGGCATGATAGATTTAAGGGAGAAGTGTCTCAATATGTAAAAGAAAGGATACAAAGAGGTGCATGGTCAAGGCTGAGAAAAGTTTCGTTTGAATTGCAGAAAATTTCCTTTATTAAAATTACAGATGATACCTTGTATTATGCTAAAGATTATTTAAAGAAAATAAAAAGAAGAGGTGTAGAAAATGGAAAGAAAAGATCGGACTTTATTAGCAATAGGATGTGTTAAGGAAGGTACTCTTTCACCCGTGCAACTTCAAAAAAGCCTTTTTTTATTTGATCGCCTATATTCTAAGAAAAATAGCGAAGAATTTTATAAATTTATCCCGTATAATTACGGACCTTTTTGTCAAGATATATATAGAGATGCGGAGTCACTAGCATTAGAAGGGTTAATAGTCATTAGAAGACCTATGGAAAAAAGATGGATAGAATATTCAATAACAAATAAAAGCACCGAATGCTGTAAAAAATTACAGGAAAATATTGCACAAGAAGCCTATGCTTATTTGTGCGAAATAGCTAATTGGGCTAGAAGCATGACTTTTCAACAATTGGTTAGAAGTATATATAATAAATTTCCAGAATTCCGAGCAAATAGTGTTTTTCAGGAGACCTAATGACACTAATAATAGGAATTAAATGTAAAGATGGGATTGTGCTAGGTGCAGATGGGGCGGCCACATTGGGTGCAATGGGGCAGGGAATTATTTTACAGCCAATGAAAAAATTAGAAATTATATCTAATGCTATTGTTCTTGGTGTTTCTGGTCCGGTAGGTTTAGGGCAAAGATTTAAGGGAGAACTCGAGCAACTATGGTCTGATAGAAAATTATCTGGAAAGCAGACATTTGAAGCCATGGGAATTTTACGACAAGCTCTCTGGAAACATGCTAAAGAAGAATGGGAAGTAGCCACCGTTACAAAGCAAAGTATAGGAAATATAGCTTTACTAAGCGCAGCATGCCAAACGCTTTTAGCAATACCTGTTTCAAAGAAATTATGTCTTTTTCAATTCGATCAACAATGCGCGCCAGAAGAAGCAACAGAGAATCTTCCATTTGTTGCTATAGGAAGTGGACAGAATATAGCAGATCCTTTCTTAGCATTTTTACGCAGAGTTTTCTGGCCGGATAGGCTGCTACCTTCACTTGCAGATGGTATATTTGCAACTGTTTGGACATTAGAACATGCGATAAAGACAAACCCAGGCGGGGTAGCTGATCCGAAACAGATAGTTACAGTTAAAAATAAAGGATCAGATTTTAAAATTCGTGAGTTGCCCGAAGTAGAACTCGAAGAGCACATAGAAGCAGGTTATTCAGCAGAAAAGTATTTAGCAAATTTCAAAAAGATAATGGGAGAATCTTCGGGTACAGAAGGAACAGAAATTCCAGAGCCAAAAAAATAATTTTTGAACTAAATTTTGCCCGTCTCTTTATATGGGGCGGGGGTGTGGGTGGGGGCACGCCCGCCCCAAGAATTGCTGTTTGAATTTTTAAAAAAATTCTGACGAATATTATGGGGTCAGGTCTTGTAATATCACTTTTTATCTCCCCCCTCAATCTTTTTAATCGCTTTGCTCAGAGATTTACTTTTGCCGCGGCTGATGAGCGGCATAATTGAAGTATAAAATTATGAAAAAGAATAAACAGATTGCTAAACAAAACAGTTTTACAGAATTTCTGCTTTACACTACACCAAATGGCAAGGTGAAAGTGGAGATATTTTTGCGCGATGAAAGCGTATGGCTGATGCAAGCAAAAATCTCTGAGCTTTTTGGCGTGGATAGAAGCGTAGTTACTAAATATCTTCAAAATATTTTTCAGGAAGGCGAGTTAGACAAAAACTTAACCTATGCAAAAATTGCACAAGTTTAAACAGAAGGACATATGATAATCTAATCCCACATTTTTCTTATAAATAATTATATTCATAAGATAGAAGGACTAGGTCTTTTGGTGCAAAGAAATACCTGGATTCCCGCTTGCGCGGGAATGACAGAGAAGGGCAGGGATGACAACGAGATTGCTTCCCCTGCTTTCGCAGGGACAGGTTTACTTCGTTCCTCGCAATGACAAATAATCGCAATGACAGATAAACCTTTATTTACAAGGGCTTTAGACCCCCTTCAGGAATGCCCTTTAAACGAACGTAGAGTGCCTTTTTCGGGGCATCAATTTTCGTAAAATTGGCAATTACGACCCCTGTTTTTAGCCTATTTTTGCCTCCCCAAAACTCTGTAACCCTTATAAATAGCCACTTTCATATTTTGAAGAGGTTATAATTTAGCTAAAAAAAGTTATTTTCGAGGGGTAAAACCATTACTCGACCTAAAATTATGCATCACAAGCGATATCTCGCATTCTGCCTCTTGAAACCCTTATAATATAAGGCTTTTCTCTTACTTAAAATTAGCTAAAATCATAAACTTTGAGCTCCTGCCAGCCTCTTGAAATTTCAATATAATAAGATAGGGTCAGGGCGCATTTTGAAATATAGATGTTTATGTTAAATTATATCTCATATTAACTACTAATTTATATTTGTTTTAAAAAATATTTATCAAAAAGAAGGATTTCTAATCATAATATAGTAGATACTAAATAATAGTAAACTGAATAATCATATCGATAAAGAGAATAGAGTTTTATCTATCATGATCTTTTTAAACCCAAGATGGTATCATGGATGAAGTTAAAAGAAGAGACTTTTTCTTGATTAAGAAGAATCGCCGAAGAAGAAAGATACTAAAGATCGAAGCTTTCAGGTAAAAAGATGGAATCGGAAAGTATAATATAATTATTTTTTATTCGGGAAAATACTTTTTTAATTATTGCAAAGTTAAAAGTAAATTTTTAGGAATATTAGGAAATTTTTCGAAAATTATATAAAAATGGAGGAAAATAAAACCATGATTAAAACTTTAAAAGCTCAGGCTAAATGGATTCAAGGTACTAAAATAGAAAGTGAAACTAGAGGATTAAAAATTATTATAGATAAACCTTTAGAAGAGAATGGTACTAACTTAGGGCCTAAACCTTCTGAATTATCTTTAGAGGCCTTGGGAGGGTGTATTCTCTTCGCCTATTTATACGCTGCTGAAAAACTGAAAGTTGATATTGAGGATTTGAAAGTAGATTTGGAAGGAGATGTAGTTCCTGGAGGATGGATTGATGAGCAGAATATAGAAAGAGCAGGTTTTAAGCAGGTTAGATTTATAGTACAGGTAAAAACTAATGATTCTAAGGAAAATATTGAACAAGTGCATCAGTTAGCTCAGAAAGTATCACCTATGTTTGATAATTTTAGCCATTCAGTTAAATTAGAAGGCACTTTTTCTATTCTCTAATTTTAGTAAGTATTTTCCAAAATATATCCAACTAAAATTTTTTTAGGAATTACAGGGGCAGATGTCCTAGCTCAATAATTTGGTAACTTTTTCTAAATTTTTATAAGAGGTCAGATAATTAAGCCCCTTGACACCGATAAGAATGAGCGTATGTGTTACTAAAAATATAACTTAAAATTGAAGGAGGGTATTGTTATGTCTGAAGATTTTAGAAACTTTCTTAGGGACAGTATTTATAAAACCATTGATTTTTCGATTACGGACCAAGGCAGAGGCATTAAATCACCACCGGCAGAAAAGCCTTGTAATCCTGAAGATAAAAGAATAAATCTTATTAAACCGGGGGATTGGAAATTAATTCATGAAGTAAGTGTTGAGACTGCGATTGCCAAAAGGAAATCGAGAAGGTCTTATAGTGAAGTTGCAATAAAGCTCGAAGAACTTTCTTTTCTTCTATGGGCAACTCAAGGTCTTCGAGAAAAAAGATCTGCAGTTATAAATTACAGAACCGTGCCTTCAGCCGGATGCAGACATGCTCTGGAAACCTATATTGCGGCTTTCAGGGTTGAAGGGATTCCAAAGGCGATTTATCGTTATTTACCGATGAGTCATCAACTGGTTGAAGTGGTCAAACACAAAGATCTTGAGGGTTTGCTAACCCAGGCCGCTTCTGATCAATCATTCGCCGGCGAAAGCGCAGTGACCTTTATTTGGACAACTATACCGGCACGCATGGAATGGCGATATGGCAGGTCATCTTACAAAGTGATAGCCCTGGATGCCGGCCATGTTTGTCAAAACCTCTACCTGGCCTGTGAAGCAATTGGCGCCGGGACTTGTGCTATTGCCGCTTATGATCAAGAATTTGCAGATAGCCTTCTGGGAATTGATGGTGTGGAGGAATTTACCATTTATATGGCACCGGTTGGGAAAGTTCAATAAGAGATTTTAAAAAATATAGAGAAGTATTAATATGATATCGTAAAATAAAAGTTTTTATGATTCATAATATACTAGAAATGAAAGATAACCTCTTTTTTATTAGCTTCTAAAATCCTTTATTTACAAGGCTTTAGACCCCCTTCAAGAATGCCCTTAAAACGCACCTAGAGTGCCTTTTTTGAGGCCTCAATTTTCGAAAAAAGGCAATTACGACCCCTGTTTTTGGCCTATTTTTGCCTCCCCAAAATCACAAAATCTTTATAAATAGCCACTTTCAGCTTTTGAAAGGGTGAAAATTTAGCTAAAAAAGAGCCATTTTGAGGGGTAAAACCATAGCTAAGACTTAAAATAATGCAAAAAAGAGTCTTTTTTCGCATCCTGCACTCAAAAGCCTTATAATATTATGCTAAATGCAAGTTAAATTTTTTGCATATTCATAGCTAATAATTTCTTTATTTTTTGACTTTGTCCAGGCTTCTTCTTTATGAGAACATTGGGTTATTTCTTCAGAGGTTAGATGCCTAAAAGCATTTAATACTTCATTCATACTATTTATCTCTTCTTGAGAAAAAATAACCATGGTTGGCTTTTCAAGAGATTTTATAAATTCGTATTCTTCAATATTATCTTTAGAAGTTTTAACATATTCAATTTGATAGGTTATATATTTTTCGAATAATTCTCCAAGTAAAAGTTCATGTTTTATGGGAGTAGGGCCGTAATAATTTTTAATATATTTTAATCCAGTAATAGACAAAGTATTGTTGCGAAAATTAACGAAGTCTGAATAGAAAAGTAATTTCATTAATTTTGTTTTAAATAATCTATTTATTTCTGATGTAAAAAATAAGATCATGTTAACTAATTTTTCATAATTAAATTGAGTATAACCACAGTATTCATCTAAAGCTTCGTTAAAATATTTTTTTGTAATATTTTCTTCTAATTTTTCATCAATATCATCTTTATTTATTTTTTTTAAATTTGACTTTATCTTTATATAATCTTTGCTATTAATTTTGTTTTTATTATTTTCCAATAATATTTTCATATTATCAGGATTTTCTAAAAGAACTAATGCATCATTATGAGACCGATCTTGTAAGGCACCGGTTTCATATCTATGTATAGTTACTTCACCCCAACCTAATATTCGAGAGAAAGCTCTTTGGCTTACCCCGTATTTTTCTCTTATTTCTTTGATTCTATTGGGCGTTAATAAAGAGTGTTTTTTTCTATATTGATTGTAAATATTTTCTAAATTCTTATTTTCTAATTCTTCATCAAAAATTTCTTCATTATCTTTGAGATTAATCCGAACTGTTTCTAATATTTCTATAGGTTCACCTTTTATATAATAGGTAGCTTTACGTTTTATTATTTTTGAATTATTGAAATTGTTATCGCTTACCATAAGTATTTACCTCCTCGCGGGTAAAATTATTTTAAATAATATCTTTATTTTAAAGGGAATTTCATTTGATATTCTGCAATATGAAAAGACATACAGACAGTTTCTTCATGCTCATCAGTTTTTCTTAGTTTTAATTTGATATATATCAAATTATTCTGTATTTTTTTTCCAAATATCCAAAAAGATTCGTCTTTATAATTAGTTTGATCCTTGTCTAATAGGGGACCTTCTGAATATTCTTTGGGGGTTAGGCTTAAAATTACTTGCTTTATATGACTGGGTAAATAACCCAAAGCTAATAATGTTTCGAAATTTTTCTTTCGATTTCCAAGAAATACATAATTTCCTTCTGCTATTAAATTTTTTATTTTAATTAAAATATTTCTTATTATTTCTCTTTGGAGTTGAATGCCTTTACTTCTCCCTTAAATTATTCATTGTTATCATATGATAACAATATTATAACATAAAATTATTATTATGCAATAGTATAAAAAATACAAATTTATTTAATATTGATATAAAATTTGATATAATTTTTTTCGTTTGAAAGCTATTAACAAAAAAACTGATAGCTTTTTCATTTTTTAATACCTCCTAAAAGACTCGCCCTGCAAATAACAAGGCGAGTCTTTTTTGTATCAGTACCCACAAATTTTCAAAATAGTTAATATTTATTACCTCCTCTATATCTAAAGAGCTTATTTCTTATCTTTAAATATAGAGAAGATTAGGTTATAATTAAGATAATTTCATTGTTTTAACTGAGATTTATTAATTTTCAGTTTTAAAATTATTTTAATGGATATCATCGTTGTATTATATCTTAAGGGATAAACTATACCTTCCCTAAAATGCTATATAAACGTTATTTTGCATTCCCCCTCTCTCAAACCTCTTATATTTTTTAGCTCGCAAGAACCACCAAAAACTTTGCAA
>Ga0315284_10008953_pt1 | contig 14292 bp, 5 predicted proteins | sample YL17G09_16_MG_FD_203696 | JGI IMG/M metagenome (GOLD analysis project Ga0315284, IMG submission 203696) | Sediment microbial communities from Yellowstone Lake, YNP, Wyoming, USA - YL17G09_16 | ecosystem: Environmental > Aquatic > Freshwater > Lake > Sediment | place: USA: Wyoming | collected... | reverse complement strand
GAAGACTAATGAAGACTTGGATTAAAATATCACTATTGTCGTTGTTCCTGTTTCTAACCAGTTGCGGGACAATGACATATGTAACGCCGTCCGATAATGATCTATACTATTATCGACACTATTACTACCAATCTCCGAGTTTAAATCCTTACTACTACGATTATTATCGATATCCGTATTATAATCCATACGATTACTACTATTACTACAGATCATATTCTGTACCTAGTTACGCTCCGTCGTATAATGATCATGTTAATCGTGGAACCGTTACTCCAACTCCAACACCAGCTCCAAGTAGAAGAGAAACAACTCAGCCAAATCGTAGGGAAACTCCGCCCAATAGTACATCTACTCCTCCTCCAAGCAACCCAAACAGGACCACTACGCCTCCAACTAGGAGATGATTAAAAATTTTACTATAATGATGTTATAAACTTTATTACTAATTAATAACATCGATGTAAAATGAGTGATGATAAAAGAAACCCTGAGAAGGTAGAATTTGAACAAGATGCGTTCAAGCTTAAAAAGCATCAGGAGAAAGTAAGATATAAATACGATTTTCTAAAAAATGTGACTCCTAAGTATTTTCAAGCTGAGTATGTAAAGGCCCAGGCCGAAGAGATTTGTAAATATGTAGGAGATATGCAACTTACTCCTCTTAATCCTTGGTATTCCGCGTTGTATGAAATGGTAAGTTCCGGTCCGTTTATGGATAATTTCTATCTTACATATAATGATCATGATACTATAGTACCTGATTACGAACGTATACAGAAACTTATACTTCCGGAACCCAATAAGGATGAATTTCCGCGGGGTAAAATAATTCTAGGATAATTATGAGACTTTCCGATCTTTCAGATATTGAGATTAAAGGCATTATCGAAGGGTACTGGAATCTTCTAATACCTAACGAGGATGTAGAAATAATAGCCGCAACGCGCCGAGAAATATGCGACGTATGCGAACATAAAGCAGAAACAAAATGTTCTATTTGTGGATGTCCTATACGTGCTAAGTCTCGAAGTATGACTAGTAAATGTCCGGATACTCCTCCCCGCTGGGACGCTCACATAAAATATCTTAACAAGAAATGAAAAAAGAAAAGAAAATCAAATTATTCGTTAAAGAGAGTACTTTTAGTGCTACTAAGAAACTACTGAATGATAATAAAATTGAGTGGTGGAATACCACTACTCATTTTCAGTTCGATTGGGCAACAGCAGTTGTTACACTAGTAAGTGTAATAGTTGTTATTGTATTAATCGCAGCCCTGTAACCCTCACTAGAACAAGCACCCTACAAAACAAGAAACCCCCACAGCCTAATAAGTTGTGGGGGTATTTTTTTTCTTATATTTGCCCAATTGTGTGAGAAGACTTGTCGTGAATATTCATGACTTCTATCTCCCAATCTGGTCCGGGCTCTCTATCGTTAGTCTCAAGCCAACGCTTAAGTGATATAAAGAGTTGTTCCTCTTCGGTTTGTTCTTCTAAGAATTTTCTAGCTTGTTGTAGCGAAAGACCGTCTTTCTCTTCCATGGCCATTGCATATAGATTATTAATTCTATCGGTAATGAAATACTCATGGTCTAGAGACGCATCTATTACATCCATCATACTATCGAATTCTTGTACAGGCTCTTCGGTAGCCGGAAATAAAGCGTGCTCTCCGCGTTGCTGTATGAAATTTACGAAACTCATAGCATGTTTGTGCTCCTCGGCAGCATGTGTCGAAAACCATTTAGCTGTTTGTGGAAATCCTTTCCAGTCGCACCAGGTTGCTATTGAATAATACAATCGTTCAGCAAACAGCTCATGTTTGATTTGCTCCTGAAGCAATTCAAGGGTCTTAGGCTGTATAGCTTTTCGCGGTCTGGTTAGTTCTAGACCGGTTTCTATTTTCTCAATGACAGCTCCAGGGCCGTCTACTTTTGTTTTTGTTGGTAACATGTTGTTTGTATATTAATTGTTATTCTCCGAATCCTTTAAAAATTTCCAATACAGAAGTCCCGGTTCTTATCAAACCTGAGGTTGTAGCAGCAGCAAGAGCTTTCTCTTCGGCCTTTTTAGTATCTCCTTTTATTACGGCATCTAATGCTTGTCCTACTTTTAGTAAACCACCTCCCATTACCTGGAACCCAGGGGCCATACTTTCAGCCATACTAGGAAGTGAATAAATAAACATTAGATCTGATGCAGCATTTACGGCAGCTCTTAATGCGCTTGTACCCAATTGGCTTTTTCCAAAGTCCCCGGTTACACTGGTTATTTTTCCTGTCTCCTCGTTTACTTCGTCTTGTACGTTCGCTAAGAACGGTATAGCAAAAGTCATCATCAATATAAATAATAGTAAATCTGACATTAATTTCGTAAGATTTTCTAACTGATATTGATTAAGATTTTTTACCATCGATACCCCACGTAACATAGAGATTTCCTTTACAACATGTCCCAGAGTTTGAATTATTCCCTGAAAATCTTGAGGAACCCATTCTGTTTCCCACTCACCTTCTTCGTTTTTCGCCTGTCTAAATTTACCATATATAGGATTATCTTTTACTGTTGGTGTATAGTAGTTGGCTATTTTTTGATACCCATAACGTTTGAATCGACTCATTACTCGTTGTATAGAGTAGAACTCTCCGACAACTGCGGCATCAGAACTGAATGAACCTACCATTCTTGTAGCATATAGTTTTATTTCAGCTCTTTGATCTCCAGTCAACGGGGTTGTCATTCGTTTAGTAGCCGGATCAAGTCCTCCTTGACTGGCCAATGACTCTCTTGTAGCTTTCCATAAAGAATGTCGTCTGAGTTCGTCGTCTGTTGATGGAGCTACATCTCCTATACCATTATCTGGGTCATATACAAAGAATCTCGGATCTTTTGTTTCGTCGTATACCCAATTATCTCCTTTTCTAGTATACGCTTTATCAATACCTAAATGTCTCATTTGTGCAAGAAATGTGTGTGTAATTGCACTATTGAAAAATAATCTATTAGCTGCAAAAGCTACTTCAGATTTGAAAAGATCTACTTTGTTACCTCCATAGAACTCCGCATTTCTCATATCGTTAGCATCTGCTACCAACATTCCGTTGTCATAGACCATTTGATTTATCTTAGGATCCCACTTTGCCCAAGCATTCATGCCCCAGACGAAGTCGTTCCAATTATATCTACCTTTCATGTCTTCTCTACCAAACCACGAAGCATATGCGTTCTGCATGGTATTGGCCATAAGTGCTGATGCTGTTTGCAGTGTTCCTGTAGATAATTCGATCATAGCCTGTCGTATCGAGAATGCGAACAGTATTTCTGATGACATTCTGTTTACTGTATCGACATAGGGAGCTAGAGGTTCGTCCTTGTATCTCGTAAAAATCATCATCTCCTTCCAAACCTCAATCATTTCTTTCGTCATACCGGTTCTGCTTGCCACACCTGCCGCTGAGACAGATGTTTGTGCAGCCACTACAAGCTGAAGTAGTATTCTATTATTTGATTTTTCAGCAGACTCTAACCTAGCCATGTTTAAAATAGCGATAGGATTTCTTTCAATCTTAGATAGATCAAGTTCTGTAGGAGAGTTAGGATCTTGTAATCCCAGTGCCTTTCGCCTTCTGTCAGAATGACCAACTCCTGTATCGGTAGCTTGATTATCAAATTGTGTTGGAAACTCAAACTCAAGAAATGATTTGTCGACAGTACCAACTGTCTTTTTTCTCATCGCTTTGAATTTATCTCCTAAAACTTCCCTGAGATTTTCCCAGGAAGTTAGCGTTTTAACATTTAGAAGTTCTGGTCTAGCTTTTAGTATAGGCACAGTTCCTCGTTGCCAATAAGTACCATCTAATATACCGGCTACTTTGTTTCTAGGAGAGGCATGAACTAAAACATCGATCATCTCATCATTCCAGAATTTTACATAAGCTTTCTCGGCTGCAGTTAGACTAGGATCGTTATCCTTCTTGAATGTCATGGCGTTGGCTTGGTTTCCATCATTGACCCATAAATTATCAAAGGCCTTTGTGGTGTTTCCATAGATATCTACGCTCTTCTCTTTAAATACTGCTTTGTATAAACGCTTATGTTCTTTCATAAAATCGTTCATCTCCTGACGCACACGTTGCGATGCAGAATTTTGTTCCACATGGAACCTTATCATATAAGGGTCTCCGGAGCTTACCGCGCCGTTCATAGCCGCCACACTATTTCTATCTGCGGCCCATTGCTGTACGTTTAGATCGAAATTACAATATTCCAGTAGGGTCTTTGCTACAAACCTAAACTGAGGATCTGATTGAATCTCATCCTGAGTCATTCGTTTATTAAGCCCCAGCGCCACGGCTTCCATATAATTACCAAGCGCTTTCTTTAATTCCCACCCTTGTAATTTATCAGTATGCCAGGCATTATAACTATCTACAAGTTCTTTTTTAACATCTAAAAATTGCTTTGTGTCTCCAAGAGGATCCGTATTGGTCTCTATCATAGCTATCAAATCCTTCAATGTATTTCCGGCTGTAGATATCTTTTTAGTCGAATCTAGCAAGTCACTATACTCTTGAGGAAATTCTATTCCGGCATATCTTCTGAATGCCTTAAGTTTACCTATCTCTGCGTCCGGAGTAGTTGTTGTATACTCTGTGCTATTTCCACCAAACATAGATACTGTTTGCATCTTCTCTATATTAGCATTACCTCCGTAATGTTTATTGATATACATAGCAGCTAGTCCCAATTTCATATTGATGTAATCGTGAACAGTGGGAGTATGCATTAATTTGTCAGGTAATAAGCTACTTTGAAGTTGTTGATCTGTAACAAATTTGCCGAGTATACTCGACCTTTTATTTTTTGATCCATCTCCAGGAAATTTAACAGGAGAGTTTCTGGTTATAATAGCTGATAAAAGTGTTATTGCTTTTGTTTTTCTATTTACTGCTACCAAAACGTCAGGACCTATACCAGATAGTTCTGGAAGATAGTTTTGTGCTAATTCTAATGTATGTGTTTCATGGCTAATACCTCTAAGTAAGATACTTATAGCATTAGATTTTCCATACATAGTTTTAGGTTCCCTTCCCTTTCCCTTTGCATTAAAATAATCAACTACGTCAGACGGTAAATTCTCCTGAGCATACTTAAGTTGATCATATTTCTCTGATAACATTGTTTTTATTTGGTCGTCCGTCTTACCGGTTATATCCAATTTAGTTCCGTCAAATGAATACACAAACTTTGTCCCATCCGGATTAGTTTGGAATGTATTCATACGTTTTTTTATAAATGACTCTCTGTGCCATTTTGAATAGGTTGCCTGAGGATTTCCATCTTCAGTTTCTCCGGACCATGATTCTGTTATTCCTGCTATTCCTTTTTCCCTGTATTCGTCAAATACATCTCTAACATTAGGGTCTATTGGAGTAGTATAGAATTTTATGATAGCCTGTGTCTTATTACCTACTTCTGTTACTTTGTCTGGTGTGATTGGGTCTACCTCTCCTATGCTAACACCTTCATATTCATTATCTCCTATCTCTTGCTTAAACCCTTTTGTTGTATAGTTAACGGGGATAACAAGTGATATTAAATCTGTTACAATTGTGTTATACCTTGGATCTACACGTAAGACAGTAGAATAAAGTAATTCCTGGGCAAGCGCCATATTTTCAGCGCTGTGTCCTAGTTTTGGAGTAGCAAAGGGCCCTTTTATATGCTGTCCAGTTATCTTACTGAACTCGGTTTTTTTATGTAAAGCTTTAGTTTTAAAGTCGACCATAATAACAGTCTTCTTATCCTCACTCACAATGAGTAAGTCTACCGTACCTGCAATACCATCAGAACCCGAGGTGGGGTCTTTTAGTTTGTTGGTATATATTTTCTTCTCAGCAACTAGATGAAATTTCTGAGGATTTCCGTTAACATCCTTTTCAGAAAAACTTCTCTTCTGTATATAGGTGTATAATGGTTTTACAATCTTAGCTAAACTTTCGGTACTATACCTAGGAATACGAGTTCCTTCTTTATACCATATATTCGAGCTTTCAAGTCTTTTTTGAGCTTCAATTATGTATTGAAATGTCTGATTAGGATCTACAGGAAGATTCGTCTCTGTAGCCTTTTCTTCAGCAACTTCGTTAACCGTTCTTAAAATAGTGTGAATTATATTACCGCCTTCGTTTTGAGCAGTCCACAGAGCCTGTACATCTTTCTTAGCGGCATCCAGGGCTTCCGGATGAAGCTTAACATAATCTACTATATCCTGCGGTTTGCGTCTAGTTAGAGGCAATTTATCTTCCGATAGTTCCATGGCTAGTAATTTCATAGCCTGATTTGTCAATCCTAGCGCTAGCCCGGATTCCGGAGTAGCTCCCCTTAATAAAGCGGCTACCGACTTTGGATCTTCATTAACAACATACTTTTCGAGCAAAGTTGTTATTGAGCTATAAGACTCCCCGTTGTTTTGATTTATATACCTGGTGTGACCTTCATTGATTTCTACATCGTCTTGACCCGCTACATCGAAAGGACTATTTCCTGGAAGTGTAGCCGTACTGACAGAGCGCCTGGTATTTATTTTAGGCAACATGTGCCGTATATAAATCTCCTCCGCTTTCTCCAGACCGTATTTTTCTACAGCTCGTTCATAAATAGCTGATGGTTTACCATCTACATCTTTGTAAATTAATCTACATCCCATATAATTGTATGTGTTAGTTTGTTGTATTATAGTAAAAAAGCCCCAGTATTTCACCAGGGCTTTTTAATTATTATAAGCAAAATGTTTCAATGTAACCACGTTCAAGTAAAATATCCCTTGCTTCTTTTATACTCACTGTAGAATTGCTCCTAGCTCTAGCTATACTGTCCTTTGTTTTTCCGGAGAAATCTCTAAGTATTGATTTTTTACCGAATAAAACCTCGTCGGACAGTCTGTTTATTATAGAGGACAGTGTGTCGCTCATGTTAAGCTCAGATTTCGAAGCTATTCCCATCTCTGATATCCACTGACCCAACACATCTGTAACTTCTCCGAACTTACCATTAAGGTTAGACATGCCGGTTACTATTTTCAATGTCTGTCTGTTTGTATCAAGAGCTAGTTTGTCTGTAGCGGCCATACTAAGTAGTTCGCAGAATACTTCCTCGGATAAGTCGATCTTCGACATCTTTGGATATATACCCTTCATATGAGAGTAGAGATCGTGTTTTGCGGATTCTTTCATTATCTCCTTGTATTTTTCAGGATTTTCTTTAGAAAGATACTGAAGATATACATGACCGAATTCGTGTAAAGGAGTCTCGATAGTTGCAACATCGGTGTTTATGATAACTTTTCCGTCGGTTTTAAACAACCCTTTGTCGTTCATATATTCGTCTCCATACTTCTCTTTGATCTCAGCTGATGTGAGCATTACCCATTGTACTCCGGGTAATCTTCCGTTTAAGAATTTAGCTATGGATCTGAAAACTTCCACGCTAGCTGCTCTCTTGTATTCATATTTTAGGCTCGGAGGAAGGTAGAGTGGTTTGTTTTTTACTACCTTGTCGTTCAGACTCGTCAATTGCTTACTTGCCTTGATCTTATCTGGAGTTGTGAGATAGACTTCTCCGCTCATCATTTTTAGACCTCCTATACCACTCTCTTTAGTTAGAATTGTGTTCTTTACATATTGAGTGAATACTGAATCATCGATTCCGAGAAGTTTTATTAAATCTCTAAATTCTCCTACTGTAAGTTGAGTAATATTATTTTGTACTTCTTTTGTAATTAGTTGGATAAGAGCTCCAGGAACATTCTCAGTAGGAAATACTACAGTTCTTGCTTCTGATTTTATTGGTTTGCCCTTATCAGTTCTTAGTGCTTTATATGCGTCAGTAAATCCTGTCTTCCCTTTACGAAGAGTATTAATCTTGTCGATTATAGAAGGATTTTTACCTAGATAGTACGTCACATTATCTCTTAGATTCGACACTATTGTAGCATCTCTAAATCCTCTACTAACAGAATCCAATCTTGTTTCCGTAGCTGTTTTCAAATCAGAGTCTAAGGTTACAGATAAAAGATTATCGATTAGTTCGTTAACGTAGTTGTCGTACTGTCTGTCTACCATATTCTGATCATAGGAAAGTTCTTGTGTTTTTTTAAGAGCTTCCTTGGTGATTGTATCCATGGTATCTTTGTTATAGATTGTATGACTGGCTTCTGTAACCATATTGTAGACCGAAAGATGCACTTCTTGATACTGAGCTGGGTCTCCTATTCTTTTAGTAAAATAGTCAGATCCTTTCACAAAGAACTGTTGTGTTCTATCCGGATTAAGCTCTATGTCGTCAAAAGATTTACTTCCCGGAACTATTCTTCCTCCGTCGAATGTCATCGATGGGTTAACGTCCTCCAGGTTTTTTGCAGTATCTACTGAATAATTACCGAATGAATCCTCTATAATGTACATATCTGTTTTAGGGTCCAACGCTCTTTCATCACTTGTTAGAAGTTCATACATTTTAGCACTGAGTCCAACTCCTTCGTGCTCCCGGGCAGCAGTTTTCATAGTATTCGAGATATATGCTATTACTCTTCCGGAATTTAACGCGAATCCTACTTTACCTTGTTTATTTTTAACAGGTTCCCCAGAAGACATGTTTATCTCCCACCCTTGTTTGTGTCCAGAAGATTCGTCTAGAGAAATTCCTCCGTTCTTACTTATTGTATAAGGCAAACTAAGTTCAGGAGCTATTCTAACGAATGGTACCCAGATATCTAATCTGTTATTCCATTGATAGGTCATCCCATTATTGCTACTACGAACAAATTCTTCGTCCTTTAAATATGCTTTTGTTTTCTTATCCTCGTTAAGATGGTCTATTACAAACTTCTTCTTGTCTAGATTCATTAATGACCAAGACCTGTTTCCGCCAACCTCTTCATAATCAAACCCTTCGTCTACATCATAGAATAATTCCTCTCCGTCCTCTGGTATGTAAGCCTCAGTTTGTGCGGCTATCGTTGTGACCTGCGGAAGTAACAATGGGTTTAAAATAGTGATTAATTTATGTTGGTTTTGTGTAATTGTTTTAATGTCTGTGATATTGTCTTTAAGGTATGTAGAAAACTTCATATATTTTGCTAGTGGGAATAGGCCCATAAATGACCCACCTCCGTAGCTTCCTTTAGATGTTATTAAACTGTACAGGAACAGAGCATCGTAGATGTTATCTGTGTCTGTGCGCTTTAAAGATTCGAGCCCGGCCTTAAGTTTTGCAAACTTGTCAGATTTTATTCTGTTTAGATCAGGAATTCTCATTAATGGAATAGACTCCCCAGTAACGGGATCCTTATAGGCCCTGGAGCCCTTAAGACCGTCAAGAAACTCATTACCCTCATAGGTCATGATAATCTCAGGAAGGTCCTTTAAAAACTCATAGCGACCCAATACATCTTTTGTCTTCACCGGCTTAGAAAGATCGTATGTTTTTCCGGCTACTGTAAGCGGCGCTATTTTCATCTCTGACTCAAGGAACCTAATGATACCAAACTCATATATTGTGTCTGATATCTTTTTGTACATAGGCTCTGTAACTCTACGTCTACCGAAGGTTTCTCTAGCATAATCTATTACGCTAGCAGTCTCGCTGTTGATATATGATATTGTATCACGTAGACTCTCTGTATTATACATAGCTGTAAAATATCCGAAATAGTGCTTGTTTTTAAGCATTACATACGGAACATTTATACCGGTGCGTATTGTATTCATAGCATCAAGCACATTGTTTACATAATCCATGTTTCCCTGAGAAGCATTGAATACGAAATCTTTCATGTCGAAAGTCAATTTTATCTTCTGGTCAACATCTTTTATTAAATCGTTATGCTCTTTGATTAGATCATTAACTGCATCGTTTAGTCCTGCGGTGTACGAATATACCTCATATGCAGAGTTCTTCAAGCCCTTATTGATACCAAGTATTCTTGCTAACAACGAGAATTCCTGGGCACATCTTGCGTAAGTATACATCTGTCTGTACGGATTTGCAAGGTACTCAGCAACACTTGTAGGATTCTGAGTGTTAGGCAGTTGCGGTAATTTTGCCTTTAATAGCGGCAACAGTCTACCAGCGAATTCATCTCTTTCGACGATTCCTCGGGAAGCAGCGTCCGCTTTCTTTTCTGCACTTAGTGTTAGATCGGCATCCTTTTTAAGTTGCTCTACTATAGCCTTAATTTCTGGGGTATTTATAAGAGCAACAGCATCTCTAAGACTTATACCCATTCTAATCATAGTGGATATAAGTGAGTTAGTTGTATTATTAGCCCCTATTCTACCAAGAATAAGCTCTTTTGCATTGTCTGTAGCTGCAGACAATAGTTGTGATAGATCCTCCCATGCTTGACCATCAACGTTCATCGAATTGAACTGTTTTACATCATTCATGTATGTAGTAACTATTCTAACCTGCTCGTCTACATTTCTAGGATCAACCGCTTTAAGATCTCTAAGAGCATCTTTAGCTCTTTTACTTATCGCTTGCCCCTCGGTACTCCACTTCTTTGCATTAGCTATAAGCGGCATGTTTGTTACATCAAGCGCCGGTTTCCAAAACTCGATATTATCAATAGGAGTGTTGAACGGAACTGCTTGTTGAGATTGGTATGATTTGGTTCCTACGCGTACTATTTCTCCTGCTTCATATTGAGAGCTGAGATTCCAAGGCAGTGCTGCAGTAGTATTCTTCCATTTAAAGAACTGCAAAACATTCCTATCTACTCCTAATGAATGATGATCGCCAACTAACGAGTTTAAATCCGACTTCAATACCACATGCTTTTGCTCTTCGGCATTAGCTACTCTTGTAGCATAATATGCAGAAAGATACGCTTTTAGATCTGAGGCATAAATCTCAATACCCGATTTTCCATCCATGTTAACTTTCTCGTACTGAATAATAGAGTACGGGTTAACATTTGACGTTACACTTCTAGAAATAAAAATATCTTCTACTCCTATTTTGTCAGTAAATAACTTCTCAATGTTTGGTACAGTTATAGCGCTCTGAGGTTTATCCATTGAGATCGGAGTCATTGACTCGATGGCATTTTTAGGATCGCTTATAACTTGCAACAAACTGTGTGTTATAAAGTTCTGCGCTGCTTTATTAAATGTAATTCTATTGCTATCCTCGGATAGTTCTATGGCTGTTTCCAGTTTCTTTTCCTGTATCCTAATATCGCGCTCTACTTTACGTATTTTATCCTCTAATTGTTCTTTATCTTTTTGTGTAATTGTAGCTGGGCGTTTAGCTTCAAGAGACCTCAGCAATACGTCTAGACTGTTTCTAGCTTCAGCAAATTGTCCTTGTATAATTTTAGCATCTCTATCTATCATCGGTTGAAGTGACTTATGAGAGAGCGTTCCGTCAATTAGATAAGGTTTCCAGTCGATAACACTTCCGTCGTCGTCTAGTCCCCAATACATAAGGTTTTGCTTATCGATATCATAGTCAAGCCCGGCTATTAGGATTAATTCTAATGGGCCATAGATTGAGTTTTTAGATGAAAATACTAGGTTTTTTATCTTTCCCCTACTAAATGATTGCTTACCTTGAGCGGGTATCCTAGCCATTATAAATTCTAAGGTTTTAGGAAATCCCATTACAAGCTTCCGTACTTTAGTATCTATAAACTCTTCTCTTTCTTTCTTTATTATATCTACAGGGTTTATATTTTCTCCGCTTTCTACACGTTCTTTAGCATCAAATAAATTTTGAACGAGTCTTGATAAAGATACATGTTCAGTACTTCCGATTACAGCAGAGTTTCTTTTATTTTTAGCTTGTAGTATAAGTCTTTCAAAATCCGTTCCTTTGAAAACGAATATATTAGACATGGCATCAAACTTAACTCCTTGTTTAGAAGTAAGTCCGTATGCCTTGCTTACTCTGGTCTTGAATACCGATCTCAGATGGTTGTTCATAGCGAACATTCCACTCTCGTATTGTTTGTATAATTCCTGATGTGCTGGAGGAAGTTTAAAGAATTTTCCTACGGGCTTTCCATTTACTGTCTTTTTAAATTCGGCAGCAGCTTTACCAAAATCAGATGCAAACTCAAGCGCTTCTGTCTTTGTTATAATCCCCATCGACTCTAGTTTTAAAGTAGATGGCATCTCATTCATTCCTATTAGATCGCACATTGTATCTGCTTTTTCACCATCTTCTCCGGTGTTTAAGAAGTATACTTTTGCGGCCATATGTGGCATATAAACCTCGGTAGGAGCTGATACCCATCCAAGATCGTCGTTATCCATCATATTATACAAATGAGCCTTGAATATACGTTCGTAATGCGGGTCGGCTACTGCTTTGTGTCCAATATAGTTGTACACAGAATCTAATAGTTCTGCAGGATCGGCCGTTGCTTTGAACTGCTGAAACTCTAGCTCTTCAACAGGAGTTAGCATTTCTGTTGTTATATTTTTCTGTCCAAAGTAATACGCGCGTATAAGTCCGTCAGGTAGATCCTTTGCTAGAATCGACTCCTCTGCAGATGTACCATCTTCAAACTGCGTTCTTATAGTGTCTATGTATGAAAAAGACCTAAACTCGTCTGTAGCCATAGCATTAATTTCTTCTCCTGTCTGCCTGTCATAGCGAACATATTGAGCGTACTTTAATCTATCCTCTACCCTTTCATCAACATCTCCGAAACGATAATTCCACCCCTCGCTAACTAACCTATTGTTTACATATCTATTAAAACTTATAGAATTAGTAGGATCATCTACAGCTTTTTGAGCTTTATAATCTACTCTATAAAGTTTTCTTAGACTGTATAGAGATTGTTCCTGCCCCTTAGGACCTACAACAATATCAGAAAGTTTTACCTTATTCCCGTCTGTTATAGGTTTAAGAGGGAATGTTTCGTCGATAGAATTTTTTATTAGCCCTCCCGGCTCTAACGAATGATACTCAGTGCCGTAGAAGTATTTATTCATATCTTCTCTAGTAAGACCACTCTTAACTACTTGAGTACCTAATCTTAGAGTATAGGTAGGAAGAAATCTATGCGATGGAGATACAACCATTTGCCCTCCGGATAGTTTTATTTTCACTGTCTTTTTGTTAGCTTCAGCAAATAACTGAGACTGAACAAGAGGAAGTAATTGTTTTTGATCCAAAGTTAACTGTGCAAAGTTACGTATAGCCAATAGTTCTCCCGCTAGACCGGCATCTTTTTCGTCGGCCATTAAGGATTTTGCAACCAAGTCTCTTGCATATTCAAGTGACGCCTGTTCTATTTCTGCTTCATATTTTCTAGTAGGGTCTGTCGATTGTTTATCAAACTGTTCCCTTATTTCTTTCTTTTTTGGAGCAAGTGTTGGATTATTTTTTATTACTATTTTGGTTATTTTACTATGAATATAGTCCATACCAGCCAAACTTGTAGCATACAGAGCGTCGCTGATGTTGCTAGACTCTGTTAAATTGACGCCCTCTGCGTTTGCTGCAGAAACTATCTGTGTTATAAGAGATACTACACTGTCATGAGTTTCAACAGAACTATCACTCTCCAAAGCATCCTGAGATACTGTTGTATCGAATCCATGTTGTGCCTGGAGCATTAGTCCATAACTATCGTTAGTTACATTCGACCACCTATGGTTAGTTTTTCCAGTTTCGTCTTTATATGAAAATGCATAATCGGGATCTAGAAAATTCTCCCAAGTAATGATATTTGTACTACCAGTCTTTTCCTGGCTAGTATATCCGTATTTTTCAATATATGCATCCCTGTTTGGATATGTAGCATCAGATAGAGTAACTTCTTTGGTATCTATACCTGAGTGGTACCCAATAACTTTGGCTACTTTCTTCCATGAATTTGGGTCAGTAAAAGCTCCGTAGTACTCCCAAAGTTCTTGCATATTCTCGAATGACCTTTCGTGTTTAGCTGTAAAGTATTTCTTTGCGTTAAGATCAGCAACAAACTTATCTAGCGCTATAGGGTCGGCCTTTATATCTGCAAGTATTTTTCTAGCAGATACTATAATTTCTTGATTGTCGTCGTTTATATATTTGAACACTTCATGAGAAAGCCCGTGTTGTAGCCATGATGCTAGTGTTACAGGAGACCATGATTCTGGAACTTTCCAGTCTACATCCCATGTAGGTTCTACTAGCATTGTTGGAGATGAGAATGGTATAGCCGTATTCATCTTAAACATAATCTGATCAACATCAGAATTACCCTTATTCATGAGATCATTGCTAAGTG
>Ga0315284_10008952_pt1 | contig 14292 bp, 8 predicted proteins | sample YL17G09_16_MG_FD_203696 | JGI IMG/M metagenome (GOLD analysis project Ga0315284, IMG submission 203696) | Sediment microbial communities from Yellowstone Lake, YNP, Wyoming, USA - YL17G09_16 | ecosystem: Environmental > Aquatic > Freshwater > Lake > Sediment | place: USA: Wyoming | collected... | reverse complement strand
GATCAGGCTGTGGAGGAACATGGCTCCCTCGCGGTACTGGTGTCCGCCGCCATGGAGGAGCAGGGAATGTGCCACCCTGGCCTGGAATCGCAACTACCGGAGTGGCAAGCGGTTGGCTTCTTCGGGGCCCTCCTTCTAGTTTTCGGCGTGTCCGCTTTCCGTGACAGCGCCGGCCCGCGGCGATGACTCCGCGCCGGCTGGATCTCCTCGACCCGTACGAAGTCGCGAGTCTCGGCGGTATCGAGCTCGTGGCACGCGGCGTGGTCGAGGGGTTCCTCTCCGGCCTGCACCGCTCGCCCTATCGCGGCTTCTCGGTGGAGTTCGCCGAGCACCGACCGTACCAGCCGGGCGACGAGCTGCGCTACCTCGACTGGAAGATCCTGGCCCGTCGCGACCGCCTCTACGTGAAGCAGTTCGAGGAGGAGACGAACCTCCGCGCGACGCTCGTGCTCGATGTGTCGCGGTCGATGGGATGGTCCGGCCGGCCCGATCGCCTCACCAAGGCGGCGTACGCGGTGCGTCTCGCGGCTGCGCTCGGGTACGTCCTCCTCCGGCAGCGCGACGCGACGGGGCTCATCGCCTTCGACGACGAGGTACGCGCGGTCCTTCCGCCGAAGGCGCGGTCGGGCCAGTGGCACCTCCTCGCCGCAACGCTGCAGGACCTCGAGGCCGGCGGCGGCACGGCGGCGGAGCGGGCCCTGCGCCGGGTCACCGATCTGCTGCGGCGGCGCGGGATGGTCTTCTTCGTCTCCGACCTCCTCGTCGAGCGGGACCTCGTGCTGACGGCGCTGCGCTACCTGCGGCATCGCGGCCACGCGGTGACGGTGCTCCACGTGATGGACCCGGCCGAGGTGGACCTGGAGCTGGGGCGCGAGGCGCGCTTCGTGGATCCGGAGACCGGGGATGGGGTCGTGGCGTCACCCCGCGACTTGCGGCGCGACTACCGCGCCACCGTGGAGCGCGTCGTGCGCGCCTGGCGGAGAGCGTGCCGCTCCAGCGGGATCGGCTACCACCACGTCACCACGGTCACGCCCTTCGGCCACGCGCTGCGCCGGCTCGCTCAGGGCGACGTCCGCGCGCCGCGATGATCTTCCTCCAACCCCTCGCGCTCTTCGCGCTCGCGTTCGCGCTCGTCCCGCCGCTGCTGCATCTCTTCCAGCGCCGCCGGCCCGCGGACGTGCTCTTCCCCTCGGTCCGCTACCTCCGGCAGACGGAACGCGAGGCCCAGCGTTCCATCCGCCTGCGTCATCTCCTCCTCCTGCTGCTGCGCGTGGCGGCGGTCGTGCTGCTGGTGCTCGCGGCCGCGCGCCCGGTGGTGCCCGCGCGGGTCGGCGGCCTCCACGCCCCGATGGCGCTCGCGATAGTCCTCGACCACTCGCTCTCCTCGGGCGCGGTGGTCGGTGGCCGTCGGGTGCTCGACGACCTGGCGCAACGGGCGGGCGAGACGCTGCGCGAGGCGCGGGAGAGCGACGCGCTGTGGCTGATCGGGTCCGACGGCCTGGCGCGGCGCGGCGACCCGCGGGAGCTGGCGGCGCTCGCGGCCGCGGCGCGTCCGGACGCCCGCCGCCTCGACCTGGTCGCCGCGGTGGCGCTCGCCGCGCGCCTCGCGAGGGGTGCGGGACACGCGCAGGCGGAGGTCCACGTTCTGACCGACCTGCAGCGTTCGGCGCTCGGCGGAGGCCCCGGGACCTGGCGCGGCGCGGACAGCTCGGCCGCCGGCCTGCCGCTGATCGTGTACCACCCGGCGGCGGAAGCTCCGCCGAATCGCGGGGTCGCGGAGGCGCGCGCCGAGCCGGCGACCTGGGTGCTCGGCGGCGGGGGCGTCGCCGGACGTCTCGCCGGAGCGCCGCAGCCGGTGACGCCGCGCGCCACCCTCACCGTCCGCCTCGGCGGTCGCGAGGTGGCCCGCGCGGTGGCGGGCGCCGGCGACGCGTTCGCCGTGCGCGTGAGAGCGCAGCGCCCCGGGTGGCTCGCCGGCGAGGTCGCGCTCGAGCCCGACGAGTTGCGCGCGGACGACCGGCGTGCCTTCGCGGTCCGCATCGCGGAGCCGGCCGGCGTGGTCGTGGAGCCCGGCGCGGACCTCGGCCGGTTCGTGGGTGAAGGGCTGGCGGTGCTCGGCGCGGCCGGCCAGGTCCGCCAGGGTCCGCGGGGCGAGGTCCTGCTCGGCGAAACGGCGCGCGAGGGCGCGGCCGTCATCTTCCCGCCGCACGATGTGCTGCAGCTCGGTGCCGCGAATCGCGCGCTGGCCTCAGTGGGCGCGGGCTGGCGGTTCGGGGCGCGGATCGAGGCGGCGGACACCGTCGTCGCGCCCGGCCTCGCCGGCCTCGGGACCACGCGGGTGCTGCGGCGCTACCGCCTCGAGCCGACCGGCGCGGTGCGGCCGGGCGCCGTGCTCGCTCGCGTGGGAGGCGATCCATGGCTCGTGCGGACCGGCCGCACCGTCGTGATCGGCAGCCGGTTCGTGCCGGAGGAGACCGACCTGCCGCTCCGCGCGGCGTTCGTGCCCGCGCTCGCCACGCTGGTGTTGCGCGTGGCACGCGGCGAGGAGGGCATCGTCACTGCGGCGCCGGGCGATGCGATCCGCCTCCCCGAGGGTGCGGTGGCCACCGCGCCCCTCGTCCCCGGCGTGTATCCGCTGCTCGCGGGCGCCGACACCGTGGGGGCGCTCGTGGTGGCCGCCGACCCGCGCGAGTCGGATCTCACGCGCGCCGCGGACGGCGACGTCGCGGCGGCGTTCCCCGGGGCACGGGTGCGCGTCGTGAGCACGCCGCGCGCGTACGCCGCCGCGCGGTTCGCCGGCGCCGGGCGGAGCGACCTGACGCCGTGGCTGCTCGCCGCCGCGCTCGCCGTGCTCGTCGTGGAGTCACTCGCCGCGGCGGGCGTGCGCCGCCGGAGCGGCTGAGGGATGCCGCTCCCCACGCTGCTCGCCGCCTTCCACGACCTCCCCGGCGTCCGGGCGCTGTGCGCCGCGCTGCCCGGGCGGGGTTGCGTCGCGCAACTCCGGCCGCTCCCGGGATCCGCCGGGGCGGTGCTCGTGAGCGCGATCGCCGAGGCGCATCCACAGCGCCTCCTCGCCGTGGTGGCCGCGGCGCCGGCGGACGCGGAACGGTGGCTCGCGGACCTCATCGTGCTGCTCGGCGAGGAGCGGGTGGCGCTCTACCCGCAGCGCGAGGCCCTTGGCGAGGATGAGCCGCACTACGAGATCGCGGGCGAGCGGGTCGAGACCCTCGAGCAGCTCACGCGGGGTGCGGTGCGGGTGGTCGTGACCACTGCGCGGGCGACGGCGGAGCGCACGCTGATGCCCGCCGCGCTCGAGGCGGCGCGCCTCGAGATCACGGTGGGCGCGACCTTCCGCGCGGTCACCCGGCGGCTCGAGCGACTCGGCTACTCGCGGGTGCCGCACGTCGTGGACGTGGCGCAGTTCTCGGTGCGCGGCGGCATCGTGGACGTCTACGGCTTCGGGATGGCGGACCCCGCGCGCGCCGAGTTCTGGGGCGAGGAGCTGGTCTCGTTGCGGGCGTTCGACCTCGGCTCGCAGCGCTCCCTCGCACCGCTGGAGCGCGTAACCGTCCTCCCCGTGGACCCGCGCGCATCCCTCGCCGACACCGGCGGCCCGCTGCGGCGCAGCCTCCTCGACCTCCTCCCCTCCGGTGCGCTGCTCGTGGAGGACGGCGCCGATCGCCTCGGCGAGGAAGTGGGCCGCGCGTGGGCGGAAGCCGAGCACCACGCCGAGATCGCCCGGCGCCTCGGCGAGGACGTGCCGCCGCGGGACGAGCTCCTCGTGCCGCCGGCGTCGTGGGTGGCCGCGCGGGAGGCATTCGCGCGACTCGCGCTCGGGGTGGGCGACGCCGGCCAGGCGCTGCCGATCCTCCCGCCGCCCACGGTGGCGCGCGACCTCGGGCGGCTCCGGCCACCGGAGGGAGAGCGGGCGCTGGTCCTGTGCGACAACGAGGGGCAGATCGAGCGGCTCGACGAACTGCTCACCGAGGGCCCCGGGCGATTCCCCGCCGGGCTCACCCTCGCGCTCGGCGCGCTCGACGGCGGTTTCACGCTCCCCGGCCTCACCGTCTTCACCGACCACGAGATCTTCCGCCGGGCGCGGCGCATCCGGCGGCCGCGCCGCTACCGCCAGGCGCCGCCCGCCGGCGCCGCCGAGCCGCTCAAGCCGGGCGACGTCGTGGTCCATCTCGAGCACGGCATCGGCATCTACCGCGGCATCCAGACGATCGCGCTCGGCGTGGGGACGCTCGACGTGGCGGCGGTGGAGTACGAGGGCGGAGATCTCCTGCACGTGCCGCTGTACCGCATCGACCAGCTCGAACGCTACCGCAGCGTCGAGGCCGGCCCCGATGCGCCGCCGCCCAAGCTCCACCATCTCGGCGGGAAGCGCTGGAAGCGCCAGCGGGACCAGGTGCAGGCGGCCATCAACCAGCTGGCCGTCGAGCTGCTCGACCTGTACGCGCGGCGCCAGATCCTGCCGGGATACGCGTATCCGCCCGACGCGCGCTGGCAGAGGGAGCTGGAGTCGTCGTTCCTCTACGAGGACACGCCCGACCAGCGTGCCGCCACCGACGCCGTGAAGCGGGACATGGAACGGCCCCGTCCGATGGACCGGCTCGTCGTCGGCGACGTGGGCTACGGCAAGACCGAGGTCGCGGTGCGGGCCGCGTTCAAGGCGGTGCAGGCGGGCCGGCAGGTGGCGGTGCTCGCGCCGACCACCATTCTCGCCGAGCAGCACGGCAGGACCTTCGGCGAGCGGCTCGCCGACTACCCCGTCCGGCTCATCGTGCTGTCGCGGTTCCGCAGCGCCAAGGAGCAGAAGGCCGCGCTGGCCGAGGTCGCGGCCGGCACGCTCGACATCGTGATCGGCACGCATCGCCTCCTCTCGGCCGACGTCGTGTTCAAGGACCTCGGGCTGATCGTGGTGGACGAGGAGCACCGCTTCGGGGTGGAGCACAAGGAGCGCCTCAAGAAGCTGCGTCTGACCGCGGACGTGCTCACCCTCACGGCGACGCCCATTCCGCGCACCCTGCAGCTCAGCCTCGCGGGCCTGCGGGACCTCACGCTCATCGAGACGCCGCCGCGGGACCGCTCGCCGGTGCTCACCTTCCTGGAGCCGTGGGACGACGGGCTCATCGAGGAGGCCATCGCGCGGGAGATCGACCGCGGCGGGCAGGTCTACTTCGTGCACAACCGCATCGAGACGATCGAGACGGTGGCCGAGCGGATCCGTCGGCTGGCGCCCCGGGCGAAGGTCGCGGTGGGCCACGGCGGGATGCAGGCGCGGCGGCTCGACGCGGTGATGCGCGGCTTCGTCACCGGCGAGGTGGGCGTCCTCTGCTCGACGATGATCGTGGAGTCCGGCCTCGACGTCCCCAACGCCAACACGATGATCGTGCACCACGCCGAGCAGTTCGGCCTCGCCCAGCTCTACCAGCTGCGCGGGCGGGTGGGGCGGAGCCACCGGCGCGCCTACTGCTACCTCCTCGTGCCCGACGACGTGGACCCGGTGGCGGAGGCGCGTCTGCTCACGCTCCAGCACCACACGGAGCTGGGGGCGGGGTACCGCATCGCCCTCAAGGACCTCGAGCTCCGGGGCGCGGGTAACATCCTCGGTGCCGAGCAGTCGGGCTTCGCGCTGTCGGTGGGGGTGGACCTCTACCTGCGGCTCCTGGAGGAGACGGTGCGGGCGCTGAAGGGGGAGGGCGCCGCGGCCGCGTTCCCGCAGCCGGACGTGCTTCTCGACCGGGCCGCGTTCCTCCCCGACGGATACGTCGAGGACGACGCGGCGAAGCTGGACCTGTACCGGCGGCTGGCGCGGAGCCAGACGAGTGGTGAGATTGGAAGTCTCCGCGAGGAGATGGCCGACCGGTTCGGCCGCCTCCCCGACGAAGCCGAGGCGCTGGTCGCGCTCGCGCACCTCCGGGTGCTCGGCGTGCGCCTCGGACTCGAGACGGTCCTCGTCCGCGGCGACGAGGCCCGGCTGGTGTTCCGGAAGGGCGCGGCGCCTCGGCTCGCGAACCTGACGCTGGCGATGGACGATGTCCAGTTCGCCGCCGACGTCCGGCGTACCGTGCCGCTCGTGCTCCGTCTCCAGCGCCTCGGCGGGATCCCCCTCCTGTCCGGGCTGGTGCGCGCCCTCTCCCGTGCCGTGTACGATCCCTCTTCGTAGGAGTCACGATGCTGCGCCGCCTGGCGATCTTGTCCGCCACCGCCGTGAGTCTCGCCGGATGCTCGAGCTTCCGCGACGCGTTCTCAGCGCACGCCGACGTGGTGGCGCGGGCCGCGGGCCAGGAGCTGACGGTGGCGCGCCTCTCCGAGCTACTGGCGCCCCAGAAGCAGGTCCCGCTCCGCCGCGACGTGATGGACCGGGTGGCCGACCTGTGGGTTGACTACCAGCTGTTGGCGCAAGCCATCGCCGCGGGAGACAGCCTCACCGACTCGGCGACGGCGCTTGCGGTGAGCTGGCCTTCGGTGATGCAGCAGCTGGCCTCGCAGCTCCACGACAGCCTGATCGTCGGGAAGGCCAACCTCACGGACGCCCAGGTAGACAGCGCCTACAACGTGGGCGCCGAGCGGTGGGTCGACCACATCCTCATCCAGGTGCGGCGGGACACGACCGAGGCGGTCCGGGCGGCGAAGCGGCGCATCGCCGAGGGCGTGCTGGCGCAACTGCGGGGGGGCGCGCCGTTCGCGCGGCTCGCCGGCCAGCGCTCCGACGACCGGGCGTCGGCGGTGAACGGCGGTTCGCTCGGCCTGGTGGCGCGCGGCAGGCTGGTCAAGGCGTTCGAGGACGCGGCGTGGGCGCTGCAGCCCGGCCAGACCACGGGCATCGTCGAGACGACCTACGGCTTCCACATCATCCGCCGGCCGGTGCTCGCCGAGGTGCGCGACTCGTTCCGGCTCCGGATGAACGAGCTGGCGATAGCGCGGCTGGACTCGGCTTTCCTCGACAGCCTCGAGACCAAGACCGGCATCTCCGTGCGGGGCTCGGCCCCGACGGTGGCGCGCGCGGTGGTGGGCGACCTGCGCCGCGCGAAGCGCAGCGGGCGCGTGATGGCGACCTACACCGGCGGCCGGCTGCGGGAGCGCGATTTCGCCCGCTGGCTCCAGGCGTACCCCGCCCAGACGCGCCAGACGGTGTTGCAGGCCGACGACTCCACGCTCAAGGAGTTCGTGAAGAGCATCGCCCGCAACGAGATCCTGCTCGGACTGGTGCGGACTCACGGTCTCCAGCTGCCGGCCGCCATCCGCGACACGATCATCACGCGGTACCGCGCCGACTTCGCGCAGCTCGTCGCCGCCGTGGGCGTCTCCGCCGAATCGCTCACGGCGGACACCGTGGCGCGGCACAGCCGCTCCCAGGCCGCGGGCCAGCGCGTGGACGTTTACTTCGCGGGCATCACGTCGAACCCGCCCCAGCGCGCCTTCGTCGAGCTGCCGCCGTTCCTGGGGGATCTGCTCCGGGAGCGCTACCCGTGGAGCATCTCGCCGGCCGGCGTGGACCGCGCGGTCGAGCGGGCCAAGGAGATCCGCGGCCCGGAGACCCCGCAGTCGCCGGTCCCGATGATGCAGCCGGCACCGGGCGGGCCGCCCGTCGGGAACGCGCCGCCGCAGCAGGCCCCGGGCGGTGTGACGCCGCCTCGGCAGTAGGGTGAACTTCCGCCGGTGGGCGGCGGTGTGGGCGCTGGCCTTCGTGGCGGCGCCCGCGCTGCTTCCCGCCCAGGAGCAGCCACAGCCGATCGACCGTATTGTCGCAGTGGTCGGCGACCGGCCGATCCTCCTCTCGGAGGTGGAGGAGGAGTTACTGGTCCTGCAGAGCCAGGGGCAGCAACTGCCCACCGATTCCGCCGGCCGTAACACGCTGCGCCGGCAGGTGCTCGAGCGGATGGTGGACGAGGAGGTGCTGTACCAGAAGGCGCGCCAGGACACCACCATCACCGTCACCGACGCCGACGTCCAGAACGCGGTGGACGAGCAGGCGCGCCAGGTGCGCGGCCAGTTCCAGACCGAGGCGGAGTTCCGCGCGCAGCTCTCGGCCGCCGGCTTCGGCACCCCCGAGGAGTACCGGCGGTGGCTGGCCGACCAGCAGCGCCGCTCGGCGTACCAGCGGCGCCTTATCGAGAAGCTGCGAGGTGAGGGGAAGCTCCGGGGCGGCGCCGTGAGCGAGGCCGAGGTCCGCGAGGCGTTCGCTGCGGCGCAGGCACAGGCACAGCTCCGCCCGGCCACCATCACGATCAGCCAGATCGCGGTGGCGCCGGAGCCCACGCCCCTCGCCCGGGCGGCGGCCTACGCGCGCGCCGAGTCGGCGCTCGCCGAGGTCCGGAGCGGCGCGGACTTCTCGACGGTGGCGCGCCGCCTCAGCGACGACATCGGGTCGCGGGAGCGCGGGGGAGACCTCGGCTGGTTCCGTCGCGGCGCGATGGTCCAGGCCTTCGACCGCGTCGCGTTCCGCCTGCGGCCCGGCCAGATCTCCGATATCGTCAGCACGCCCTACGGCTACCACATAATCCTCGTGGACCGCGTGCAGCCGGGAGAGGTGAAGGCCCGCCACATACTGATCACTCCGGTGGTCACGGCACGCGAGCTCGATGCGGCCCGTGTCATCGCCGACACGGTGTCCGCACGCCTGCGGGCCGGCGCGGACTTCGACAGCCTCTATGCCCTCTTCGCGGACACCGCCGAGCAGAAGACCATCGGGCCGATGCCGCGGGCCCAGCTCCAGGAGCGTGGTCCCTTCTACGCCGCCGCCATCGAAGGCCTCGGCGCGGGCGACCTCTCGCCCGTCTTCGCCCTCGCGCCGGAGGACTCGCTGCGCACCAAGTACGCGGTCGTCCGGTTGGACGATATCCAGCCCGAACGCCCCTACACGTTCGAGGAGGTCCGGGAGCAGGTGCGGCAGAACCTCCAGAGCGAGAAGGCCGTCCGCGACTACATCCGTGGCCTCCGCCGCCAGACCTACGTCTCCATCCGCTTCTAGGCCCCGGCTCGCCCTCACCGTCGGCGATCCCCGGGGCATCGGCCCCGAAGTGGTCGCCGCGTCCCTCGATGCCACCGACGCCGAGATCGTCCTCGTCGGCCCCGACGACATCATCGCCGGCCTGCCGGCCGCGCGGCACGTCGGCGTCGGGCGCTGGGAGGGCGGCGGCGCGCGGGATGCGCTCGCCCTCGCGGGGCGGCTCACCGGCCTCGGCATCGAAGCCGCCGTGCGGCTGTGGCGCGAGGGGGCCGTGGACGCCATCGTCACCGGCCCCGGGCACAAGCGGGCGCTGCACGCCGGCGGCTACCCCGTGCCCGGCCACACCGAGCTGCTGCGCGATCTCACGGGCGCGAAGCAGGTGGTGATGATGCTCGCCTCCGACCGCCTGCGCGTGGCGCTCGTCACGACGCACCTCGCCCTGCGCGACGCCATCGCCATTCTCACGACGGAGCGCATCGTGGCGGCGGGTGAGGTGCTGCGCCGCGGCCTCCAGGAGTGGTTCGGCATCGCCGAGCCGCGCCTCGCCCTCTGCGCCCTCAACCCGCACGCCGGTGAGGGCGGGCTGTTCGGGCACGAGGAGAAACGGACGCTCGAGCCGGCCGCGCGCCAGCTCGGGATCGCGGGCCCTCTGCCGGCGGACACGGTGTTCGTGCGGGCGCTGCGAGGGGAGTTCGACGCGGTGCTCGCGCCCTACCACGACGTCGGGATGACGGCGGTCAAGGTGGCGTCGTTCGGCAAGGCGGTGAACGTGACGCTGGGGCTGCCGGTGCCGCGCACGGCGCCGGATCACGGGACGGCACTGGACATTGCCGGCCGGGGCCTTGCAGATCCCGCTTCCATGCGGGAGGCGGTGAGGATGGCGGCGGAGATTGCCAGGCGGGTGAAGGGGCGTGATGGGTGATAGGTGATGAGTGATACGTGATGAGTGACAGGTGATGGGTGATAGTGCCTGGCCCAGGCCGTGCAGCCCATCACCTATCACCTATCACCCATTACCCATCACCTATCACCCATCTCGAACCTCGCCTCCCCCACCCTCCGTCCCTCCATCGTCGTGATCTCGAACGTCCCGCCCTTGACCGCCACCCGGTCGCCCACCTTCGGCAGTCGCCCGAGGGCGCCGAAGAGGTATCCGCCCAGCGTGGTGTAGTCGTGGCTGGCCAGGACGAGGCCGAGCCGCAGGTTCACCTCGTCGAGCGCCTCGCCCCCAGCGCACAGGGCGGCGGCGGCCGGCGTGGCACGGGAGGCGCGCCCGGGCCGGTCGTGCTCGTCTTCGATCTGGCCGACGATCTCCTCGAGCAGGTCCTCCATCGTGACCAGCCCCGCCGTGCCGCCGAACTCGTCCAGGACGATGGCCATGTGCACCTTGAGGAGCTTCATGTCGGCGAGGACGTCCTCCACCTCCCGCGAGGCCGGCACGAAGTGCGCGGGCCGCACCAGGGACGCGAGGCCCGCCGCGGGCGCGCTGTGGCGGAGCGCGGCGAGCACGTCCTTCGCGTGGACGATGCCGGTGATCTCGTCGAGCGACGCCTTGAAGACCGGGTAGCGCGAGCGGCCCGCCGCTGCGATGCGGTCCGCGGCGTCCTCGAGGCCGGCGTCCACGGGGATGGCGACGATCTCCGTGCGCGGCGTCATCACCTCGCGGGCGTTCTTCTCCGAGAACTCGAAGACGCCGGTGAGGAGCCGCGCGTCGTCGCGGTCCAGCTTCCCCGCCTTGTGGCTCTGTTCCACGAGCATCCGCAGCTCCTCCGGCGAGTGCAGGTGCTCCATCTCCGTGGGCGCCCGCAGGCCGAAGAGGCGGAGCACGAGGTTCGCGCTCGTCTTGAGGAGCCAGATGAAGGGGTTGGTCGCGACGGTGAAGGCGATCAGCGGCGCGGCCAGCCAGCGGCTCGTCGCCTCAGGATAGAGCAGGGCGAAAGCGCGTGGGGTCAGCTCGCCGAGGACGATGTGCAGGAAGGTGATGATGGCGAAGGCGACGGCGCTCGCGATCCCGTGCGTCAGGAGCACCGCGGCCGGCGCCGGAAGCAACGCGAAGGCGCCCTCCAGCGTATGGGCGATGGCCGGCTCCCCCACCCAGCCAAGCCCGAGGCTGGTGAGGGTGATGCCGAGCTGGGTGCCGGAGATGTAGCGGTCGAGCGCGAGGATGATGGAGCGCACGCGCTTGGCTTTCGCGTCGCCCCGTCGTATCATCGCCTCGATGCGCGTGCGCCGCGACGCCACCAGCGCGAACTCGGCGGCGACGAAGAAGGCGTTCGCCAGCACGAGCAGGGCGACGACGCCCAACCTGACCAGGATGGAGTCCACGATCGGTCAAGCTAGCATTCCCGTTGCCGGAGCGCATCCGCGCGCGGCGGCGGCCGACCCGCACTGCGTGCACCGCCCGGAGCGCCCGGAGAGCCGGCGCGCTCTGGCGTGGGTGCTCGTCATCACCCTCGGCTTCGCGGCCGTGGAGGTGGCGGGCGGCCTCCTGTCCGGGGCGCTGGTCCTCCTCGCCGACGCGGCCCACATGCTCACCGACGCGGCGGCGGTCGGGCTGTCGCTCTTCGCCGCCTGGATCGCCCGGCGCCCCGCCACAGCGAACAAGACCTACGGCTACTACCGGCTCGAGATCCTCGCCGCGCTGGTGAACGGCGCACTCCTCATCGTGCTCACCGTCGCCATCGTCCTCGAGGCGGTCCGGCGCCTCCAGGCGCCCGAGGCGATCCGTCCCGGCATTCTCCTCGGCGTCGCGACCGTGGGGCTCCTCGCGAACCTCGCCGGCGTCGCCATTCTGCACCGCGCCAAGGGCGAGAGCCTCAACGTCCGCGGCGCGTACCTCCACGTCGTCAGCGACCTCCTCGGCTCCATCGCCGCGATCGGCGCCGGGATCATCGTCGCCCTCACCGGCTGGCTCCCCGCCGACCCACTGCTGTCGATCGCCCTCGCCCTCCTCATCCTGGTGAGCGCGGCGCGGCTCGTGTGGGAAGCTGTGGACGTCCTGCTCGAGGCCACGCCGGCCCACGTCAATCTCGCCGCGCTCGCGGAGGCCATCGCCGCGGTGCCGGGCGTCACGGGCGTGCACGACCTGCACGTCTGGACGGTGAGCAGCGGGATGGTGGCGATGAGCGCTCACGCAGCGGTGCCCGACGCCGTTCCGCACCAGTCGGTGCTCGATGAGATCTGCCGCCGGGTCCGGGCGTTCGGGATCCAGCATGTGACGGTGCAGGTGGAGGGGGAGAGATGCGTGATGGGTGATAGGTGATGGGTAATAGGTGATGGGTAATAGGTGATGGGTGATGGGTGATAGGTGATGCGGCTGCGCTTCTGAACCTCATAGGCAAGCAACTACGTCGCATTTCCGCCGAAATGCCGGACTTTCAAGAAGTCTCTGCTGCCGGACCTCGGCGTTCCGGTTGCCGGGGTTTGCCGGGAGAAACGGAGCCGTGCCATGCAGAGTCGAACCCTCCTTCTGGTTCTTGCGGCGACCATGCTCGGCGCGGCCCCCGCCCAGTCACAGGGCAGCGCCGGCACCACGCCCCTCTGTCGCGCGCGTCGCGCCGACGCGCTCCCGCTCGAGCCCACCCGGTGCGATACCCTCACGCTGCGCGAGGGCACTTGGATGTCGGTCGATGTGTCCCCCGATGGACGGACGATTGTCTTCGACCTACTGGGTGACATCTACACCGTGCCGATTCGGGGAGGGACGGCGACGCGGCTGACATCGGGCCCCGCGTTCGACGGCCAGCCGCGCTACTCTCCCGACGGCCGGACCATCGTGCTCACATCGGACCGCTCGGGCGCGGACAACCTGTGGTTGATGGACGCCGACGGCACGAACCCGCGTGCGCTGACGAGGGGCGACCGCCGGAGGTTTGCCTCGCCGGAGTGGACCCCCGACGGCACGCACATCGTGGCCGCGGTCAGCGACGGGTCGTTGGGGCGACAGTCGTCGCTGTACCTGTTCTCCGAGGATGGAGACTCCAGCCTCGAACTCACGACCGGCTCTCCGCGACGCAACATCCTGGGCCCGGCGTTCGGGGCGGACGACCGCTACGTCTGGATGGCACGGCGGCGCGACGCCCCCAACGACAACGAGGTGGACAGGTTGCCGGGCCTGTCGAGCTGGCAGCTGGTGGTCTACGACCGTCGCACCTCAGAGTACCAGACCCAGACGGGCCTCGGAGGTGGAGCGATGCGGCCGACGCTGTCACCGGACGGCCGCTGGTTGGTGTACGCCACCCGTGTCGAGGGATACTGGACCGGACTGCGCCTGCGTGACCTCACCACAGGTGACGAGCAGTGGCTGGTGCGCGACGTGGGGCGAGACGACCGGGAGTACCGGCCCACCCGCGACCTCTGGCCCGGGACGTCGTTCACGCCCGACAGCCGGGCGCTCGTCGCCTCGTACGGCGGGAAAATCTGGCGGATCGCGGTGCCTGGTGGCGAGGCCGTGGAGATCCCCTTCACCGCCGAGGCCGTGCTCGAGCTGGGACCGCTGGTGCGGTTCAGCACGCGCATCAGCGACAGCGCCATCACGGTGCGCCAGATCCGAGGCGCCGTCCCATCGCCGGACGGGCGGCGGCTCGCCTTCGTCGCGCTCGACCGTCTCTGGGTCGCCGACCTGCCGACGGATTCGGCGGCCCACGCCATGCCCGGCCCTCCGATTCGGGTCACCGGCGATGCGTACGTGGAACTGGCGCCCGCGTGGTCGCCCGATGGACAGTGGCTGGCATGGATTGCGTCGAGCGACGCCGAGGGTGCCCAGATCTGGCGACTCCGCCTGGACGGCCGCAGCCGGCCGCAGCGAGTGAGCCAACTCTCCGCCGCCTACACGGCCATCGCGTACTCGTCCGACGGCAGCCGCATGATTGCCGTCCGCGGGCCGCGCCATGAGCGCATCGCATACGTCAGCGGATACGGGTCCGATCTGGTCTGGCTCCCTTCGGCAGGTGGCCCGGCGACGTTCATCACGCGCGTCGGCCGCAGCAGTACGCCACACTTCGTGCGCGGGCAGGACGACCGCATCTACTACTTCGACTCGAGCGAGTTGGTCTCCTTCCTGTGGGACGGGACCGACCGCCGCACGCATCTCCGCATCACGGGAAGCCCGCAGCCCGTGGAGGAGATCCGCATGGCTCCGGGCGGCGACCGGGCGCTGGCCGCGGCGGGGAACCTCGTCTACCTCGTTACCGTGCCAGAAGTCGGTCGCGAGGCGCCCGAGATCTCGCTGTCAGGTCCTGCGTCGGCCCCTGGTACGGCGCGCCGGCTGACCAGCGTGGCGGGAGAATTCCCGGGTTGGTCTCCCGACGGACGCGGCGTATTCTGGTCCCTCG
>Ga0315284_10008950_pt1 | contig 14293 bp, 5 predicted proteins | sample YL17G09_16_MG_FD_203696 | JGI IMG/M metagenome (GOLD analysis project Ga0315284, IMG submission 203696) | Sediment microbial communities from Yellowstone Lake, YNP, Wyoming, USA - YL17G09_16 | ecosystem: Environmental > Aquatic > Freshwater > Lake > Sediment | place: USA: Wyoming | collected... | reverse complement strand
AATTTACCATCTAGAGATAGGTTACCTTTGTTATCTATAGTGAGACCGCCATGATCTGCGACTAAAGGATTATAGGTGTTGTTTTGGAAGCCTCCACCTACTTTTAGATATGTTCCAACATTGATATTTAACTGAGAAGCTGTTAGGGTCATTGTGTCTTCTGAAATAGAAGATCCTAGAATAATATTCCCTGCTGCTGATAAGTCTCCGCCAATGTTTACATGTCCCTTTACTTGAGAACTAAAGTCTCCAAAGTAAGTAGTACCAGCATAAACACGGAGTGAGTTGGAATATAAATTTCCAGAGATAGCAGAAATATTTCCAAGAGTAATTATACCTGCATTTGCAGAGAAAACATTTCCTGCTGGTCCTAGAACAAATACATCACCTAGAGCGCTAAAGTCTCCAACTACTTCTAGGTCTCCTCCAAAGTAACCATCCTTACTAAAGAATGCCTCATCAGAATAAACATCAAAGCCAGTTAATACATTTGAACTTGCACCAACAGAAGCATTAGTACTAGAAAAGTTAGCAGTAAGACTATTTCCAATAATTAAATTACCTGAGAGGTCTAGTTGCGGAGTTGTTAGAGTAGTTGCTGCAGTAGCTACGATGTCAGTTCTATTTGAATTGACAGTAAAATCATCAGAGATACTATTTCCAATATCAAAATTTACTGGACCATATACCCATAGAAGTTTGTCAATCTTTACTGATCCAGAAACATCTGTATTTCCTGCTTTAACATATAGAGTATCGGTAAGAGCATCGCCAAGAGTAACGTCTCCATCTACCTTTAAATCATTCTTAAGATAAACATCACCTTCGAAAGTAGAACCTAAATCAGACATCTTAACCGTAAGACCATCTAATAGAAAGTTGTTACCAAGTTCAACTGCTCGCTGTACGCGAAGGACTCCTCCAACATCTAAATCGCCAGATAAGTTAAGAGAAGTATTTGCTGTAGTTAATAGTGCATTGATTACTACGGTATCAGTTAGACTATTGTCACCAAGGATTGTGTTACCTTTAACGTCCAAGTTTCCTTGAATTTCTACATCGCCACCTTGAGGTGTAATTGTATCTTGATTATTAAAGAAGGTTGTCTTTTTTGCTATTACATCAACTTCGTCAACTAATGGATCATCGCCAAGAACAACTTTACCAAGTACAGTAAGAGGACCATAGAAGATAGATGACTTAGTAAATACTTCTAGAGTATCTATAGTAATATCATCACCAATTTGAACATTACCTAAGAATGTAACTTTATTAGAATCAAAAACTAAATCATCTTGCTGCAGGGCTAGCTTACCACCAACAGTTAAGTCTCCATCAACAAAAAGATTGGCTCCTTGCATTGAAAAAGTATCAAGTGCAGTTGCTCTAGATGATTGTTCTAATTGAACACCATCGAACCAAACAGAACCAATACTAGATGGTGTTGTTCCTTCAGCTACTAGCCAAACTTCAGCACTAACAATGGGAATATTTGGAGTTCTAAAAGAGAACTCGGTTCGTGCAAAGGAATCTGGATAAGTACTATTTGTACTATTTGTTTGAGGTTGAGAAAAATAACTATGAGTGATTATACTTGAGGTATCTTTAAATACGATACCAATTTTCCAACGAGCATTAATATTTAGTGGAATATTTATAATTTCAGGCTTACCATAGCAACTTAAAGTATAAGTGGTATAAGGAAGAAGACTTGCTGTTTGAAATAAGTATCCAAATCCATTTAGAAGCTGTCTTTGATCTGTATTTGCTAAAGTTTGATCATCAATAGGATCAAGCATATTAAGACCAGGATATGGTCTTGTTTGGGTCATTGGAGATGGATCTACATATACTAACGAAACTCTATTAGACCAGGTTCCAGATACTGCAGTTGTATTATCTCTTGTTGAAAAGCCAGTAGCTCCATTTAGGAACTGGGATGGCCAAAATACTGCTTGAGCGGTATTAGTTAAAATTCCGCGCTCAAAGGTATTATTCCTAAGAATATTATGTCCTATTTTAGATACAATAGCTAAAGGTAGGATCTGGTTAATACTCTCTAGGGATGTAAGACGATTTCTATCTGAAAGGAAAGCTGAGTCAATAGAATCAAGAGCGCCATTTAAAACTGTTCCCCATAGTAGAGAGCCTCTGGCTTGTATTGGCAGTCCAATTGTTGGAGTTACTCTTAAAATAACCATTTAGTCTCCTTCGTTCTTTCATTATACATAATTATTCGTCATACCCCAAAAATCCAAACCCATCGAGATCCCAGCCGAGTGAAAACAATCCTACAGGAACAGTAATATTCTCTTTTAACCTAACTACATCTCCAGTATCTTTATAAGTTACCGTAAAAACTCCACTTTTATTCGCTTGAACTGTGATTGAGTTGGTATTCTCGTCATAAAAGGTGAGAAAAGCTAGAGGGATTTGATTAGGATCATTTGCATCAAATATAATAAAATCAATATCTTCCGGAAGGAAATATAGCTGAACAGTGTTAATTCCTTCAATTAGATTCATATTTTGATGAATTCGAGAACCGCTTGGAGTAAATCTTACACTATTAAGCTCGAACGCGTTCTCGTTTTTTAATCTATCAGAGGATAGTACACTTCTGATTTGAATTTCATCAGCGATTGAAATTGATATGTAATTATTATTACCTACTGATTCCAGAATGATATCAGCCTTTACTAATTCTTGAGCTAATGAATTATAAAGTTTGCGTAAATTTGTATTTAAATCTTGCTTTTCATAAATTGGAGGAAGAGCTGCTATTAAAGCATCTTCAAAGCTTTGAACATCTTGCGTTCCTGCTACTACAATTATTTCGCCTAGATCGGTCATATATTACCTGAGGAAACTGTTTTACCATTTTGGATAGTGGCTATTCTTGGAGAACTTTCCTCGAGAATAGGGCTCTCTCTTACTTCTACAATAAGTGGATCTTGAACTTCACCTGTTATCAAATTTCTTGATAACGTAGTAACTACAATATCTTCTATGCCAGCTATGTCACCAGTTGCTCTTACTATATCTGAAGCATCTAATCTTCTTTCTTCTTGTATGTCTGCAAAAGTTGTAGCAAAAAGATTTGCTATGGCTGAAGATACTTGAGATCTTACAGCACTAGCAGAAGCTAAAGGTTGTACAGTCAAGGTTAGAGCTATTCTAATTGGTACAGTTGTAACTTGTTTTACGAGTACATCTGTAAAGATGCTTTTACTTGCTTCTACTTCTTGAGAAGATAAACGAATGGCATCATTAAAAGTATGGGCAACTAGTAAAGATTCGCCTACTAAGGGAGCTTCAAAATAATAAGAAGCTTTATATTCTACAGAAGTGGCTGGCTGATTTAATTCTTCTACTGAGATTTGTTCGGTTGAAGGGATTACTATTTTTTGATCTCTAGTAATACTGGCGTTTATTGAATTTATATTACTATACATATTTTTAGTAACTTGTGATTCGTCTTGAGTAAAATAAAGAGATTCTACATTTCCCTCTTCAAAAGATAGATAGTCTACTCTTATATTATCTGAGGAGGCGGGGGCAGGCTTAACTGAAGAAATATCTCCAAAGGCTTTTACGTAAGTATCTCCAACAGATACTCCTTGGGTAGTTGATATTAATATTTCTTTAGTTGGATCAAAATTATCAACTCGCTTCCTTAAGAAAAGTTCTAGAGTTGGATCAGATCCAACAACACTAAAGGTATCTACAGAAATAGGACGATCAAGTAATAGATTGGTTTCGTTTTGAACTTGATTCTTAATTACAGATAATACCTTGTATTCTAGGGTATCTTTTGCTGGGAGGTAATTCAAACTAAAGTCTTCTAGAATTGGAAACTTATATGTTAAGTTTGCGTTGTAAGAAGAGTCATTTCCTTTTAGTGTTGCGTCGATTTGGATTACTTTACCAATGTTTGTTGTTGCAACTTGATCTATACTAATTGGTGAAGTAGATTGAGAAAGACTAGTAGCTAGCAAAGGAAGGTCTGAAGTTTCTTGTCCAACTTTAAAAGAAAAGGATACTTCTCCACCTTGATCGTCTTTATTGAATTCGAGTTTTTCAAAAGTAACTTCTGAAAGAACTTCCACTACATAACTTACAGTAGATTTAATATAGTAAGGAGAGATTGAAGATCCTAAATCTGTAGGGGTAACATACTTAATAAGATACTCACCAGCAATAGCAACTCCAGATGGATGAACAGTATCATCAAGAATGAATACTCCGATTGCACCTTGATCTGCCTCTTGCGTAGTTATATTAAATGAAAACTCTTTTGTTGAAAGAGATTGGCCAGTAGTAAGTGAGTCGGATCCAGTAACTATTACTTCTCCGTAGTTAGAAACAATAAGAGGAATATAAGGGACTGGAATTCGAGTATCGCTCACGCCAAGAGTCTTAGAGGTTTCTACATCTATAAAGCCTACGTATCTATGATTTGGATTAGGAAGAACTAAACTTCCGTACATTGGATTTTGACTAGATGCAGGACTTAAAAGAGCTGAATAAGAAAAGTCAGCACTACTAGAATTGATATATAGCGGATTAGCTGAATAATTTTCTATATTTGGAACAAAGTTGGCTGAATATAGAGAAACTTCATGTAATATATTAATAACATCATTTACACCAGTTCCTATTTGAGTCTTAGCAAATACTCTTACTTTGGAAGTAAGTACTATTGGACTTGACTTAAATCCATAATTATACTTGTAGAAAAAGTCAGCTCTTCTATTTATAGGAAAGACAGCTTTAAACGTACTTGGAGCTACTACTCTCATTTCAATTGGAACTGAGCTAGGAACAATAGTTCCAGCAAGATCTGTCTCTAGAAGAGTACAATAGTCTCCCAAAACTCCAGTAACAGTTATTATCTGGTTGAGTTGATATAAAGTTATTCTAGATCCTGATTGATGAGTCGCTGTACTAGTATTGTCTTGTCCTCTAGATACTGTTATGGATCCTTGGTTAATTCCTTGAACTAACATTTTCTCTGAGTCGATTTCTATAAACATTCCTGCCTTAAACTTGGCAGGAGTTCTAACAAGAAGTGTAGAGGTGGATGTAGAAATTGTTTGCATTAAAAGATCAATATCAAGAATACTAATACTCTCTTGATCTATTAGCTTCTGACTATACATATCATTTCTTTGAACTTTGATTAAAGATTCATTCTCAAGAGATAGAGCAGAAGAGGTATAGTTTGTTATTAGGTTATTCTTTATACTTGCAATTGTTTGAGAAGAAGATATGCCTATATTAACAGAGTCTATTGTATTCTTATTCATAGAGGTTGTAGCTAATGCTGTAGCAATTATGCCAGTATTTGTATTATAAATTAGATTGTTATATATGAGTCCATTAGTTTGAGAGCTAAAATAATTTATAGTTATCTTACCAACTCTAAAATCTGGAGGACTTCTTGATATCAAATCATTAATTAGATTATATACTCTTCTTAGTTTTGAACTTGATGCCGTATATAAAAAGACAAGAGAGTATCCAGTATGAATATCATACTCTATCATAAAATCTTGATTAGCGATTAGGGAATGGTCTGCGTATCCATCTGTAGGGATATCTGCATCTATAGATAGAGCTCTTTGGCCTTCTATAAATACATAGTAATCTTTTCCTTCAACAAAGTCTACAATGTAACTAGTTTCAGAAAGTTTTGTTCCCAAAGGAGGAAGTCTACCGTTGTTAGTCACCATATTGTCTTCAATTGGATATCTTGCCAATTGTAAATTATCTGCTGTAGTAAATCCTAAGCGAGAAACGCTTGAAAACTTTTCAAAAGTATCAGTTACTCCTGCAAGATCGAAATCATCTTTAGTATATTCTGCTATACTTTGATTTTTTGAGGATATATTGATTCCACTATTTAAACAATCTCTAATTACGCAAGTTTGAATGTTAGCATCTGAAGACTGAATATTAACACCAACATTAGCAAATCTAATACGAGCATTGTTTAGATCGCTTTGGAAAACGGTTCTTGGGTTACTCGTATGGCTTTTTGCAGTAAAGATAATTCCTTCCCAATCGCCTGCAGCAGCATCTGAAGATGCACTAGTAAAGAGTACGCTAGTCTCTTCGGTTGCTCCAAGAATTCTAAGAGTACCTTCAACTATAATTGCTATCTTACTTCGTTCTTCTATTGTATAGGAGACGTCGTAGTCAGTAGCTGTAGTTTGGTCTCCGTATCCATCAAGAGCTAAGATTGTACCTTCAACAACTAAAGCATTAATAGTTTGATTATAAGAGAAACGATTAAAGAAGACGGAGGTATCGTACGTTGCGGATAGTGTAAAGTCTTGCTGAGCAGAGTTAGTAGTAACGGGAGTTTTATTTAACAAAACATAATATTGATTTTTGGAAGCAACAAATGCTGAAGTAAATTTTGGTGAACCACCAACACCTGATAATGCTCCGATTAAACTAGCTTTTATACTAGTATTTGTACTTGGGAGATCGATTGTTGTTTCTAATTCGAAATTGAAACTTTCGTCTACTTTTCTTCCGCTTACGTAAAAAGTTATGTTAGAATTTTCAATTACTTTTTTAAGTACATCTACATCAAAACGAATTGATAGAGTTTGACCAACATCATTTAGTATTGTATAAAAATTGCTATTTAAATTAAGTGGTTGGAAATATAGATAGTAATATTCGCTATAAGTAGTTGAAAGTGGAGCAGAATAAACATCGCTATATGCATCCTTAGTTCCAATACTATCTTCTTGTACTAGGTATCCATCAAAGGTAGTTAATTGAATATAAGTAACTTCACTAGATAATTGATTTGAAGGCCTAATCTTTACAATTGTACTTGGCTCAAAGTCAACAACTACACCTTCATTTATGATAAGGTCTGAAGTTATTTCAACTATACCGGAAAAGGTGATGTCAGTATCTATAGATCCACCGAAGACAATGGGAGTTGTTGTAGTATCTAGAAGAGGATTCTTTAAAATCAATCCACCAGGAGTAAATTCTACTTTTGTTGGATCGTATATTGGAGTAATGTTTTCTTCTATGTTATTTTCAAAATCGCCTTGAGAACTCCAAGCTAAAGTTCTAGATGCTTTGCTTAAAACTAATCTATCACCAACTTGAACTATATTTTCATTTGCTTTATCACTTAATAAAAATTGCTGAGGAAGAAGTGAAGAGTCTACTCCTGCTCGGCTATCAAATTTATTAATTTTTAATTTATATCCAGCTAGATTATAATCTAATGTTTTTGAAATATTAGATACTTTGAAAATTCTACCAACATTACTTGATCCGACTATAGAAAAGGAATAAGGAGTAGGGTTCTTTATCGCTTGCTGATCTAATTTGATTTCAGCAGATGTTCCTTCTATCTTGATTTCAACTACTTCGCGATCTGGTATTCCACTTAGAGATAGTTGCAAGAAAGATGATACGCTTGGCTGAAGTGAAAGAAGATTTTGAGATTGAAGATCTACTGCTTCAAGTAGAACATTGTTAGATCTTCCTTTTTCATCAGCGAAAGAAACCCAATCAACTAAATCTCCAGCTAAGGAGTAGTTAAGGTCTTCTTTATATGTTTGCTTCCAGACATAATCTATATTGAGTAAGTCACCTGCTCTTGGAGGAGCACGACTAATTAATTTTACAAGACCAGTTAAAGGATCTAATATTTCAAAGTCTATATTTATTCCAAGACGTGCATGATATATTGAATTTATTGATGTTATGGGAGTGTGCTTTAATGTTATTGCAATTCCACCAGCAACTTCTGTAAAGGTTTCTATCTTAATGGTTTCTACTATATTTTTATCTTCGTAAACAGAAGATATAGAAGTTACATTTGAATAGTTTAATTGATTGGCTCCGTTATATATTCCTTTGGTCACAGATTCTTCTAGAATAGTTACTTTATTTTTTAAGAATAGGATCTTATCTTGACTAAAAGGACTATTGGCAAAACCGCTTGGAGATATAGTTTCTACAATTGTATATTTAGTACTACTTGGATTGATATATTTTGCTAATTTTCTTTCTCTTGTTGTTAGATTCTCAACTATAAAATATTTATTAGCTTCTACATCAGAAATTAAAGCAAAATTACCTTCTATAAGAATATTTCCATCTTCATCTTGAACAGGAACACCTTGAGTAAATGTAGTTGCAGATTCAACTCCTTGAATTTGGTTTACATTTGAAATAGGAAGAGTTCCAAAAAGACTTGCAGAAGTTGGTTGACCAATAAGAATACTATTATCAAACGATAGGAAACTATTTGTATTTTGAAGAGTGAATTGATATTGTGCGCTCGTTGAAGACAAAGAAGATCCTTGAACATAAATATCAACGGCTCTTCCTGTTCCAGGAGTAATTAAGTTTCCTTCTGAATCATAAACGCTACCATCTCTAGTCATTAATGGATCACCATAGCGAATTGCAAAGGTTCCAGTAATATAAGAAGGCTTGGCAGCTGCAGAAAGAAGTCCAGCTACTGTACCAACACTATTTCCAGTAAATAAAGATACAAGTCTATTGCGTAAGGAGTCGTCTGATTCAGAATCAGAGCCTCCACTTGTTGGAGATATGTTAATTACATTTGTTATGCCAGAAATATTTGAACTAGTTAGGGTAAAAGCTCCTAAGTTTCCTTGAGTTCCGGAAGAAGTAGCCTGAACAGGAACTGCAGAAGCAAGTCTTACATTTGTAAATCCAACTGAATCTAATTGACTTCTTATATTAGAGGCGGTAGCCTCATATATTGCTCTATCAGCAGATGTAAAAGTATAACTTCCTATAACTATAAAGGTAGCTGATTGGGATCCAGTACCTCTAGTACGAACTGATGATCCGTTGCCTACATTTATGGAAGATGCGTTTAGTAAGGCGGTAAGATCTAGGTATAAAGTACCGGAAGCAGGTACGCCGCCTCTTCTAAATAAACCATAGGATTGAGCTAATAGATCTAAATCAGATCCTGTAGCATTAAAGATATCTTGTAGAACTGCTATTCGCTTTGATATATCAAATAAAGAGGATAGTTGAGATGCCGCTGGGTTAATAAAAGCTTCTCTTATAGATGAACTTGGAGTAGTACTTGCTTCGGGAATAGTTGATTGTATATTCGCGATAAAGCTATTTATTATATCTTCTTGAGTTGGTGTTAAAATCATTTTCTACTCTCAATCTATATAGTTGTAGATATTGAAAAACTTGGTAAATCTACTACAGGTGAATTTAAGGATTCAGTAAGAACTGAAATTTGAATATCATATTGTCTTGGCTCTTGAGCATTTTGACTAACATCAAGGCGAAGTATTTTAACTACCTTTTCTTCTGGTGTTACAATTTGTATAGACTCTTGTCTGCGTTGAATGTTTTGAATTATTTGAATTGCTTGAGTAACACTTGCTGCTATTTTTGTTTCTGCAAATTGTTGACTTATATTTGAGCCAATAGTATCTGCAGTGAGTAATGTTCCTAAACTTGGATAAAAAGGATTGCCTCCAATTGGAGTATGGATTACTTTTAAAATATCTTGAACTAATTTTGAAGTATTTCTAACTTTAGTTACATCTCCATCAGAACCGATAGTAATGTCACCTTTGCTTAAAGCGAAATCAAAAGACATCTTTACCCCTTTAAAAGACCTTCGATAAACTTAACGACAGAGTCTGCTGGCTCAAAATAATCGTTTTTTTCAAGGTTCCAAATTTGTTTACAAGAATCTGTGGGGCGGGACAATTGACCATTTACTGTTTGACCAGTTTGTTTATCAATTATTGTGACGGAACGTGTTAGAGATACTGCATCTCCTCCTGCGTATGTGCAGGCGCTTGTCTTACCTTCCCTAAAAAACTTACATTGGGAACAATCGTACTTCATCTTCTTTGTATCAGTTAAAAAAATCAATAGATCTAACACCTTCATTAAAGAAAGCTTTTGTTGGCTGCCACTTGGATCATCTATGCCAGAAAACAGGAGTTTTTCTTCTTTGCTAAGCTTATTTACTTCTATTTGAACTTCTTGCTTGTAAAGATCTAGAATTTCTATACTATTTTCTGCTTCGGAAGCTGTAGCTCTTAAAAGCTGAACTAATTGATTTCTAAAATCTCCAGTATTCTCGGGGATCTGCGAAGCAGTGCTGACACTAAGCTCTAGTGCTCTATTTAATGATATTTCTTGATCTATAATTCCTTTGAAGTCTCTTTTATCTATTAATTTCTTTTGTTCCGATGAAATATTCTTTCTAGTCGATTCTGGAGTATCCTTAACTAACTTAGTAGGATCAAGTGGAGTTGTAGGCTTTTCAACTAACTTACTGATTCTACTTAGCTTTATAGCTTGCCTAGCTTTACTATATCTTAATAGCCGTTTTTTATATACAATTAGCAATTTATTAACTTCTTGAAGTTCTATTTCGCTAGTTCGAGTTTTTACTTTAAAGAAATTATCTACAAGATTTGGCTCAGTAGGAGTTGGCTCTTCTGTAGAATTACCTTCTTCTCTATTAATATTAAGGTTAACGTTATGAGTAACTCCTATGATCCTAAGTAGAGTCGAGAAGAAGGTTTCTTTTCCGGTAGAAGATTCTCCGAGAGATCCTGCATTAGACTTTTCATCTAGCAACTTAAGAAGATCTACTATTGTTTGAATTGCATTGTCTTGAAAATTTAACATTAAGATATCACTCCTGTTCTTACCCCAGCACCTGGAGCTGGAGGAGCAGCTGGGGCGCCGCCTATAATTGGGATAGTACATACTGCAAGAGCCATCATTTGTTGTACTGCAGTACCTATGGCCATTGCTATTTGTATTCTTCTAGGAGTTGGAGTAAGCCCTCTTTTTAAATAAGCAAGAGTTATAAATCCACCTATTGCTGGACCAGGAATTATAAACCCTCCTGGAGCTATTGTTCCAACTCCTATGGCAACAGGATCAGCAGGAATAGAATCTACTTGAAGAAAAGTAAGAACATGAAGAGCCGTTTGAGAAATTGCTAAATAGAATAAAGGTTGCATTGGAGTAGGTAATCCCTCAGGAATTGGTGGAATAATTCCAAGTAAAGCAGTAGCAACTAAAGGTACCATAACTAAAGGTCCACCATTAATAGCTCCTATTCCTGTTCCGGAGCCTGGAGATCCTAGTGCTCCAATTGTAGTTATTGTCACGACTCCTGCTTTAAGTCCCATAACGATTCCTTCAGCATAACAATCAAATTCAACTTTTGCTCCTGGCGTAGGTATACCAGAGGCAGCAAACATTAAGGTTGAAAGTAAAGGAGCACTAAGTGGCATTAAATCTTTAGTCCTGAGAAAGTTAATTTTGGTTTTGCTGGAAGAGCAATTGCTGAACCATCCATAGCAAGTAGATCCGTTAGTACATGTAGTTGTTCTCCTAGATCTTGCTTGTCTTTGCCAATTACTACAAGTACTATACCAAACCAAAGTGCAGTATTATTAGAGGATGGAGTTCCAGTTGTTGCAGATCTGATTCTATTTTGTGCATCTAAAGTTGATGGCGTTGGAGAATTACCAAAAGTAGGTCTATTTGGATCTGTTGTATCATTAATAGACCCCTTAACTGACTCTACATACTCTTGATTGCTTTGAAGAGTTAGTTTTGCTCCAATCAAATGTCCTTCCATACTAATTGGCCCAGTTCCAGCTAAATTCTTAAGAAAGTTAATCCCATCAGTTATATCTTTATTCAGTTGATTCATATCGTCTGTAACCGAATTTATAACATTAGAAAATCCTTCTAATTTATTCATTCCAGATTGCAATCCACTTTGTCCTCCCTCTATAAGTCCAGTTAGAAAACTAGTGCCTTTACTTAATCCGTTTGAGGCTTTTAATGTGCCTTCGCCAAGAAAATTACTTACTTTACTATCTACTAAGCTACCAAATGCTTGTAGACTTGGAAGAAGTTGCACAGGTGAATAATGTCTCCAAGCTGTAAAGTTGGTATCTGTAGGATTGTCTTTATTAATATTTAGAGTTGGCATTTGATAGTTTAGAACTCCAGTTTTCTCTAGTTTCTCCCGAGCTGCATATGCATCTTGATTAGCAATATTACTTTGACTTTCTAATTTAGTTAAATCTAGGTTGGATGGATCATAACTTATACCTGAAGCATTTGCTGCACTTGCAACAAGAGAAGCTGATATAGTGTCGGTTAGAGGTTTTAGCCAAACCATAGTATTAGATAATACCTTAGCTTTTCTAGCAAGTGCTGGAAGATTTGGAGCTTTACCTACAAATAATATTCCGCCTATTCTTTGTGGATTATTACCAGCTATTCTTACTAGTCTTTCTGTTGCAATAGATCTATCGTCTTCTAAGGTTTCTGGATTTACTCCAACAATATTATGCTTTATTAGAATATCTAGAAGTTCGCTAATTGAGATAGTTTTCTTACTTACTTTTGTTCCGTAAAGACCTTCTTGCTCTAGAGCTACCCTAACAACCTCGGCAGCTTTTATTTTTTGTGAACCACTAACGGTAAGTTTAGCAGTAGAATTAAATTCAGTTGTAGCAAGACTATTCTTGTATTTTAGGGTTGTTATATTTTTACCAAGACTTGACACTGTAGTTATATCATTTGCATTCTTTGTACTAAACGTTCCATTATTATGATCTGTTTTAGAGTTAGTAATTGTAAAAGATCCTAGTGGAAGAGTTACTTTGGTTTCAACTGAAACTTCGGCATTGGTAGTAGACTTCTTTATAATGGTAAGAACTTTGTACTCAATACTACTAGTACCAAATCCATTTCTAAAGCTTGAATCGTTACTAAGCTTCTTAAAATCTAAGCCTATACTTGCACTAATTCCAAGTGCATCTAAGGCTTTCCCAGAAGAACCTCCTAAGGTTGTTATACCTCCAAAAGCATTATCAACTACAGTTCCTCCAGAGCCTAGAGCATTTGCAATCGCAATTGGATCAAGAGGTACTTCGGCTGGAGTTAGTCTTGGAATCTGACCAACACTAGTTCCAGTATCGTTCAATATTTGATTCACTTGATTCATAAATGATTGCTGAGAATTTATTACACCTAAAGGATCAAGTCCAACTTGCCTTACATATATTTGAGTATTGTTATTTTTCTGAGCAAATGAAGTTGCAAAATTTTGTGCACCTTTTAGTCCATCGATTAGACTTCCTACAGAGCAAGAAAGATCTTGTAGATTTGCAGTGGTAGCTAACAAGGTATCATTCAGATTGCTCCAAGAGTCGGTTAAGTTTGCAACTGAGAAAGCAACAGCATTGGCAAAACTATCTGGAATACTCAGATCTAAGGATGGCGGAAAGGATGCAAGTGGAATCTTTTCCCAATGAGCTCCATCAGTTCCTTTAGTTTGCGGAAGAGACTTAGTTGTAAATTTAAATTGTTGATATCCTGATGCGACTCCAAGCTTATCTGTAGCGGAAATACTTATACTATACTTTCGGCCTGGATTGAATGGAGTTTGTGGTATTTCTATAATACTTCGAGAGGCAAGAGTTACGCCTAAAGGCTTCTCTAAGATTATTAGACTATTTTCTATATCTACAGTCTTAATAACATTATTCGATAAAATATTTCCAGAAGGATCATATATATTTATTCTATCTTTTACTCTTATCGTTCCATATTTATTTAGATTTACAATTTGTCCGGTTGGTAATCTTGTTTGATAACTAAAGTAGAATTCACCATCAGTACGCTTATCGCTTTTAGAAATATTAGGTTGATTAGTTCTCTTATTTACTGTTCCATTATTGAGCTTTGTCTTCTCTAAACTAGAATCCAGCAATCTTACAGGAACGATAGCCATCTTTGCACTAAGGCGAATAGCAGTGGCTCCAACGTTAGCTACACCTTCGGTTTGAACTTTTGCAGGATAACTTTCTAGTTTAATTTTTACTTCGACGTCACCGTAATTAGTAGAGTCTTTTTCTGTAAGAAGCTTATAGCTAACAGATACTGAGGGTTGGGCTTCACCTGCTTTAACTAAAAATACTTCGGTATCGTCATCGTACATAAGTACATCTAGTGATTCTCTTTTCAAGTTGCCAATATAGGTTGCGTCGGGATTCTTTTTTGACTTAGGAAGATATATTTTAGTAACAGGGATTTCACCTTCGATAAATGTTTGTGCATCTAAAAGTGGCAGAGCGGCAGGCAGATGATGATAGCTATATAGAATTGGAGCACCAGCATAAGCTACAATTAAGTCTTTGTCTTCGTTGACGCTTTGAATTTCGGGAGTCGAGAATAAGGTGGGCACGAAGTC
>Ga0315284_10008948_pt1 | contig 14295 bp, 13 predicted proteins | sample YL17G09_16_MG_FD_203696 | JGI IMG/M metagenome (GOLD analysis project Ga0315284, IMG submission 203696) | Sediment microbial communities from Yellowstone Lake, YNP, Wyoming, USA - YL17G09_16 | ecosystem: Environmental > Aquatic > Freshwater > Lake > Sediment | place: USA: Wyoming | collected... | reverse complement strand
ATTCCTGAACGAGTTTATCCAGGCGTTTCTTGAGCGCTTTATTCCTGCCGCAGACAACTACCGGATGAAAATTAGCTCCTGACCTTATTATATGTTTCAGTATCGGATAGGCGTTCTCAATTCCTTCTCCTCCTCCTGCAATCAGAGCAAGAATCTCATTTTCTTCGCAGCCAAGTTCAGCCCTCAGTTTCATTATTGCGTCTGGAGCAAGTATTTTTGAGAACTTAAGGGCAAGCGGTATGCCGACCCTGATTATTTTTTCTTCAGGAATTCCCATGGAAATGGCTTTCAGGTAGCATTCCTCGTTTGGTATCAGGAAAGAGTCAATATCCTTAAAAAGAAACCATGAATTATGGCCTGTTTTATAGTCCATAATCAGCGCAATTATCCTGGTATCAATGCCGATTCTTTTACACGCCTTATGGAATATTAAAGGAAATATCGGATAGGTTGAAACTATTATGTCGGGCTTGATCTTTACCAGCAATTTTGATATTTGTTTTACTATAGGGCCCTCAAAAATTGCCTCTAACATTTTTGTAATCACGGGTATGTTAGTTATATAAAAGAAAGCGGCGTATAAAAAGGTCAGGTGGTTGGACAAATACCTGTAGCCCTGCTTAAACAACGGGTCAAAGATTGTTTTGGATTCAGACAAAACATCAATTATCTCAATATTGTAGTTATTGCCGTATTTTTCACGGATGGCGTTTCCTATTGAAACAGCGCTCTGTTTATGAGCGGCTCCGAGGTTTGTCATCCCAATAAGGATTGTTTTCTTTTCCATTAATTTATATATTAGCCATTAAATATAATATTTGTCAAGTATTACTTATCCAGTCATACAATTACACCGGCCAATATGTGGGAATAAAGTTTAGGGTCTTCTCCTTTTCAAGTGGGTAAATAAAGGTGTTTATAAGACGCCAAACGCCTGTTAAAAACCCTGTTGAAAATGTTCTTTAAAGCATAACGTCAGCATTATTTGTCATGCCCGTGAAAACGGGCATCCAGAGTCTTTTATGGAGTTTACCCCGTACTTGATACGGGGTCGGAACTGGATTCCCGCTTTCGCGGGAATGACATATCGTCCAGGATAGATAATGATAATTTACCCACTCAAATTGCAGAAGAGCCAAAATTTCATTTCACGTTTTAATAAAGAGGAAAACCGCCCGACTTAGCAAAATTCCATCACTGCCAATAATTTAATTATGTTCAACGGGTAATCTGTTTAATGTATTTAATGATGTCCTGCGTTGTTGAATCAGGGGTGGACGCTCCTGCGGTTATACCAAGACTTTTCGCATTTTTAAACCACCCCTTCATTATTTCGGCTTTTGACTGTATCCAGTAACTGCGGGTATTCAGTGATTTTGATATTTCATACAGGCGCTTTGTGTTCGCGCTTGTCTTTGAACCGATAATAATCATTAAATCATTTTCAAGAGGCATTATTTTCATTTCCTGTTGTTTCATTCGGGTAGGCCTGCATACGGTATTGAAAAACTTCAGGTCGGTTGTGCAGGGTTTCAGGGAGTTGAGGATTTTAAATACTTTTTCCTGGTTCTGGGTTGATTGCACTACCACTGCCAGCTTTTTCATTTTTCTGATTTTGTTTAAAGGGATATTTTTTGCGTTTTCAATCACTATTGCCTCCCTTTTAAGCTGGCCTACAATTCCCTTTACTTCATCATGATTGTTATCTCCGATTATTACAATGCCATAGCCTTTTTTCTCCATTTCTATGGCAGTCCTGTGAATTTCATGGACCATAGGGCAGGTGGCGTCAATAATCTTGTAACCGAGTTTAACGGCTTTCTTGAATGTTTTGTGGGATGTCCCATGCGCGCAGATAAGCAGTGTTTTATTCTTTCCGCTGGAAAGCTTTTTAATTTTCCTTATCCCGGACTTTTCAATTTCACTTACCACATCTTCATTGTGGACTATATCGCCCAGCATGCAGACGTTGGTTTCTTCGCTTGCTGCTCCAAAGGCGATTTTCAACGCTCTTTTCACTCCAAAACAGAAACCGGCTGATTTTGCCACGTTGATTTTCATTAGTTTAATTATATTTATTATGAGCCTTAAATCAAGGTTAAATAAATTATAATATTATTTAGTTGCAAAAAAGTGTTTATTTGATAGTATTGAAAAAATTATCCGCCTTCGCCCCTCGACTTCGCTCGGGACTCCCTTTGGTCGCTCAGGGTAGGCAAGGCTACGGAAGGGCTCTGTCACGGGTTTAAGCTGTGAATAAATGCGGATAAATTTCTATAATCCACCATGTATTGTCCCCGTTTTCACGGGGACATTGGTGGGGGGATTCTCAATGAGCAGGAGAGGCAAATAAATGCTGTCAATAGGGATATCAAGCGCAGTGTTGGGCATAGAGGCTTTTACGGTCAGAGTTGAAGTGGATATAGCAGAGGGCATGCCATTTTTTTCAACGGTCGGACTACCGGATAAGGCTGTACAGGAATCAAGAGAAAGAGTCATATCCGCCATAAAGAATTCGGGTTATGAATTCACCATGAAAAGAATTACGGTAAACCTTGCGCCTGCGGATATAAAGAAAGAAGGGGCTGCTTTTGACCTGCCGATAGCTCTCGGCATGCTTGCGGCGTCAGGCCAGCTGCCCCAGGCTTCTTTAGAAAAATACCTGATTGTGGGAGAGCTTTCTCTTGATGGAAGTATACGGGGAGTCAAGGGGGTTTTACCTATTACTGTTTCTGCTAGAGATGCGCGTGACGCTCGCGGAAAAAGGTTTGAGGGGATAATCGTTCCGGAGGCAAATATTCGGGAGGCCTCGGTTGTAAGCGATATAAATTCATATCCTGTAAAAAGCCTCAGGGAAGTAGTGGAGTTTTTAAGCGGCAGGTTAAGCAAGGAGCCCTACAGGCTTAACATAGAAGATGAATTTGCAAAGAACAGGAATTATGATATTGATTTTTCCGAAGTCAAAGGGCAGGGCTTTGCCAAAAGGGCGATGGAAATAGCGGCAGCCGGAGGCCATAATATCCTGATGATAGGGCCTCCCGGAGCCGGCAAGACTATGCTTGCAAAGAGACTGCCTACCATACTTCCTGAAATGACGCTGGAAGAATCCATAGAAACTACAAAAATACACAGTGTTATAGGTTTTGTTAACAGGCTGACGGGCCTTATCGGCACAAGGACTTTTCGTTCGCCGCATCATACAATAAGCGACATCGCCCTTATAGGAGGAGGAAGTTATCCCCGTCCGGGAGAGGTCAGCCTGGCGCATAACGGAGTCTTGTTTCTTGATGAACTCCCCGAGTTCCATCACAATGCCCTTGAGGTGTTGAGGCAACCGCTTGAGGACGGGATAGTTACTATTGCGCGCGCGGCGACTTCAGTTGTTTATCCTGCCAGGTTTGTCCTGGTTGCTGCAATGAATCCCTGCCCGTGCGGTTTTTTCGGGGATTCAAGAAGGGAATGTGTATGCACTCCTCTGCAGGTGCAGAAATACATGGCGAAAATATCAGGCCCGCTGCTTGATAGGATTGATTTGCATGTTGAAGTTCCTTCGGTTAAGTATCAGGAATTAAGCGATACGGGTAAATCCGAGAGTTCCGATGCAATACGTAAAAGAGTCCAGAAAGCGAGAAATATTCAGGGGAAAAGGTTTAAAAGCGCAAAGAATATTTATTGTAATGCCCATATGCAGAGCAGTCATATAAAAAAATATTGCTGTTTTGATGAAGCAGGGAAAGAACTTTTAAAAAATGCCGTAGAAAAACTGGGGCTCTCTGCAAGGGCTTATGACAGAGTGTTGAAAGTAGCTCTTACGATAGCGGACCTGGATGAAAGCAGTGTAATTAAGACGTCATATATAGCAGAAGCCATACAATACAGGAGTTTGGACAGGAATTTGTGGATATAAATACAAGGCACTATTGAACGGGGTGATTCGCTGGAAATTACAACTATTAAGCCAATATTTTTATATTTGCTATAATAAATTATATTTGCTATAATAATAAAATAATGTCATGGCTGTCCGGTAAAAACATTCTCGTTTTCAACCACCAGATAACTGTCATTCCGAGGGAGCGAGCAAAACGAGTGACCGTGGGAATCTCAACAAACGCAGGAAATCTTGAGATTGCTTCGTCACAATGTTCCTCACAATGACATTTGTCCTCCTACGCCCCTCCTGCGTTGAGTAACTTCGGAAGGGCAGGCAAGGCTACGGAAGGACAGGTCGTCAATATTTTAACCGGAAAGCTGTGATAATATATAATAAACTTGAAAAAGGGTATTCGTATGGCTGAGATTGATAAACCGCCAATTAAAGCTCCTCATCGCAAAAATAAGCGTAAAAAAATACTTGCTGTAATAGACCTTTACAAGTCAATATCGGATGCTCCTGTTGGCCAGGGATGCCTTATAGATATAAGTTACGGAGGCGCTTCCATTGAGAGTACAGTTATTTTCGCCAAGGAGCAGCCAATAATACTTAACATACCCCTTTCCGAAACCGAACGGTATTCTATTACCGGCTATGTACTGCGGATACAGGAACTATCCCTTCAAACCTATAACTACGGCATCAGGTTTGAGAAAATGTCTTTCATGGAAAGATTGAAACTTATTACAAGGGTAATTCCTCTTCTGCTCAGAGAACGGCCCGTATAAAACTCCTGATGGAGCCCCACGGGTTTAAATCCGTGGTACCCACTTTTATGTCTTTTGGGGCGACATCCCGATGTCTTACCATTCATCCACGGGTTTACCCCCCAATGTTTTACTTCGTAAAACAAGACATGGGGGACTGTCGCACCCATGATTTTCTGGGAATCGGGATAAATAGGACTAATAATGTTTAAAATTGAATGCACTTCATCCTTCAGCGCCGCTCATAACTTAACAAACTACAAGGGCAAGTGCGAAAAGCTTCATGGCCATAACTGGAAAATCAGCGCAGTCGTATCCGGCATTGATACAGATAAAACCGGCATGATAATGGACTTTCACGAGTTAAAAAACTGCCTTAATAAAGTGCTGGAAACACTTGATCATAAATATCTTAATGAAATAAAGCCATTCATAAAAAACAGCCCCACTTCAGAAAATATTGCAAGGTTCATATTCAAACAGCTTGCAAAACTCATCTGTAATAAATGCATCAAACTTGAATCCGTATCCGTGTGGGAAACAGACACTTCCCGCGCAATTTATCTGCAATGACAACGATAAAAAAAGCCATCGTGTTGCTCTCCGGAGGGCTGGATTCCGCAACTGTCTTATGGCTTGCAAAAAAACGGCATAAACCTTTTTGCCTTATTTTTAACTACAACCAGCGGCACAAAAAAGAAATTGAATCCGCAAAGAAAATAGCATTAAAAGCCGGCTGTGACTGTAAAGTCATCAAGCTGGAATTACCCGAAGGCAACTGCTCTCTTACCAACATGAAAATGTCCTTGCCGGCCAGTCACAGCACACAACTTATCGGGGAAAAAATACCCTCAACATACGTCCCGGCAAGAAACCTTATCTTCCTAAGTCTTGCGGTATCCTATGCGGAATCAACCGGAGCCGAAGCTGTATTTATCGGGGCGAATGCTGTTGACTTTTCCGGGTATCCGGACTGCACTCCTGATTTCTTCAAGGCTTTCAGGCAGACTATAAAAAAAGGGACAAAATCAGGCAAAAAAACCCCGGTAAAAATAATGGTGCCGCTTCTTAATAAAAGCAAGGATGAAATAATAAAGACAGGGTTGAAACTGAAAGTCCCTTATGAACTGACCTGGTCCTGTTATCAAGGAGGTTCCAGCCCCTGCGGAAAATGTGATTCCTGTCTTCTTCGTAAAGAAGGCTTCCGCAAAGCCGGAATCATTGACCCCGCTTAATTCGCTTTTATCATTTTAATTCTGTCATTTCGTCATCACTGTAAAGCCTGCGATACACGAGGTATATTTTTATGATTTGTCGTTTTAAGGAAATCTTTTCATCAATACAGGGTGAAGGCATTTACCTTGGCTATAAACAGCTATTCATCAGGTTTAACGGCTGCAACATGAAATGCTCCTATTGTGATGAAAAATTAAAACCCGTAAAATACAGCCTTTCGGCAAAAGAACTATATAAAAAGATTTCGTCATTGGAAAAATCATCAGGCCCGCACCACAGCATCTCTTTGACCGGAGGGGAACCTCTCGTTAGCGTGAAATTTCTGGCGGACTTTTTGCCCCTGCTGAAACCTTCTTTTATTGTTTATCTTGAAACAAACGGCACGCTGCCTGGAAATTTAAGGAAAATCATAGAATATTTTGATATAATAGCAATGGACATCAAACTGCCCTCATCAACGGGGAACGGGCAGTATTGGAAAGAACACGAAGAGTTCCTGAAGACAGCTTTAAGTAAAAAGATATTTATTAAAGTTATTGTCCACGGCAAAACAACCGGAAAGGATATTAAGAAAGCCGTTAGTATTGTGCGTAAATATTCCAGCACAATACCTTTTATTATTCAGCCGGTTTATGGAATGAAGTTAACTGACAAAATATCAGGTTTTTATAATATCGCTAAAGCAAAATTAGATGATGTCAGGATAATACCGCAGGTACATAAACTAACAGGAGTTAAATAACATGTCAGAAAATAAACCACGATACGGATTGTCATACGAAGGGCTTCAAGGCCATATCAAACGGATTAAACTACCGGCAATACAGGCATTTAAAAACATCTATCCTGAAAAAAAATACAGCATCAGGCTGGAAATCCCGGAATTTACCTGTATTTGCCCAAAAACATCCCTTCCGGACTTCGCCACCATAATAATTGAATATACCCCCGATAAACTCTGTATTGAGCTGAAAGCCCTCAAGGAATACATTCTTGCCTACAGGAACCTTGGTATTTTTCATGAAAACGCAGTGAACAGGATACTTGATGATTTTGTGAAGTCCTGCAAACCAAGACGGGTAAAAGTGGAAGGCATTTTCAATGTCCGTGGAGGCATAAAAGCCTCTGTCCTTGCGGAATATAATAAAAGCGGTCGTTAGTCGTTGGTGAAGAAACGATAGAGACAAGAGTAGGTCGCCCTCCTGAAGGAGAGGCTTACAGCAGAGAGCAGATCGCAGGTCGGAACAGCAAAATATGGAGCCCCACGGGTTTACACCCGTGGTACCCACTTTATTGTCTTTTGGGGCGGCATCCCGGTGTCCTATATCCACCCCGATACATCGGGATGGTTTTCTGGAAATCGGGATAAATAAAGCCCTTCAAAATCCCCAAACCATTTTGAACGACTTCACAATTTTAGTAAAAGAACATGAAATGCTGGAACGAATCCCGACAGGGATGGCGAGGTTGTCTGAGGCCGCCGAGGCGAGACGAGTTCCGCAGCCGGTGACAGCGCGAATATTCTTTACGTTAAGAAATTGTGCAGAAGTGATAAAATGGTTTAAAAAATAGCAGAATTTATTATCGGCATAAAAAAGTTACTCAAGTAAGTCAAGTCTGATACCGAGTTTTTTTAACAGTTCAATTAATTTCCTCATGGGAAGGCCCACTACATTATCCTTATCGCCCTCAAGGATGGTAACAAAAGCGTCTTCCTCTTCCTGGATTCCATATGCTCCCGCCTTGTCAAGGTGCTTCACTGCCGCTCCCTCAATCTCATCACTTGAAAGTTTTTTCATCCTGACCGTGCTTTTCCCGTAACCTGTAAGTTTTTTCCCGCTTGAAACATCTATAACTGCAAGGCCGGTATAAACATAATGGACGCTATCGCTCAAACTTCTAAGAATCCTGCGCGCATCATCGCCTGATTCCGGTTTCCCTATTATTTCAAACCGTGATTTTTTGCCATCCCCCATAACCACAATGGTATCCGCCCCGATTACCACCGCATTACTGTATTCTTTCCTGCCCGATATATTCTTAAATACAGCATTAGCTTTTAAAAGCGCATTTTCCACAACTACAGTCTCCGGCATGGCGTTTTTTAATATTATCTCATCAACACCGCTCTTTATTATCTCAAACTCAATACCCAGGTCTTCAAACATTTTTTTCCTTCTGGGAGACCCTGAGGCAAGAATTAGCTTTTTTTTTATCATAAATAATCCGTCGTTACGTCGTTCCGTATTCCCGTAGTTACGTCCAACAGCACCATACAGCTCCACCCTGTAAAATAAACTAACGTTCATCACGGGGTACAACAAAGAACCAGAAGACCCACTTCTGCGAAGTCCCCATAAACCCCACTTCGGAAGTGCAAAAAACGGTAATAATTTAATAGTCGTTATCATAGCTGTCCTGTAAAAATATTCTCGTTTTCAACCACCAGATAACTGTCATTCCGAGCTGTAAGCCTCTCCGAACGAAAGTGAGGAGGGGGAGCGAGTGAAACAAGTGACCGTGGAAATCTCAATTCATAGTGAGAAATATTGAGATTGCTTCGGCAAAACTGCCTCGCAATGACAACTTGATTCGTCACAATGTTCCTCGCAATGACATTTGTCGTCAATATCTTAACCGAACAGCTGTGAGTCGTTACGTTTAAAATAAAATGTTGTTACTTAAATACGTATATACGTAACGACTTAACGATGGCCTTTTTTGTTGCTTTTACGGATATGCGGAAATACGTAACGACTTAACGACGATTAAGTAGTTGCTGTTAGCGACCTACGGCCTACGATCTACTCTTGCCCTTGCCGTTGCTGTTAGCGGCCTGCGATCTGCGGCCCACGGCCTACGTCTTTTCTATTCGCACTTAACTTTCTTTACCCCGTCTATCTTTATTATTTTCCCGACTATATCCTCATTCTCATGTTTTGCCTGATACCTGACATTGATATCCATGCACAGGTTACCGGACTCTTTGTCTTTTTCAATGATGATATTTCTTATTTGCCCCCCGATTTCAGTAATTACTTTTTTAACCTTCTCTGTAATACCATCGTCTTTTATAGCCCATATTGACAGGGTTACATACCAGTCCCTGTTCAGCATTGGCTCCACTTTTTCAAGCAAAGTCAATATCAATATAGCTCCGATAGCCGAAACAAACCCTATATAATACAGCCCCGCGCCTACAGCCATGCCGATACTTGCCACTGTCCAGATACTTGCTGCCGTAGTTAATCCCTTCATGGCAAACCTGGATTTCATAATAGTGCCTGCTCCGATAAACCCAATACCTGTAATTATCTGCGCCGCAATCCTCGTAGGGTCAACCACTGCCTGGTCCTTATATATCACCCACATGTATTGTGACACGAGCATGAATATCGTAGAACCAAAACATACCAGGGTATGAGTCCTTAACCCGGCAGACCGTGCCCTGATTTCCCTCTCAAGCCCTACCATTCCTCCAAAAATTACAGAAAGCGACAGTTTTAAAATTATTTCTGTTCCTGTAGTCATGATACCTCCAATGGAGCCCCACGGGTTTACATCCGTGGTACCCACTTTATTGTCTTTTGGGGCGACATCTCGATGTCTTATATCCACCCCGATACATCGGGATGGTTTTCTGGAAATCGGGATAAATTCTTCGTCGTTATGTCAAACGGAAACTACCTGTAGACCGTAGGTCGCAGGCCGTAGATCGCTAACGGCAACAGCTTATTAATCATAGGCCGCAGACCGCCGGCCGCTAACAACTTTAATTATAAACACTTTATAAGATTTAAAATCATTCTGGTAATATGATTTGTCTTTTCTAATAAAACATTATTTTTTTGCTCTTCAATTAATTTCAATCTATATGATATCTCTATTTGTGTTTCTAATTCAGAACATGAACCTAACGCTATATATAAGAAATGCTTGAATTCCTTATCATATTTCCGGGATGATCCTTCTGCTATGTTTGATGGTATGGATACTGAACACCTTCTCATCTGCGACATTAATCCAAACATCTCTTCTTTTGGAAAACTTTTTGTTAATAAATATATTTCTTCAACAATTTCCATTGAGAGTTTCCATATTTCTAAATCTCTATAATTCCTTACTTTATTCATAAAATGTCTTCTTTTTGCCGTTGCTGTTAGCGATCTACAATTAATAAGCTAATGCCGTTGGCAATCTGCTACCTACGGTCTGCGGCCCACGGCCTACGGCTTGCGACCTACTCTTGCCCTTGCCGTTGCTGTTAACAGCCGGCGATCTACGGCTCTTAAGCTGTTGCTGTTAGCAGTCTGCGATCTGCGGCCTGCGACCTACGGTCTACGGCCTACGATTTGCGACTTTCACTTCATCAGCTTCACTTCTCCAGCGAGTATCTTAATCCTTTTCCCTCCTGACTTTAACAACAGGCTCCCGTCATCTGCGATGCCTGAAACAATGCCTTTTATCAGCTTTCCGCCGTTGTCAACAATCACTTTCCTGCCTGTTAAAGCCATAAGTTCCCTGCACTTATCAATAATAGTCTTTCTGCCGCTTTGAATGAAAATAAAATAATAAGTATCAAAACACATCAGTATTTTATTTAACAATTTCTTTAAATCAAGTTTTCTTCCGGATATAGTTCTTATTGAGCTTGCTTTTAAAGCTTTCCTGTCAATATTGTTATTTACATTGATACCCGCTCCTATTATAACATATTCAAGCTTTTTGTTCTTAATACTTGCCTCTGTCAAAATTCCGCCAACTTTCCTGAGCCCGCCTTTTTTGTCTTTAACAACTATATCGTTAGGCCATTTCATTTCTACCTTTATGTCATAAAAAACCTTCAGCGTTTCTATGACAGCTACACCTGCAACCATGGTCAGCATTGACGCTTCTTTTGGTGAAATTTCAGGATACAGTAAAATTGAGAACCATAACCCTCCTTTTGGAGAAAACCATTCTTTCCCGAACCTGCCTCTGCCTGCAGTCTGCGTCAAAGAAGCAATAACTGCACCCTTGCCGGTTGCTTTACCTGCAATAGAGCGCGCTTTGTCCTGCGTGGAGGTGACTTTCTTAAACCAGTATATTTTTTTCATTTTTTACCATTCTACGTAACTACGTAAATACAAAATGTCGTTCCGTCGTTCAGTATCCTTCGACTGCGCTCAGGACAAGTTTCCCGTATATCCGTAACTGCATTTGATTTTGGACAGAAATACGGAACTACGGGAATACGTATCGACGCGTTTAAATTACTATATCCATTCCTATATCAACCGCTTTTAACGAATGCGTCAGCGCTCCCACCGAGAGCCTGTCAACTCCGAGCTTTGCATATTCTTTGATATTGCTGAAATTAATTCCTCCGGAGACTTCAATTTCACATTTATTGTTAATCTGTTTAATCGCATGCTTCAGCTGGTCAATGCTCATATTATCAAGCATGATTATATCCACATCTTCCTTTAAAACAGCCTCCAGCTCCTTCAGGTTTTTCACTTCCACTTCAACCGGCATCTTATCAGGCAGTTTCTTCTTTATTCCGGAAAGCATCGCCCATGTATCCGGAAGCTGCAGGTGGTTATCCTTTACAAGCACCATGTCCCACAAGCCCATCCTGTGGTTCCACCCACCCCCGCACTTGACAGCGTACTTCTGAAGATATCTCATATTTGGTATTGTTTTTCTCGTGTCATAAACCCTTGTTTTAGAGGCTGCTTTTTGAACTTCCTGCACAAACTTCCTGGTAAGAGTGGCTGTTCCGGAAAGCACCTGTAAAAAATTCAGCACAGTCCTCTCTGCCATGAGTATTGCCCTTGCTCTGCCGGAAACCGTTGCAATAATTGTTCCGGCTGAAACTTCACTGCCGTCTTTAACGATTTTTTCAAATTCCAGCTCTTCCCTTTTATCTCCGCATTCAACACTGCACAACCGGAACACCTCTTCAGCAATATCAAGCCCGCATATAACCGCTGTCTCCTTTACTTTGATAGCCGCCATTGCCTTCTCATCAGGAGCCACCAGAATAGTTGAGGTAATATCTCCCTGCCCCACATCTTCTGCCAGCGCCTGCTTGATGAATTCCCTTATCTTTCCGATATTAATGTTCATTATTATTTCTCCCCTTCAGAAACTGTCGTTAAGTCGTTACGTATATACGTAAAAGCAGTTAATCTTAAATAAAAATACGGAAATACGTAACTACGTAACGACGTTCTTGTAGTTGCCGTTGGACGTAACTACGTAAATACTTAACGACGTAACGACGTTCTTATGGTGCTATTGGACGTAAATACGGAACTACGGTACGACGGGACGACGGTTTTTTATCTTTTTCTCTTCTCCAGCTCAAATACCCTGTCCCTCAATATCGCCGCAAGCTCAAAATCCAGATTATCAGCAGCATCCTTCATCTGTTTCTTAAGGTCTTCAACTATTTGCGAAACGTTTATACCGGCATCATAACTGTAACCAGTTTCCCTCACAAGTTCATAACTCTTTCTCTTCATCCTGCTGGTTAATTCTTCAAACTCCTTCACTTCCTTTATTATTGTCTTAGGGGTAATACTCTGTTTACGGTTATACTCCTGCTGTTTTTTCCTGCGCCTGTTCATCTCCTTAATTGCCCTGTCCATGGACCCTGTAATATTGTCAGCATACATAATCACTTTACCCTCAACATTCCTGGCAGCCCTCCCGCATACCTGTATGAGAGATGTTTCGGAACGCAGAAATCCCTCTTTATCGGCGTCAAGTATCGCAACAAGAGTCACCTCCGGAAGGTCCAGCCCTTCACGCAGAAGGTTCACCCCCACCAGGCAGTCAAACTCCCCTTTGCGCAATTCCGTTATTATATCAATCCTCTCCAGCGTCTTGATTTCCGAATGGAGATATTTCGCTTTCACTCCCTCATCCGTTAAAAAACTGGCCAGGTCTTCAGCCATCCGCTTGGTAAGGGTGGTCACCAGTATTCTTTCCTTCTTTCTAACTCTTAGTTTAATTTCCTTTATAAGATTTTTTACCTGCCCTTTAATAGGCCTTATCTCCACCTCAGGATCCACCAGCCCCGTAGGCCTTATCACCTGCTCAACAACTCCCGGGTAGAGAACTTCTCCGGAATCCCTGCTGTAGTCCGGATTGCTCCTCTTAAGCTCGTATTCCCTTGGAGTTGCCGAGACATATATCAATTGGGGAACCAGTTGTTCAAACTCCTCAAACTTGAGGGGCCGGTTATCCATAGCGGAAGGCAGCCTGAACCCGAAATCAACCAGGGTCTTCTTCCTGGAATGATCCCCGTTATACATCCCGTTCAACTGCGGGATGGAAACATGTGATTCGTCTATCACCATCAAATAATCTTTCGGGAAAAAATCAAGCAGGCAGTACGGCCTCTCTCCGGGATTCCTGCCGGATATGTGCCTGGAATAATTCTCTATTCCCTGGCAGTAACCTATTTCCTGCATCATTTCGACATCAAAGTTCGTCCTCTGCTGTATTCTCTGCAACTCAAGAAACTTCTGCTGGCTTTCAAGTTCCTGAGACCTTCCAGCAAGCTCCGCCTTAATAGAATCTATCGCCTGCTTCATCTTTTCTTTGGGAACTACGAAATGCGTCGCAGGAAAAACAATTTCATACTCTGTCCTAACGGTAACCGCGCCTGTTAGTATGTTAAATTCTGTTATTTTTTCCACCTCATCCCCAAATAATTCAACTCTTATGCCGTAATCAAGATAGGCGGGATGAATCTCTATCACATCACCCCTCACCCTGAATGTTCCTCTGTCAAGCACCACGTCATTCCTCTTATACTGTATCTTCACGAGCCCGCTCAAAATAAAATCCCTTGAAATTTTCTGCCCTTTTCTTATTTCCACCACCATCTCGCTATAATCTTCCGGTGAACCCAGTCCGTATATACAGGACACGCTGGCAACTATGATAACGTCCTTCCTGCCTCTTAAGGAACTCGTCGCTTTTAACCTCAATTTATCAATCTGGTCGTTAATGGCGGAATCTTTGTCAATATAAGTATCCGTCTGGGGAATATACGCCTCCGGCTGGTAATAATCATAGTAGCTCACAAAATACTCAACCGCATTTTCCGGGAAGAACTGCTTGAACTCGGTATAGAGTTGTGCTGTAAGCGTCTTATTATGTGAAATCACAAGCGTGGGTTTTTGTATCCGCTGGATAACGTTTGCAATGGTAAAGGTCTTGCCGCTTCCGGTAACACCGAGCAGGACCTGGTCCTTTTTTCCTTTCAGCGCCCCGTTAACAAGCTGTTCAATTGCCTGCGGCTGGTCTCCTGCAGGTTTAAAATCTGATTTAAGTTTAAATTCCATGTTTTTAGCTACCCGTTAAGAAATAACCCGTTGTTACGTATTTACGTAGTCCCGTTTAAAAGCAACTACTGTTATG
>Ga0315284_10008947_pt1 | contig 14295 bp, 8 predicted proteins | sample YL17G09_16_MG_FD_203696 | JGI IMG/M metagenome (GOLD analysis project Ga0315284, IMG submission 203696) | Sediment microbial communities from Yellowstone Lake, YNP, Wyoming, USA - YL17G09_16 | ecosystem: Environmental > Aquatic > Freshwater > Lake > Sediment | place: USA: Wyoming | collected... | reverse complement strand
TCAAAATACCATTGAAGCACTCGAACATTTGACCTACAAATTGAAACGACTGGAACAGATTTTTTTCAATATCAATTCAGCGGAAACCAATAAGGCAATCCAACAGATTGCTCAGGAAGTATCACCTTTACTAACAGGCTATTACAACGATATCACCCTGGATGAGAGGTTGTTCAGCAGAGTAAAGCAGCTTTTTGATGAACGGGAGAAGCTGGGACTTGATCTGGAGCAACAAAAATTACTCGAAGATACCTATAAAAGCTTCGTCCGCAATGGTGCCAACCTGAGCCCTGAAGCCAAAGAAGAATACCGGAAGGTTACTGCAGAACTCTCTATACTTTCGTTAAAATTTGAAGAGAATTTACTGGATGAAACCAATGCCTACCAGCTGAACATAACTGACGAAAAAGATCTTTCGGGATTACCCGACTATGTGAAAGAGGCAGCTTCCATGGAAGCCAAAGCAAAAAGCCTTTCCGGATGGATTTTTACCCTTAAGGCGCCCAGCTATCAGCCTTTTATGAAATTTGCGGATAGCCGGAAACTACGTGAAGAATTATACAGGGCTTACAATTCGCGTTGTTTTAAGTCAAATAAAAAAAATAACGAAAAGATAATTCACAAGATCGTCAATCTGAGACTGAGAATGGCCAATCTGCTGGGTTATAAAACTTTTGCCGATTATGTTCTCGAAGATAGAATGGCACAATCGCCTGCAAAGGTAAATACATTCCTTGGGGAATTGCTCAAAGAATCAAAGCCCACGGCCCTGATGGAATATGCCGAAGTACAGGCCTATGCCCGTAAGTTGAGTGCCGGGTTTGAGCTTCAACGTTGGGATTGGGCCTATTACTCCGAAAAGCAGAAGAATGAAAAGTTTTCATTTACAGATGAAATGATCAAGCCTTATTTCAGACTTGAGAAAGTGGAAACAGGTATTTTTAATCTGGCCAATAAATTGTACGGGATAACCTTTCAGGCTGATACCACAATTCCCGTGTATAATCCGGAAGTCAAAACCTACCGGGTTTTTGATGAAGATGGTTCGTTCCTGGCTTTACTTTACGTGGACTATTTCCCTCGCGAAGGTAAACAGGGAGGGGCCTGGATGACCAATTACCAGGAGCAGTACAGATTGGACGGTAAAGACACCAGGCCTCATGTTTCACTGGTATTGAATTTTACAAAACCTACTGAATCAAAGCCTTCTCTGCTTACTTATGATGAGGTCAGAACATTTCTTCATGAATTTGGCCATGCTTTGCACAGTATTTTCAGCAATTGTACCTATATGAGTCTGTCAGGTACCAACGTTTACCGTGATTTTGTAGAATTGCCTTCACAGATCATGGAAAACTGGGCCGAACAAAAGGAATGGCTCAATCAGGTTGCCGTTCATTATGAAACAGGAGAAAATATCCCTGAGGATTTACTGGATAACATATTGAAAAGCAGGAATTTCAACAGCGGATATGCCTTTGTACGGCAACTCAGTTTTGGACTGGATGATATGGCCTGGCATACGGTTAGTGATTCGGTGAGCCAATCGGTTGCTGAAGTTGAACTTGCAGCCATGGCTCCCACCGAGTTGTTTCCGGCCGTAAAAGGATGCAATTTCAGTTCAGGTTTCGCCCATATTTTCAGTGGGGGTTATGCTGCCGGCTACTACAGTTACAAATGGGCTGAAGTGCTTGATGCCGACGCATTTTCACTGTTCATGGAACGGGGAATCTTTGATAAAACTACTGCTAAATCATTTCGCAACAATATTCTTTCACGCGGAGGTACCGAAAATCCCATGGAGCTATACAAACGTTTCAGGGGGCAGGAACCGGCGCTTGAACCGTTGCTGGTAAGAAGCGGATTGAAATAGGGGCGAGGGACGAGTGACGAGTAATGAGTGGGTTGTGGGCACGGGAATTGGTAATGGCATCATGCACCACACCCTATACTCAAATCTCGCTCGCTACTCGTTACTTGTAACTTCTTTCTCCTCGTAAAATACAACCCTGCAAATACCAGCAATCCATTGATGATCAGCAGCTCAAAGCCAAATTTATAGCCCCAGAACATTCGTTCGGAATACCGGTCGATAAAGTAACAAATTACCGGCGCTGCTACAGATATGTAGGGCACAACCTTGTCCCTGATCTGGTAGCGGGTGAGTATACCGAATGAAAACATTCCCAATAACGGCCCGTAAGTATACCCCGCTATTTTGAATAAGGCATTGATGACGCTTTCATTGTTCAGTACCTTAAACAGTATAATGGCTATAAAAAAAAGGAGGGCAAAACCGACATGCACCATATTCCGGGTGCTCATCCGTTGATTATCTTCTTTAAAACCAAGAAAATCAACGCAAAATGATGTTGTGAGTGCTGTCAATGCAGAATCAGCACTGGCATAAGCTGCAGCTATAAGACCCATGATAAAAACGAATCCCACGATGGGTGGCAGGTAATTGAAAACCAGGAAGGGGAAGAGCTGATCGGTATTGCTACATTGTAAGCTTGTGATACCTGGATATTTCAGGCTTATGGGGCAGTTTTGGGTCATATCGGAATTTGTGAAGTTCTCCGCAATAACTCCTTTTGAATTGGCATATATGTACAGCAGGGCACCGAGTGAAAGAAACAGGATATTAACCATGACCAGCAGAGTACTCATCCAGTACATGTTCTTTTTGGCCGCGCGGATATTTTTGCAACTTAGGTTCTTCTGCATCATATCCTGGTCTAACCCGGTCATTACGATACATATAAACATGCCACTGAGGAAGTGTTTGAAGAAGTTATTGCCGGGTCTCCAGTCCCATACGAATATTTTGGAATAGCGACTTGCACCGATACTGTTGATTAACCCGGCCAGATCGAGGTGGAGCTCTTTGGCGATCAGAACGATGGAAAGTATGACTCCAAGTACAAGAAATGTCGTCTGGAAAGTATCGGTGTAAACGATCGTCTTTATGCCACCTTTGAATGAATATACATAGATCAGGCCAATCGTGATTAACACTGTGAGCCAGAATGGAACACCCATTTTCGACAGGATAAAGCCGTCAATTACAAGAGCCACCAAGTATAAACGGAATGAAGAGCCTATCACCCGTGAAAGCAGAAAGAAAAAGGCTCCCGTTTTATAACTGTGTAAACCCAAACGATGATTAAGGTACACATAAATTGATGAGAGATTCATCCTGTAATATAAAGGCAAAAGCACATTGGCGATGACCATATAACCCGCGAAATAGCCAAAAACAAGCTGCAGGTATGAAAAGGCACTTGCCCCAACCTCGCCGGGAACGGAAATAAAGGTCACTCCGGAAATCGATGCACCAATCATACCAAAGGCCACCAGGAACCACGGTGATTTCCGATTACCGACAAAAAACGAAGCATTATCTGCGCCGCGGCTTGTAATAATGGATATAAGAATAAGTAAACTGAAGTAAACAACTACAATGATTAATAAGATCCAGGGATTCATAGTGAGATAATTGGTTCTTTTAAGTGCAAGAATAATAAAAACAATCTAACTGGAAAACAGTTGGTAGAATAAAAGATTAATTTTGGAGAAACATTGCTTTCAATGTAACACTTGTCAACCTGAACGGAATGAAGAACTGTGCTCACGACCGAAGGGAGTAATCTGAACTAATAAAGATGCTTCACTGATGTTCAGCATGACATAACAATACGACATTATTACATCTGGATAAATTATATCTCATGTCATGAATTTCAACTATCCTTCCAAGCTGCTTGAGGCTGCTGTCAATGAATTTGCTACCCTGCCGGGAATCGGGCAGAAAACAGCACTCCGTTTGGTTTTACATATGCTGAGGCAGGACAGTGCTTCATTGGAAACTTTTGGCAGCACCATCATCAGGTTAGGTACAGAACTAAAATTCTGTAGCGTTTGCTGGAATGTTTGCGATGATGATGTTTGCCCCATTTGCTCAGATCACCGGCGTGACCATTCCATTATTTGTGTGGTTGAGAATATCAAGGATGTGATGATCATTGAAAACACACAACAATACAGAGGCGTTTATCATGTTTTAGGCGGTATAATTTCCCCCATGGATGGTTTGGGACCTTCCGACCTTACTATTAGTAGTCTCGAAGAGCGAGTGAAAAAAGGAGGAATAAAAGAATTAATCCTGGCATTAAGTGCAACGATGGAAGGGGATACTACCAATTTCTATCTTTACCGCAGGCTCAGCAGCTACAAACCTGCATTTTCAACCCTGGCCAGGGGAGTATCTATCGGTGATGAGCTTGAATATACCGATGAAATAACCCTGGGCAGATCGATCCTGAACAGAATTCCTTTTAATGCTTCTTTAGATTGACTTTCGCCGCCATGGCAGCACCAATTATTCCAGCCTCATTCAGGAATTTTGCAGGTACTACTTTTGCTTTGAGATTCAGCTGATCTTTAAAAAGATCCAGTTTCTTGCTGGCGCCACCGCCAAGAATTATCATTTCGGGCCAGCAAAGGAATTCTATATGGGAAAGGTATTCGTTAAGTCTTTTCCCCCAGGTTTCCCAGTCAAGGTTTTCTTTCTTCCGGGCAGCATCCGAAGCATATGCTTCAGCATCCATTCCTTTGAACTCAACGTGGCCGAATTCAGTATTCGGGTATAATTTTCCTTTGATGAACAGGGATGAACCTATTCCTGTTCCAATGGTAAGAACCACGATGGCGCCTTTGAAGCCTGCTCCGGCTCCCAACTTGACTTCTGCCATTCCTGCTGCATCAGCATCATTGGTAACCCAAACCGGCAGTTTGGTAACTTCTTTGAAAAGTTTTCTGGCATCGGTATTGATCCAGGACTTGTCAATATTAGCAGCTATTTTTACAACCCCGTTCTGAACAACCGCAGGAAAGCCACAGCCAATAGGACCGTTCCATTTGAAGTGCTTAACCAGCTCTTTGATGGCTTTAGCTACTTTCTGAGGTGAGGAAGGATCAGGGGTGGGTACTCTGTGTCTTTCCTCGAGGAGTTTTCCGGTTTTGGTATCAACAGGCGCACCTTTGATTCCTGATCCGCCTATGTCTATTCCCAGGATTTTTTTCGAATTCATAAGTTATTGGTTACAGTATGCTATTGCAAGATAGGACAAAAAAATTATAGTTCATTTATCTTATCAGCATTTTATTTGTATTTTCTATGTATACAAATTTTTTATGCTTTGTTTGCCAGATATTCCTTTAAAATTAATATTTTGGTGTAATTTAGAATTTACATTTCATCTTTCATCATTAACCATTCACCATTCACCATTAATAATTGACAAACGACCTAATGGAGAAAAGCATTAATGCACTGTTAAACAGTAACCTCAGGGTAATCATACCTGATTTTGGAGCCTTTATTATAAGGCAAAAAGAACCAAGGATTATTGTCTTTAATGAATTTCTTCGGTATAATGACGGACTACTGATCGAGTACATCGCCAGGACCGAAGGTGTTGAATTGGATATTGCACGTCAACTGGTGTTGGATTTTGCAGGGAATGTCACTAAAGTGCTTGACGGGGGGAATATATATAGCCTCCAAGGTCTTGGAGTACTGCAAAAAGATACCAGCGGGAAGATTGTTTTTGATAGTGAAAACAAAAGCATGATCCCGGATACTATTCAGGAGATTGAATTGGAACCTCCCATGATCCAAAGCGAAGAAGAAAAACCTGCCTCAAAGTCAACACCTAAACAATCTGGCAAATCAGTCTCCGGCCCCAAAAAGAAGGTCACCATCCCAGTAGAGGAATCAACGCAACCAGTTGCACATGAAATGCCCGTCGACACAGTCGCGGAGATTCACAAACAGGAAATTGATCAACTTGAAACTCCTCCTGAAATAAAGGCGCCTGAAGAGAGTCTGACTTCAGTTATGCAGCCTGCCGGAAGTGGTAAAAGCATTGAAAAGTCAATCCCAAATCAGACCAATTTGATACTCAAGTGGATTGTTTTGATTCTGTTTGCAAATGCTGCAATTATTGCCTGGTTTATCTTTGGTGATAATATCCGGGGACTTTTCAGGGAGAAAAAGGCACCGGCCGGAATGATGGATTCCATATTCCATAATTTATCCGATTCTGTCAGGGTTGCCGCAACCGATACTTCACTGATTTTCAGAGAAACTTCGGAAATCCGTACAATCGAAGAAAATACTCCTGCCGAGAAAAATCTTCGGTATTACATAGTCGCAGGGTGTTTCAGGGATGAAGTCAATGCCGATGAGTTGGTAAAATCATTAAAAAGTAAAGGTTTTAATGCTGAAAAGTTTGGTAAGATCGGCAACCTGTATGCCGTATGTTTTACTTCATTTGATGATAAGGAGATGGCTGTAAAAGAGCTCAAACGCATTCGCGAGGCAATACACCCTGAAGCCTGGATGACGAGGTTTTAAAATCGCGATTATATATATTAATACCTTTAAAGTCATGCGTAAGTCAATTCTGTTTGGCATTGTATTTATTTCAAATGCCTGGCTTGCATCATTATTTGCCCAAGGTTATCCGTTGGTGCTCAATACCGATCTCACAACCGATACCATCAGCTGTCATATTTACGGTAATTTTTCTGAGCACCTGGGCCATTGTATCTATGGTGGTATATGGGTTGGGGAGAATTCTCCTATTCCCAATACCCGTGGTATCCGGAATGACGTTGTGGCAGCACTTAAGAGATTGAACATTCCAAATCTCCGCTGGCCGGGTGGATGCTTTGCCGATGAATACCACTGGATGGATGGCATTGGTCCACGCGAAAACCGCCCAAAAATGATCAACACGCATTGGGGTGGGGTGGTTGAGGATAACAGCTTTGGCACACATGAATTTCTCGATTTATGTGAACAACTTGGAGCTGAGCCCTATATCTGTGGCAATGTGGGGAGCGGATCAGTCGAAGAAATGTCCAAGTGGGTGGAATACATGACATTCGACGGCCAGAGTCCAATGGCTGAGTTGCGCAAACAAAACGGCAGGGAGAAACCCTGGAAAGTAAAATTCTGGGGCGTAGGTAATGAGAACTGGGGCTGTGGAGGAAACATGACCGCCGAGTTTTATGCTGACCAATATAAGCGTTACGCTACCTATGCCCGTAATTATGGAAATAACAGGCTGTACAAAATCGCTGGCGGACCCAATACCAATGATTATCATTGGATGGGGACCCTTATGAAAAATATTTCTCCTTCCATGCTGAATGGGGTATCCTTGCACTACTACACAGTTCCCGGTACATGGGAAAAGAAGGGCTCTGCCACCCGGTTCACCGAAGGGGAGTATTTCTCAACGATTAAGAACACCCTGTATATGGAAGAGCTTGTTACAAGGCATGCCTCCATCATGGATCAGTACGATCCTCAAAAATGGGTAGGACTCATTGTTGATGAATGGGGCACCTGGTACGATGTTGAACCAGGTACAAATCCAGGATTTCTGTTTCAGCAGAATACACTTCGGGATGCCTTGGTGGCCGGTATTAATCTGAATATTTTCAACAATCACTGCGACAGGGTCAAGGGAGCCAATATTGCCCAGATGGTTAATGTATTACAATCCATTATATTCACTGAGGGCGATAAAATGATTCTCACTCCCACCTACTATGTTTTTGAAATGTATAAGATACATCAGAATGCTGCTTTGATACCGCTAAACTTCAAATCACCGGATTATAGCTGGCAGGGAAAAACAATTCCTGCCATTACCGCCTCTGCCTCGAAAGACAAGGCCGGTAAAATACATATCACCTTTACCAATGCTGATCCGCACGAGGGAATTGACATTAATATCGAGTTGCGTGGTTCCCAACCGGTAAAAGTGTTCGGAACTGTTCTTACAGCTATGGAATTGTCTGCTCATAATACTTTTGAAAGTCCTGAAACTGTAAAAGCTGTTCCATTTAAGGGTGCCAACCTCAGAAAAAATATACTTTCAGTGAAATTGCCCGCATCGTCAGTGGTCATGATTGAAATGAATTAATACAGGTAACAAAAATAACTTAACCAACTATGCAAAACAACCGCAGAGATTTCATCAGAAAAAGCGCCTTAACAGGTGTGGGCTTAATGGGAATAAAATTGACAGGGGAAAATTTGTTTGCCCAGCCTGAAACAAGTATTGCAGAAAGGGCGGATGAACCATCAGGCCTGGTCAGGGCAGGCTTTATAGGGGTCGGAAGTCGCGGCCGGAGTCATCTGAACGATTCGATATCGCTTAAGAATGTTGAAATAGCAGCAATATGCGATATTCAGAAGTCATCGCTTGATGCAGCTTTACAAATTATTTCCGAAAAGGGCAGGAAAGAGCCAAAAATATATACCGGAAGTGAACTCTCCTTTGAGGACATGCTTCAGCATGAAGCACTGGATGCAGTAATTATTGCTACCCCCTGGGAATGGCATGTGCCGATGTCTGTTGCATCCATGAAGGCCGGTGTATCCTACACAGCGGTAGAAGTATCTGCAGCCAATACACTTGAAGAATGCTGGGATTTGGTGAATGTTCATGAGGAAACGGGCAAAGAGCTGATGATCCTGGAGAATGTTTGCTACCGGCGCGACGTGATGGCAGTACTCAACATGGTACGCACCGGACTTTTCGGGGAACTTATACATTGCCGTTGTGGCTATGAGCATGATTTACGTTCCGTTAAGTTCAATGACGGCGTTAATTACGATTATGTCAAGGGAGGTGCTTTAAAAATGGGCAAGGAGGCCTATTCCGAAGCGCAATGGAGAGGCTTGCATGCCATCAGGCGTAACGGAGATCTTTATCCGACCCATGGCATCGGACCGGTGGCCAATTATCTTGATATCAACCGGGGCAACCGGTTTCTTACCCTTTCATCCATGGCTACCAAGTCACGTGGACTGCATAAGTTCATTGTAGATAACGGAGGTGCACAGCACCCTTATGCCAATATTGACTTCAATCTTGGCGATATTGTGACCTCCATGATAAAATGTGCTAATGGCGAAACCATTATTGTTACCCATGATACCAATCTTCCACGTCCTTATTCTCTTGGTTTTCGGGTTGAGGGAACAAAAGGATTGTGGTACAACGACGGCAATACGATTTATGTCGAAGGAAAATCAAAAACTCCGCACGAATGGGATGATTCTGCCGAATGGACAAACCAATATGACCAAAAATACTGGCGGGAACGTGGACAAGAGGCGGAAGGTGGCGGTCATGGCGGCATGGATTTTATCATGTTGTATGATTTTTTTGATGCCGTGAAAAATAAGAAGCCGGTTCCGCTTGATGCCTATGATGCAGCTGCCTGGAGTGCCATTTCGGCCCTTTCCGAAATGTCGGTGGCCAGGGGAGGATCCCTGGTTGATTTCCCCGATTTTACGCGTGGCAAATGGATGAAACGTAAGCCCTGGTATGCTATTGATGAAAAATTTCCTATGGATCCGGAAAGAATGCTTATCAACAACTTATTTTAGTATCATATTATTGTCATGCTGATCCCGTGAAATAGGGAGAAGAATCTGTATTACAAACGAAAAGATGCTGCATTCCCCTGCCCAATGATTTCGGTCAGGCGGGGTTCAGCTTGACAATGTATAATTTACAAGACACTATAGTATGAAATCTTTTTGTATAATTTGCCTGGCTGCCTTATCAGGATTAAGCAGTTATTCCCAACAGATCGTTGATAAAACAACTTTGTTTGATGATAACTGGCGGTTTCATCGAGGCGGTGCCCAACGGGCAGAGCAACCTGAATTTGATGACTCGCAATGGCGCATGGTGGACTTGCCACACGACTGGAGTATTGAAGATCTACCGGGTACCCAGTCACCATTCGAGCTCAACGCTATTAGCCAGGTGAGTGGAGGCTTTACTACGGGAGGAACAGGTTGGTACCGGAAAACCTTTGATGTACCTGATAATTATAGAGGTAAATATGTTACCCTGAGGTTTGACGGGGTTTATATGAATGCAGAATTTTGGCTAAATGGCCGTAACCTGGGGGATCACCCCTATGGGTATACGTCATTCTCTTTTGATATCACCAGCCTGATTCAATACGACGATAACAATATTCTGGCTGTTAAGGTTAAAAATGAAGGAGAAAACAGCAGGTGGTACTCCGGATCGGGTATCTATCGGCATGTCTGGTTAACCGTTGATGAGCCGGTTCATGTGTCACAATGGGGTACGCAAATTACAACTCCTGAGGTAAATGAGAAATCGACCAGACTAATTGTTAAAACCAATATCATTAACAGAAGTAATAAGGCTTCTGAGGTAAGGCTTATTACCAGGATTATAGACCAAAGGGGTAAGGAATCTTGTCATGCTGAATCGGTGAAAACGCTTGAATCCGGAGAAGGATTTGATTTCATACAACCGATAGACCTCACAAATCCCGAACGCTGGACCCTGGAAGATCCGGCGTTATATACTGCTGTTGGAGAAGTATATTGCGACAATATTCTGAGTGACCTTGAAAAAACCCGGTTTGGAGTCCGAAAGGTGGCATTCAGCACCGTCACGGGCTTTACGTTAAATGACAAACCTGTAAAGCTTAAAGGAGCATGCTTCCATCACGATAATGGGCCACTCGGAGCAAAAGCATATGACAGGGCCGATGAAAGAAGGGTGGAATTGCTGAAGGCAAGTGGTTTCAACGCAGTAAGATGTTCCCATAATCCTCCTTCTCCTGCCTTCCTGGATGCCTGTGACAGGCTTGGGATGCTTGTTATTGACGAGGCTTTTGATATGTGGGAGGAAGGGAAAAATCCCTATGACTTTCATTTGTATTTCAGCGATTGGTGGCAGAAAGATATTGAAAGTATGGTTCAACGCGACTTTAATCATCCTTCTGTTGTAATGTGGAGTATTGGCAATGAAATACCTAACCGGCAAACTCCCGAAGTGATTGAAGTTGCTAAAAAGTTGCGTAACCTTATAAAAGGTATCGATCCTTCGCGGGCTGTGACCGCCGCGGTAAATGATCTCAAACCTGATAAGGACCCTTATTTTGCTGTTCTGGATGTCAGTGGGTATAATTATGCTGCAGGAGGAGATCATCTAAAAGCCAACATATATGAAGAGGATCATGTAAGGATACCTGAACGAATCATGGTAGGCACTGAATCTTATCCCCTGGAAGCTTTTCAGAGTTGGATGGACGTAATTGATCATCCCTGGGTGATAGGGGACTTTGTTTGGACCGGCTTTGATTATATTGGTGAAGCCAGCATAGGATGGCGTGGTTATTGGCAGGACCAGAACTTCTTTCCCTGGAACCTGGCTTACTGCGGTGACATTGATATTTGTGGCTGGAAAAGACCGCAGTCCTATTACCGTGATGTACTCTGGAAAGATGGTCAACTTTCTGTTTTTGTCACACCTCCTGTTCCTTCATTTGAGATGAATCCCGACAGACAGTCGTGGTCGAAGTGGCATTGGTATGATGCTGTTGCGGATTGGAACTGGGAAGGATATGAAAACAAGCCTTTGGAGGTTACGGTTTATTCTTCCTGTGAAAAGGTAGAATTGTTTCTAAATGGTAAATCACTGGGTATTAAGATTGTAAACCGTGAAACCCGGTTTATGGCCAACTGGCAGGTACCCTATCAGGCCGGAGTTCTAAAGGCAATCGGATTCAAGGGAAAGCAAGTCATAAACAAATCCGAACTGACATCTGCACAAAAACCTGTTCAGATACGCTTATTGCCTGACCGATCCGATATTCATGCCAATGCACAGGATTTGTGCTATATAACCGTTGAACTTGCCGATCTTGACGGAATCCGGAATCCCAAGGCGGAGAACCTGGTTAAATTCGAGCTAGAGGGTACTGGTACTATTATCGGTGTTGGTAATGCCAATCCTGTTAGCCTTGAAAGTTATACGCTTCCTCAGCGGAAAGCCTGGCAGGGGAGATGTTTGGTTATTATAAAGGCTGCAAAGGAGGCGGGGAGAATTGTGCTTAAGGCAACTGCGGAGGGTTTACAACCGGCACAAGTGGATGTTATCACACAGTAAGAAATCGGTATTCAGTATTCAGTACCGATTACTGATTACTGTTTATCAGATTCATCAATTCCTCCGGTTTAACCTTCTTTTGCTCCCCTGATGCCATATTCTTAACCGTCAGCAATCCTTCATTGATCTCATTTTCACCTGCCAGTACTACATAGTGAATATGTTTGGCATCAGCATAGGCTAGTTGTTTTTTCAGCTTGGCCGCATCGGGGTATAATTCAGCTGCAATTCCTGCAGCATGTAGTTTTGTCAGCAATGCCAGGCTATAAAGCTCTTCTTTCTCACCAAAATTGACAAAAAGAAATTTGGAAGATGTTGCTGTTTCCACGGGGAAAAGTTGAAGTTGATCCATAACATCATAAATGCGGTCAGCGCCGAAAGAAACGCCCACTCCTGATATATCTTTCAAACCGAAGATACCGGTAAGATCATCATAACGCCCGCCACCGCATATGCTTCCGATTTCGGCATCCAGGGCCTTCACTTCGATGATTGTACCAGTATAATAATTGAGTCCCCTGACCAGTGAAATGTCGATTTCAATTTCAGACTTGAGATGCAGCACTTCAAGAAGGTTTAAAAGCTGATGGGCTTCTTCAATACCTTGAAAACCCGAATGACTGGTTTGCAGCAGCTTTTTCAGTTTCTCCAGCTTTCCCTGATTGTTTCCGCTAATAGCAAACAACGGTTCCAGCTTATAAATACCCTGAACGCTAACCCCTTTTAGCTGGAGTTCCTGATTTACAGCTTCAATACCGATTTTTTCGAGTTTATCAATAGCTACAGTAATATCCATGATTTTATCGGGTTGTCCAATATAATCAGCTATTCCTGCTAATATTTTGCGATTGTTCAGTTTTATTTTAACCGTGATCCCCAGTGTTTGAAAAACCTCATCAATGATATGGATAAGATCTGCCTCGTTGAGCAAGGAATTGCTTCCGATAATATCGGCATCACACTGATAAAACTCGCGGTACCGGCTTTTCTGCGGTCTGTCAGCCCGCCATACTGGTTGTATCTGATAACGTTTGAAAGGGAAAGCAATATCATGCTGATGTTGAACCACAAACCTGGCAAAGGGAACCGTAAGATCATACCGCAGGCCCTTTTCACAAATCTTTAAGGCAAGGGCATTGTAACTTTCAACCTTCAGTCCGGATGAACCGATTTCTGTCATGAAATCGCCGGAGTTAAGTATCTTGAAAAGCAGTTTATCTCCTTCTTCACCATATTTTCCCAGCAATGTGTCCAGATTTTCCATCGCAGGAGTTTCAATCTGGGCATATCCATGCTTTTGGAAAATACTTTTAATGGTATTGAAAATATAATTACGTTTTGACATCTCATCCGGTCCAAAATCACGAGTACCTTTTGGTATGCTTGGTTTTTGTAAAGCCATTTTAATTCAGAGTTAAAGGATTAATATTCATAATTAAAACTCTTTGAAATTTTTGCGCTTCCATTGTGTTCTTCGTAGTGAATTTTAACCGCAAAGTAAGCAAAGATTTACGCAAAGTGCGCAAAGATTTTAATGGCCCATTCTGCAACATAAAAGTATAAATTGTAAGTTAATTGCTGATAATAGTTGCAGATTATTCAAAATCAACCTAATTTATTTGAATAATCCAATATTTGCAGATATCTTGTAAAGATAAGATATATAAAACAATACGTTCAAACTGTTTAAAACCAATAGCATTTATTGACACCCGAATTTTTGCATATATGCTGGAAATGTTTAAATTTCGTTCATAAACTTAATAAGAAAAACCTATGAAAAAACAATTACTACTGATCACTAGCTTTGTTTTTATAGCTTCCGTCGCGTATGGCGGCGGGATAGTGACCAACTCCAATCAGAGCGCATACTTTGTGCGAACCCTTGTTCGCGCTGCCGCCATCGGCCCTGATGCCGTTTATTACAATCCGGCCGGATTGACTAAGCTGGAGGATGGTTTTCATTTTTCTTTGAACTCACAAACAATTTTTCAAAACAAAGACGTTTCCAACGATTATAAGTATTTGAAGCCCACACCCAAAAAGTATTTAGGAGATGTCCTGGCTCCTGTTTTCCCCGGCTTTTATGCTACCTGGAAAAAGAACAAAATTGCCGTTTCTTTCGGATTTAATCCGGTAGGTGGTGGCGGAGGAGCAACGTTCAAAAACGGTTTGCCTTCCTTTGAGCTGAGTGTTGCCGATATGGTCCCCACTTTGGCTGCCCATGGAGCAACCGACTACCGGCGCGAAGTTTATTTCAAAG
>Ga0315284_10008946_pt1 | contig 14297 bp, 15 predicted proteins | sample YL17G09_16_MG_FD_203696 | JGI IMG/M metagenome (GOLD analysis project Ga0315284, IMG submission 203696) | Sediment microbial communities from Yellowstone Lake, YNP, Wyoming, USA - YL17G09_16 | ecosystem: Environmental > Aquatic > Freshwater > Lake > Sediment | place: USA: Wyoming | collected... | reverse complement strand
TGTAAGATTGGATTTGACCCAGCACTTAATTTATCTAGACCAGAGTGTACATTTGTAAATGATTACTTCTCAGCAGAGAAATATCGTGCTGTAGAACGTATAGGACAATTAAAACCAAAAGTAATTACAGCCATAGCGATGTTCTATGATTTACCAGATCCCATATCTTTTTGTAAGGATGTAAAAGAAATATTACACGAGGATGGGATTTTCGTGATTCAATTTACAGACCTTCTATCTATGTTTTTAGCTACGGCTTTCGACAATATATGTCATGAACATCTTGAGTATTATAGATTACTCGATGTAATTGACATACTTAATGAAACCGGTCTTAGGGTGGTTGATGTAAGTTACAATAATGTAAATGGTGGGAGTGTTAGAGTTACGGCGGTACATAAGGATAGTAATATTCCAACAAAGGATAGTGTTATAAAGAATACAGTGGACGAGTTTAATTACTTCTCTACTCATGACTTTGATTTATTCTCAGAAAAAGTTGAAAAAATAAAGAAGGATACAAGAACGTTTTTGGACTGGGTTAGAGAAAAAAACGAAGTGGTGCATTTATTTGGAGCAAGTACAAAAGGTAATACCTTTCTTCAATACTGTGGGGTAACTATGCGTGATGTTCCTTTTGCATCTGAGGTTAACAGGGATAAGTTTGGTCTTAGAACAGCAGGTTCAGATATTCAAATAATATCAGAAGCAGAAAGTTTTGCTAGTAATCCCAAGTTTTATTTAGTTCCAGTATGGCACTTTAAAGATTCGATTATAAACAGTCCAAAAATTCAGCAGTACCTGTCAACAGGAGGATCTCTAGTCTTTCCTATGCCTGAATTTATTATGGTAACAAGAGAAGGAGAGTTCAAACCATGAGTAGTATAGCAAATAAAAGTTTAGGGTTTCTTATAGACCAGTTGATTACTACTAGTATGAGATGTTGGTTTGCACAAGAGGATATTATGAATCCACTGTTGTCTGAGGAAGCTAGATTAAAAGCCGCAATCAGAGCCCAGGAACAGAACTCCATCAGAACAGAACTAATTAGAGCCATAGATATTGAGGCTGGAAATAGTGATTTTACTAATGTAACTAAAACCTATCATTCATATTTTGAGAAAAAATGATAGACGTTCTAATTATAAATCATTCCATAAAAAATTGTGGAGTATATCAATTTGGTAGAAGAATAGCTTATTTAGCATTACGGTCAAAAGAGTTATCTGTAGTTTACACGGAAGTTGACTCTCCACTAGAATATAACAAGGCAATATATGATATGGAGCCTAGTATAATTCTTCATAACTGGTATCCTATAACGATGGGATGGTTAACAACAGAATTACTTAGACCTACCATTAAAAATTTTTTTATCTTCCATGATGGATTTATAAGAGAGGACTATGACAAATACGTGTTTCATGGTAGCTATGAAAAATCAGATTCTATTAGAGTTTCTAATGATAGAAAAATTCTACTCCCACGACCACTATTTGAGTATAAACAAGATAGAGTATCTGTACACAGTCCTATTCCAGTTATAGGAAGTTTTGGTTTTGGATTTTGGCATAAGGGGTTTCCAGAGCTAGTAGAAAAAGTTAATGGTGAAATGGACCATGCTATAATTAATTTACACATACCTAATGGTCACTTCGGAGACTCTAATGGGGAAACAGCAAGATCGGTTATTCAGGAATGTTATAATAGAAATAAAAAACCAGGGATACAATTAAATATTACCACTGATATGAAAAGCAATGAACAATTATTAGACTTTTTAGGTGGTAATCATTTGAACGCCTTTTTATACAATTCATTTAATGAGGGACTATCCAGCGTTATAGACTATGCTCTTTCAGTAAAAAGACCGATAGCTATTACAGATAATATGATGTTTAGGCATATAGTATCAAAAGACATTACCGTAGAAAATAATTCATTACTTGATATTTTAAATAAAGGTATAAAGCCGTTGGAAAATTTTTATGATAAATGGTCTACAGACAACTATTTAAAGGAATTTAATAGGATATTTAAGGAGGAGTTATGAGTACTTACGGAGCCGCCATCGTAGCTAGGAATGATAACTATGGTGGGGATTTAGTAGAAAAAGCATCATATGTTCTCAATGCAGCTCTTGAAACTATGGATGAAGTTATCTACGTAGACTGGAACTCGGATGGTAATAATCTAGTAACTGATTTGAAGAATAATCTAATTTATCCAGAAAGATTAAAATATATAGTAGTTACACCAGACATGGCTAAAAGATTTACAAACTACCAAGAAGTAACGCAACCAGTAAGTGAAGTACTTGCTAGAAATATAGGAATAAGCAGACTATCAACAGACTTTTTAATATCAACAAACATTGACGTACTAGTTCCACCAAGAAGGTACTTGGAAACAATCAAGGACGTAACTACCATGTATGCAATTCCTAAATACATGTTAAGCTGGAATGATATTAAAAGTGCGGGAGGAATGAAAGAGGATGTTAGAGAAACTCTAATAGAATTTATAGCTCCAAATGGGGATATGTTTAATACACCTGGAATGGGGAAGCAGGGGAAAACAGCACTATTTGAAGGTGACATATGGAGTATGGTAAACGGTTGTGGAGATTTTCAAATAGCTCATAGACATATTTGGTATGATATAAAAGGATTTGAAGAGAGCTTATTAGGTAGAGGCTACGCAGATTCTAACTTACATAAGAAAGCATGGCTAGCTGGTTATAACATAGATGTTCTTTGGGACTTGTTCGTATTCCACATAGGACATGACAATGGAAATGCTGGAGGAGCTAATGCTGGAGTTGGATATTGGAATGATGGAAACTTGGCAGTTAAGGAATTTACCACCTCCACTAATACTGGGAATTGGGGATTTTTTGATGATGAGGAGTTAAAGATACAAAGCCTATGAAAAAGTATATAGTAACAACTAGTATTTATCCTCCGTCCGAGGCAACATTAAAATTCTGTTCTATGAATGACTGGATTGTTATTGTAGTCGGAGACTTAAAAACACCACATGATTTATATAAAAACATTGGATGCATATATTTATCACCAGAATTTCAAGAATCTAACTATAAAGAATTAAGTGACGCTATTGGTTGGAACTGCATAATGCGTAGGAATATAGGATTTATAGAAGCCTATAAGCGTGGAGCCAATATTGTAGCTAGTATAGACGATGATAATATTCCATATGATAACTGGGGTAAAGAAATCCTTGTTGGGTATGAGGCTATAGTAGATACATATCTTAATGATAGTGGAATATTTGACCCCATGAAGATTACAAATCATAGTAATCTTTGGCATAGAGGATATCCAATGTCCCTAACTAATTTTAGTAATACTAGGTACGTAGGTAAACTACAATCAAAGGTATTACTACAGGCTGATTTATGGGATGGAGACCCAGATGTTGATGCGGTGTGCAGAATTCTTTATAATCCAAAAGATTTGAAATTGGAAGTTAAAGACTTTTTTACCACCTTAGACTATACATCCTTCAACAGCCAAAATACTTTTATAGCTAGAGATGCATTACCAAGCTATATGGTATTACCTGGAGTTGGAAGAATGGATGATATATGGGGTGGATATATCTGTCAATATCTAATGAATACTAGACCAGTATTTGGTCCTCCAACTGTATATCAAAAAAGAAATGAACAGTCCCTAAAACAGAATTTTCTAGACGAAATTCAGGGTCATTTTGAAACCTTAAGTTTAATTAGAGACATTGAAAACTGGGAAAAACATTTACCAGATAGGACATTAAAGGCATTTAATTTATATAGGAGACAGTATGAAAAACTCGGAAATTAAAGTATTGGTTACAGGAGCTGGTGGATTTATTGGACATCACTTAGTAAATTACCTAAAAAATGAAGGTTACTGGGTAAGAGGTGTTGATAATAAATATAACAAGTATAATGGGGAAACCTCTGCAGATGAATTTAAACTTGCTAGCCTGCTTGATTTTAATAATGCTTTAGAAGCTACAGATGGAATAGACGAGGTATATGGTCTAGCTGCAGATATGGGCGGTATGGGATTTATATCTTTTAACCACTCTAAAATATTATATAATAACACTAATATAAATTTTAATACTTTGGAAGCCGCAAGGCAGAATAAAGTGAAAAGATACTTCTTCTCCTCATCTGCTTGTGTATACCCAGAGTATAGACAAACCGAGGTAGATGTAAAACCCCTTAAAGAGGAAGACGCTTTTCCCGCACAACCTCAAGATGCGTATGGATGGGAAAAGCTTACAATGGAACAACTTTGTCATCATTATGCCAAGGACTATGAAATTGAAACTAGAGTAGCTAGATTTCATAACATGTATGGAGTAGAGGGAACATGGAGAGGAGAAAGAGCTAAAGCTCCGTCATCACTATGTAGAAAAGTTGCATATGCTAAATTACATAATGAGCCTTCTATTGAAATTTGGGGAGACGGTGAACAAACTCGTTCTTTCTGTTATATCTCTGATTGTGTTGAGGGTATACATAAGTTAATGCGTTCAGATTTTAGAAGCCCATTAAATATAGGACAGGATGTTTTAATTTCTATTAATGACATGGCTAGACTCATCATGGAAATTGCCGATGTAGATTTAGATATAGTTCATGTAGATGGTCCTCAAGGAGTACGTGGTAGAAATTCAGATAATACTCTTTTGAAGAAAACATTAAATTGGGTTCCTCAAGTATCATTACGTGGTGGACTCACATTAACTTATAACTGGGTAGAAGAGCAGGTGAGGTTAGCAGATGAACAATCTGAGTAATGATATAGCATACCTTAAAAGTTTGACTGTAGGAAAAGATTATCACTGTGGATGGATGAATGATGAAACTCTTGGTTTACTTACTGGATTAATTAAATTCTATAAGCCAGAGATTGTAATACATACTGGATTCCTATGGGGCAAATCATCAGCATTTGTGTTAAATGCCTTAGCAGAATTACCTATTGAGGAATCACCAGAAACTTCCACTGACCAGACTTTCTATAATTTTACTCTATCCAATGCCCCCAAAAGATCATTATATAGAGTAATAGCTATAGACAATAATATGTTTAATTTAGAGGTAGACGATGCGGCTAGTTACCTAGCAGATTCCTATGGAGATTTCATACTATGTATGGGGTCAAGTCATGATTTCTTTGAATCAAATAAAGAGGAATTAAAAAATCTACCAAGAACTGGTAGTATATTCGGAATAGTAGATGGAGACCATACTGCTGAAGGATGTATGAAAGACCTAGTTGATATGGACTATGTAGGGGCAAATGTCCTTATTGTTGATGATACAATGTGGCTACCATACTTGGATACTGTTTGTAGAGATTTTGCAGAAAAATATAACTATAGCTACATGAATCATAGGCTACACTCCGGTCTTGGAGTTTTAGTCAAAAATGTATAATCAAGTTATTTTTTATAACCCATTCGGTGCCGGAGATATATTTGAATCGAGGGAGTTTGTAAGGGCGTGGATTAAACTAGTTCCATCTCTTGCTCATTCATACTCTCATGGAAAAGTACATTCAATTCTTTTGGATATGCCAGAACTTGTTTTTAAGGAGTACACAGTTCATATGGATAGTATGAGGGGGTCTTGGGATGACGGCAATGGAAATTTATATGTTAATACTTGGATAGGTAGAAATGGTTCTTACGTTCTCCCTGGAATAGGATGTACAGTAGAAAAACTTTATCAGATGCATAACGATATGTTAGCTACATATAATTTAGGGGTTCTACCTGGTTCTCCAATAGACTATATACCCGATATTAACTACTCTAAGTATAATATAAAAAGTGTAGATAAGTTTATAAAGAAACATCCAGAAGATAAGATTTTTATAGACAACGGTACTGTACAATCTAATCAAGCACAGAATTTTGATATGGTTGGGGTAATATACAAGGTAGCCGAAAATCATAGAGATAAGTGCTTTATTACATCTCAAGGAGTTCCATTTGAATTACCTAATGTTTTTCACTCTGGAAACATAATAGGAAGTGCTGGATGGGGATTTGATTTAAATGAGTTATCATACCTCAGTACCTTTTGTTCTACATTAATAGGAAGAAACTCTGGTCCTCATGTATACACTCAGGTAAAAAAGAACTGTATGAATCCAAATATAAAATTATTGTCTTTTACTTATGAACAACAGGGTTCATCTTTTGTAGTAAATACCCCAGTTCCAATACAAAAATTTTGGTCAAACGTTACAGACGAGGCTAGCGTAATTAATAAAATAGAAGAGGTTATGGGATGAACGATACTTTAGTTGGAATTGTGACTTACGGAAATATAGAATTTACCCAATTAGCCGTACAGTCAATTAGAGACACATGTAAAACACCTATTGATTTTTATATAGTCATAGGAAAACCAGATGATACTCAAACCATAGACTGGGTACAGACACAGCCAGATATAAAATTTAAATTACATCCAAAGAATATGGGATTTCCATACTCTCTCAATGATGTATATGACTATGCGTGGAAAGATAATAACTATAAATATCTTATAGTTGCTGGAAATGACATAGTAGTTTATCCAAACTGTATTGACGGTTTAATAGAGTTAGCCAATACAACAGACTATGAGTGTATAAGTTCTTTACAGTATGATGTAAAAGACTTAATAGGTGAACACCCGGAAGTTTCACGTTATTTTCAAGGCGGTAATTTAGCATTCTATGAATTTTCTTCTAGACCTTGGGATGCATTTACTGGTCAAACTAGCGAGACAATCGTAGCTGATATGAAGTTATTTGATATACAAAATTGCTGTTTATATAAAAAATCGGTATTTGAAAAAATTGGCTATACTGATGTGGCATTCTTTCCAGCATATTTTATTGATAATGACTATGCGAGAAGAATAGTTATATCTGGGCTAAAGTGTTGTACGCTAGCCAGTGCCAGATTTTTTCACTTCTGGAGTAGAACTATTCATCAAGGAGTTGGTGGAACTACTGACAGACAATTTAAAAATAATGAATCATATTATAGAAGCAAATGGGGAGGAAATTTTGGAAGCGAGACTTCTACCCCACCCATATATATTGGGGATAGGCTCTTAGAAGAGCAAATTATAGACCACTGGAGAACAGCCTAATTGGCAATAAAAGTAAAACCAACTGAAGATGAAATGATGCTTTATGAGATACTAAGGCATCCAGTATTCTGTTCAGAATTTATCTACAACGTAGATTTAGTTCCTGGAATAGATGCTCCATTCGAGTTTTCATACTATCAGAATGAAATTTTGTGCGATTTTAATGATCACGTTTCTGTATGCACAGCGAGAGCCACAGGAAAAACAGTATCACTGTCATCGCTAATTATTTGGATGCTCATTTTTAAGGTATTTCCTGAAGATTATATTCTGTACACAGTTCCCAGTAAAGTTCATTTAGAGCCAGTATTTACTAATTTAGTTAGACAGTTTAGGTCTAATTCCTTTCTAAAAAATTTCTTAGAGAAGAATAGTGGTATAAATAGTTCTGATTATAAAATAACATTACTAAACCAATCATCACTTCTATGTAGAATAGCCGGCCAAACTGGAACCGGAGCTAATCTCATTGGTTTGCACACCCCAATAATCATGGCTGACGAGGGAGGATATTTTCCATTCCCAGCATTTCAAGAGATGCAACCGTCTTTAAATGTGTGGACTACCGGATTTAGGGAGATAGTGGCTGGAGTTCCTACAGGATTAAGAGAGGGAAATGTTTTATACATGGCAGATGTTGATAACGGTGGTTATACTAAACATAGAGTATCAGCAAAAAATAATCCAAGAATTACAGAAGAAGATATGGAAAGATTTAGAATACAGTATGGTGGAGAAGACACAGATGACTACATCCACTACGTACTCGGTCTTCATGGAAAACCAATATTTTCTTTATTTGATAGGAATCTTTTAGAGATAGAACCATATCCAGTAGTTAAATTAACTATTGACGGAATAAAATTAGAGGATAATTTAGACGAAATAGTAACTAAAATTTCCGCATTCCCATCAATTAGAGCTAGAGAATATGGTGTTCTCATGGGAATAGACTTAGGGTACACAGAGCCAACAGCTATAATTATAGCGTACTTAGATTCCAACGAAAGAATAAAATTTCATGGGAGAATAAGATTATCTAAGGTGTCTTATCCAGTCCAAGAGAAAATCATAGATTTACTTGATACCAAATTTAAACCACAGTTAATAGGAATGGATGAGGGAAACGCAGGTAAATCTGTAAGACAACATCTTCTACAGGATAAAGAATATATACAGAAAAATTATGATAAAAGAATAGTTCAGATAGATTTTTCATCTTCCCTGGTTATAGGAATAGGGGCTGATGGGGAGGAAATAAAATCAAAGACAAAACCATTTACTGTATCTGTTCTACAAGAGTATTCAAACAATCATAAAATAATCTACTCTTCAACAGATTTAGATATGGTTTCAGAACTCGAAAGAATGACTTACAGTAAAAGTGTTACAGGAGATATAACATATAGAACCCTTACTGATAGAGGTGGTAAGAAGGGTGAAGACCATTTTACTTCGGCTCTTCTATGTTGTATTGGAGCATACCATCTAACTAACGGCATGATTTTAGCACAGGAAAGAAAACCGTTGCTAAAACCTGCATGGATTTTCTAACTAAGAGGTAATAAAAAATGGCAGAAAAAGAAAAAGTTAAGGCATTGGATAAATTGCTTTACGAAAAAGCAGAAGCAGCTCAGGGATTTGCTGCTACTAGTACTAATGTATGGAAGGACGCTAAGACGTTCTCTTTAAAGGTAGTAGATAAAACCTCCTTTGACGAGACTGTTACTCTGTGTAGATTCTTCTATAAAACAGAGCCACTGGTTCATACAGTAATCAATAAGTTAGTCGAAATAGGAATAAATGATATAATTATATCAAAGTCCGGATTATCTGACAATGAATTTAGAGTGTTTCTAGCTTTAAAGCCTAGATTACTTGAATTTTCAGAGACAATAGCACAGGAATTACTTCTTTCTGGGTTAGTTGTTCCAGAAATTGGGTATGGGCCGGTAGAAAAGGAAGAGATATTTGAGCTTGGAATTAAGAAATATAATAAATTAATCTTTCCAGTAAGTATGTGGGTTAGAGATCCAAAATCAATTAAGATAAATTCCTCATTGATGTCTGATACCCCATCGTACTCTGTTATTATTCCTGATGAAGTAGTAAGTTTTATTAAAACTGGTGGTAAGTACTCTGACGGAACTGAGGATAAGGAGCTATTTGAAAATCTTAAGACCTACTATCCAGACTTTGTTAAGGCTGTTTTAAGTGGTGAAAGAACTATCTTATTGGATAATAAATTAATAATTAGACGTAAATATTTGACTGATAATGCATATCCAATTCCATATATTGCATCAGTTCTTGATGCTTTACAGCATAAAAGAAGAATGAGAAGAATGGATTATTCCATCATGGATAAGGTTATTAGTGCGATTATGCATATAAAAGTTGGGTCTGATGAGTATCCAGTGACCTCAAGTGAGGAAGATAAAACAGTATTCTCAGAACTAAGATCACAACTTATGTTGAGATTTCAATCCGATCAGAATCTGGAAAGAATTTTTCAACTAATTACAAATCATACAGTAGATATTTCATGGATATTTCCTGAAACTACGCTACTATCTGAGGACGGAAGATATAATGATATAAATGAGGAAATACTTTTCGGTCTTGGATTTCCTAGAATTCTTATTACAGGTGAGGCAGCTAAGTCTGGAACAACAAATTCTGAGGTTGCAGTACTATCCCCAGTAAAAACAATGGAAGTTTTAAGAAGAAAAATATTAAAAATAATTAGAGATGTTTGTAGAAGTGTTGCCGAAGAAAATAATTTTAAACCACCGATGGTAAAGTTTAAGGCGTTAAATCTGCACTCCTTTGCGGAATTTATGGCTAGCTTAGAGAAACTTTATAACATGTCTGGAATAAGTAGGGGATCAGTAGCAGAATATTTGGGCTACAATTTTGAAGAAGAGGCTGATAGACTAGAGGAAGAAGAGAAGTTGATAGAGAAAAAGGGTCTTTCTGAATTTGGACAACAACCTTTTAGTGCTCCTGGTAAGCCGGTTACTGAAAAACCAGCACCTAAATCATCTAAAGATAATAGTAAAAGCAAGTAAATTGGGAGTTTTATATGGATAATTCAACTATAATAGACACAGAACTGTGCAGTATGGTACTATAAGGATAGATTAATGGGTAAATATACCGAATATAATCAAAAATACTACGAAAATAATAAGCCCAAAGTAGATGATAGTATTAAACTTTTAGAAGATTCAATTAATTATCTAAAAGAGCGGAGTTTATAACATAATGACTAATAACACAATAGACAGTATTGTAGAATTAATAAGTAAAGAGGATGTAATAGCTCAATTTGGTGAAGCTATGGCGGCATCTATTACGGCTAGTAAGGCAGTAACATGGGCTAAATTTATACTAACTGATGATAAACCAAATAAAAATGGTCAGAGAGTTCCACAAGATGAATTCGATAATCTAATAAATTCTGGAATATTTAAGCCAGTAAAGATGGCTATGGGGGAGATAAAGGACGGCCATGAGGATGCTAAACCTCTGGGGGTAATAACAAACCTCACTAAAGACGGAAATAAAATAGTAGCTCTAGCCGCTTTATGGGATCATGAAAGAACAGAAGATGTATCTACAATCAAGGAAATGGTTAATAAAAATAAACCAGTAAATGTTTCCTGGGAGATACTATATAGTTCTTCAACCGTAAAAAATGGAATAGTAGATTTACTAGGTACTATACTTAGAGCAGTGACAATTGTTGGAATGCCGGCGTATGCTGGTAGAACTCAGTTGTTAGCCGTAGCCGCTATAAAATGGAGTCCGGCCTACATAGAAAATTTACCCGATGAAAATTTTATGTATATAGAAAGAGACGGTACTCGTTATTTTGCATTTAAGGATGCGGAAGGATCGATTGACCCTAGTCGTTTCCCAAGCATTTTAGAAGAAATGGAACAAGCACCTATACCACAAAACACTCTAAAAGATATTAAAGCTCAGGTAGGTAAATTACTTTCCGATGCTAGTATATCTGGTGGTAAGGACATTAACACGGAGGATTATAAATTGGAAAAGATAGAACTGGAAAGCAAAGTTTCTGAACTTACAGCTCAACTAGCCTTAGCTAACAATACGTTAGACATTAAGGAAAAGGAACTAGTGACAGCAAAAGCTCAGTTAGACGAAGCTAATACCGCTGTAAAGACTTTGGAAGAGGAATTAAATCCTCTTCGTGAATTCAAAGATGAAGCCAATAAGGTTGTAGAGAGAGCTGAAAAACTTTCTGCAGTTAAGGCTAAATTTGAAGCTTTAAAATTGGTCAAGGAAGATAGTTATTATGAAGAGAATGCTGATAAGCTTCTATCATTGGATGACAATGGTCTTGACTTTTTGTTACAGGAAATGGTAGCTTTTGTGGGAGAAGATAAGGGTGAAGGAGAAGCCTCTTTACTAAAAAAGAGAAATTCTGGAATTCCTAACATTCAGGTAAGTCAAAAAAATCTTACAGACCCTAAAGAGTTAGCTAAGGCTCTTACAGAACATCGTAATAGTGGAAAGAAATAATTGGAGGTTTTAAAAAATGGAAATTAATGATTTTGATCAAGTAATAGGAGTTATTCCCGTTGCTGATATACCAGAAAGTCGTTTTATCGTGCTAACAGGCCATAGTTTTAATTTTGATTTTGGTAGTGCGGTAGACCTTCCTGGAGCAAAAGTTCCAGCAACTGCAGAAGAAGCTAAAAGAGCTATTTATTGCATTACCTGGAAGATGGACAACAGACCTACACCTATTTATGCAGTTCCTCAAGTGGATTTTGCAGAACGTGGTGGTTGGAATAGAGCAGCAAATGCTCCATTTGCAACAACTGTATACTTAACACATCCTGGACAACAGGAAGGTTTAACAATACCTTCCGGTGTATCAGCACTAGCATATACAGAAGGTATATTTACATTCCCTTCTGGGTCATATGTATATAGCGCTCCTATCGCCACACCTGGATGTTTAATCATAGTATGCGATACAGCATCTGATGGTGCCGGATCAGCGGGTAAACCAAAAGCAACAGCATCAATGGCAGCCGGTGTTATCGGTGAAACTTACAGTTATGATGGTACAAACAGCAAATTAACTATCAGAGTTCGTGGTTAATAGTTAGGAGGATTTAAATAACATGGATGAATTAAAGTTAAAGGAAGCTTTCGCCTCTCTAGTTAAAGAAGGGAATCGTGAAGCTCTTGCTCAATTAATAATTGAGTATGTACAGCCTGGACATATTGGTACAGATTTTATCAGCTTGCTGATGAATTCAAGAAGTTTAAACCCAGGTGATGCTCTAGTGAAGAAAGTACGTAAGGGACTAAAGGTTCATACCCTAGTTCCTGGTGCCGTTCACTTGGCACATGAAATTACAGTATCAGATAGAATCAATTATATTCTAGACGGTGCTGATGTTAAGGTAACAGCAAATGAGTGGGAACTTGAATCCGGTGAGTTAGGAACACTTGATAGCATTAGAACTGAAATGCTTGCCAAATTACGTGACTTCTATATCGGTAAAGTATTCACAGCGTTGACAACAATTTGGAATGGTTCAAACACTCCTAATAACTGGATTAACGTAGGTGGACCTCTTACAGCTACACCTTTAAAGAACGCTATTGACCGTATTAACCAGACAACTGGTGGTGTAAAGGCTGTTCTTGGTACTAGAAAGGCTCTAACTCCTATCACTACTTTTGGTGCTGGGTATACAGATGGAACAGGGGTTTCACAAGTAGTTCCTGAAAATATCCGTGAGATTATGTCAACTGGTTGGCTTGGTAGATACTACGGTGCTCCAATCCTAGCAATTGAACAACAGTATGATAACCCAGAAGATTACAATGCTCTTATCCCAACAGATAAGGTTTTGGTAATTGGGAATAATGTAGGTGAATTTATCACTTACGGAGATATTAAGACTAAGCAATGGAATGACATGAACCCAACTCCTCCACAATGGTTCTTAGAATTGTATCAACAGTTCGGACTTATTATTGATAAGGCAGATGGAATTTATGTACTAAAGGTTACTTAATAGGTAATTAATTAATTTGAATAGTGGGTAGGTAGGTTTAGAGATATACTTGCCTACCCACTAAAATTAAATCAATGAAAGGATAAATAATGAATAACGAGGATAGAAATTTAAATAGTACGGCTCTTCATGGTGGAACACCGCTTAAATCATATATTAAAACAATTTTAGGCAAGGTGTATGTTACAGTATGGGATTCATTTGAAAATACTCCTGTAGGAACTATCTTGGAAGGAGATCCTAGACAGGGAGATGAATCTTGTATAGTAGATATTTGGTCAGAAGAAGAGGACTTTTTCTTCAGAAAAAAGAACAATCTTCATCTTCAGACAGGTGATGTAATTGTCTACGCGAGAAGTAACAAAGAACCAGATCGTACAATAGAACAGTACTCTGATGAAGAACTTAAAGTAATAATTAATAGTAAATTCTTCACTCTACAGAATGCATTAAATAATACAAATTCAACAGCCGTTCTATTTAGATTAAAGAATTTAGCTCAGGAACTTGAGAAGTCAGATAAACTTATTAAGGTTATTGAAGCTAGAATAGCAGAAGTTCAGGCGGAAGAATTTAAACCACTTCCAAAAACTATAAATACGGAGTTGTAATTGCGTCCACTAGGTAATACACTCTCTCCAATGGGAACAAAATTTTCTTTAGCAAATATAGTTTATTTGCTACAGGATTTATTTACCACTGACGGGCCAACAACGCTTATCAGTGGTGTTTCTGGTTTATCCAATGCTGGAGTAATTACACCAACATTAGGGGCAGAATTACAAACTGATGGGGGTCTAGAAAATTGGAATTCCTCTACTGATTTAACAAGTTGGAATGAAGTTCTTGGTAGTGGCGCGACAATAAATAGAGAAGGAACTGATTTTCATGGAGGTACGTTTGCCTTAAGAATGGATATTCCTGTAGGAAATCCTACTACTTATTTTACGCAAGCAATAGCACAAACTTTAGGAGATTGGATAAGAGTATCAGCATGGATAAAATCCTCAGTTAATGCTAAAAGTGTAACATTATATAATATTAATAATCCT
>Ga0315284_10008945_pt1 | contig 14297 bp, 14 predicted proteins | sample YL17G09_16_MG_FD_203696 | JGI IMG/M metagenome (GOLD analysis project Ga0315284, IMG submission 203696) | Sediment microbial communities from Yellowstone Lake, YNP, Wyoming, USA - YL17G09_16 | ecosystem: Environmental > Aquatic > Freshwater > Lake > Sediment | place: USA: Wyoming | collected... | reverse complement strand
TCTCTCCTGTTAATCTGACCGTTCCATCTCGATAATCGAATTCGCCAGAAAATGGGTCCAGGAAGAAATATTCTCCCGATTTTTCCATTCGTGCCCTATTAAATGCCCTCAAAAAGGTCCCTCGTTGGGAAACGCCATCCACCCATTTCTCCACTCTGGAGAGGACATCCTGGAAAATGGGGATGAGTTCTTTCAGGTCTCCTGTTCCTCCTGTGGTAACGACCACCTCCTCTTTCTCTTTTTCTTTTTTTGAAACTTTTTCCCGGCTCCGGTAGACATTAAAAATAGCCCCCTGCTTGGTTACGCTTTCTACAAATATGGGAATCGATTTCCGGCCAAACACAGAGGGTCCGGATTCCGGGAGGGTATACATCTCAACCGGTTCTCCCTCTTCAACGAATAGAACGCCCATGGGTTGATTGCCTTTCGTCAAGACCTCTATAAACCCATTATGCTTCTCTTCCCTCAACTTCAGCAGGAGCCCTTCCAACCGGGTGAAATCTGTGGAGAGTCCTTTAAAGACCATTTCATTCCGAAGATTTTTAGCTACAATGGCCACCCGTTCCGGTGACAACCGGTAGAAACTGAGCACTCCATTCTTTTGATTCGAAAGGGACAGAAGAGCCTGAACGGCCTCCTGTCCGGCCACCCTTTTAGCCTCAGCTCCCACCTTGGCTTCTCCATCGATAATCTCTCCAGAGCCGAGCAGAAGGATGCCCCTGTTTTCAGGGAATTCTATCTCAAGGGTTCCATTAAACCCTTCCGATTTCAGGGTCGCCACGAGGGCAGAGAGATCTGTATAGGCTGTCAACAAATTCTTATGGACAACTTCTCCTCTTGGATAGATCATGGTTTCCCCTTTTCTTATCTCTTATAATCCCTCCCTGCCTCCCTTTAGAAAAGGGAGGAGACAAATCCCCCTTTGGCAAAGGGGGATTGAGGGGGATTATTGAAAAATTACCGTGTCTCTTTTCTCTTTTGCAGTCTCTCGATAGCGGCCTTTACACTTGTCTGCATCCTTTCAATCGATTCGGCCAGAACCCGCACCTCCCCTTTCCCCTTGACCTGGACAGGTGTATCCAATTCTCCCATACTGATCTTATCAGCCACTTCTGAGAGATAAAGGATGGGACGAATCACCGAACGAGAGTAGTAATAAATGACCCCTATCATAATGAGGATGGCGATCAAGATAACGAGGTAAAAAATCTGAATTTTCATCTCGTATTCTTGTAGATACCTTCTCTCGATCGGCCTGATCCTTTCTTCGATCGCCTTTTCTGGTCTTGAAAATTCATCAATGTAAGTAGTAGCAGCGACGATGAGATCTGTCCCCTTCACAGGGGCAAGATACATATATTTGGGTCGCATTTTTCCATCCGCATCCTTCCAATCATAATAACCCGAAGCCGGACCTATCAGACTCGCCTCCAAGATCTTCCAGAAAGCAGGAAGCTTGCTGGCAAGATCATGTAAATCCGTCCCAACAATTTGGGGATTCACATGGAAGTAGTTGATGCCCTTATTATCGTGGACGGCGGTATAACCTGTCTCCCCAACCTTTTGGACTGCAATGGCCTTAAGCTCGGGGTCTTTCAGGAGATCCTCCCTTTTCACTTTAGGCCGCGCTTTGATAAAAACTTCCATCTGGTTGGCCACATCGATGCCTTTTTCCCGGATGATGCTCTCTCCCAATTTATTCAAGGAGGATTTCGCCTCCTTCAACGTAGTGGCGCTCAACTCGCTCAGGCTCTGAGAACCAACATCTTTGAGGCTCGTGTACTTAAACCCTTTAAAATCCACACTGAAGAAGATCAAAGCCCAGATGATCAAAAAGGCCAGAATGATTGGGATGATGACTCCTAATAATAGTTTCGCTAACAGGCCAATTCCGACTTTCCTCTTTGCTGTCTTCTTCTTCGCCATAGGGGTCCTCCTTTAGCAAATTTCAAAGAGTTAATAGTCTGGTCTTCTGGATGAACCACCCATCCCTCGTTCACTTTCCGGGGGAGAGAAACTCTTTCATCGCTCTTACAAATTCCTTCGCCTTTTGGGCGTTCGGGATCTCTTCCCCTAAGGATTCAATGAAAGACAACGCTTGATCCTGGGGAAGGGAATCCTTTGTCTCCCCAAAATCCACGAGTTCATCTTCAATGACGAAAGGTGCCACAGCTCCCATGATCTTTCTCAACTCATTCTCGATCGTCAGGAAAAAATTTTCTCCGACCCATCTCTTCTTAACCCGTCTCTGGGCTTCACCCCTCTCCAAGAGACCCATCCGGACCAACTGATAGACCGTTTTTAATATCTTATATTCATCCCAATTGAGGGTCTTGGCGATTTCTGAAACGGTCCTTGCCCCATTCGCTAATGCCAAGACATTCCATTGATCGCCACTGATATTCTTATCCTCTCCGTTCTTCTGGATGGTGAGATGGAAAACGACATTGGAAGTAGGAATGGCCTCTTTGATCTTCTCCCATTCCTGCTTTCGGTAGGACCAATTCAGGAGGAGCTGTTCGGTTGGGGTGGAGATGGTCCTTTCTGTAGGAAATACCTCCTGTTCAAATAGAATTCTTCCCGTCTTCCATTCCATGATCGTAAAAAAGGCATATTCCCCGACAGACTGAGAAGCCTTCGCATGAGTGACATTTCCCAACTCTAAATAGATCTCCCCTTCCTCTTTCCCTTTGAACGCCACCTTGCCGGTCTTCTTCTCAATCAATAAGGGCTTGAGGATATCGAAGATTCTGACTTTGGAAAGATCGCCTAAAAAAGCCTCGGGCATCGCAATCCTCTTCTATGCTCAAAGCAGAAGTCCCATGAGCAATGTCTTAATGGAATCTGGCCTCCGAGGGTAGAACCCTCTTCGTCCAGAACTCATGAGCTTCATATCTACTGATGATCCGGAGTTCGCAATCGAGTCGCTATCCTCAATGGACCGGGAGACCGCCTCTTGTCTCGAAAAGATCTTTCTTTCCAATATCCTTTGTCACGAATAGAACAAATGACAGCCAATCGGGCGAAGATCAATGATTGCATTTGGTATGATTCGCTGTCATGAGAACAAATCGTTTATATTGATACGGAAAAATGTTAGAAGAAGGTCGAAAGAATGTCAAGGGAAATTATGGGCTTTTGATACGGATGGAATCAATCATTTCCATAAAACTTTTCTGAAAGATATCATATACTTTCTTCTCACTTCCCGAAATGGAGTCCCTGTCCCATTTGTTTCCTACCTCAGAAACGCCAAACCCAAAGGCATTGACATCCCTTGAATATCGGATGGAGACAGCATGCTCTCCCTGGTAGATAAAGAGCAACTGGCCCTGCATGGCCCAGTGGGATAGGATGATGATCCCTTTCTTCCTAATAGGTTGAAGGGAAGGAGCATCTGGATTCCACCCAATTAATTGGATCAAATAATTTACTTCAATTTTTTCTTTCTTCTCCTGCCCGCTCAAATACATTCTTTTCTCTGTCTGGGGTTTCAGTGGGGGTGTAGTTATGGGTTCGGACTCAGGATTTGTCCTATCTGCAATTTGAACAATGAGAATTTCTTCAGCCCGATTCTCCTTTTTCTTAATATAAAGATAGGTCCTAGTGTGTGAATTTTCTTTTGGATAATCTAATGAAATGTGATGGATGAGTTCAAATTCCGATGGCAAAGTCAATGCAAAGGGAGGTTTTCTTGATGTCAAATACCTGCCTTGAATTTCTATTTCCTTCTCCGCAGTGTTATGGGAGCAGGTGGTCAAAACCAAACTTGCTAATAAAACAAAAAACTTCCTCAAAGTACAAGGGGTCAGGTCTTGAAATATCACTTTTTGCTTACCGTTGCCTTCGCTACCACCTTGCTGACGGTAGTATAATGAATTCCCAAATAATCCGCAATCTCTTTCAGAGTATATCCGTGACTCATGTGAGCCGCATTGATGCTTCTATCTCTTTGTACCTTCGCCTTCTGTCCCCTGAATATCTTCTCGAAACTCGGCCTGCTTGCATACCTCTGCGGCCGAGGAATCTCCTTTACCAGCTTCTTATCCTCCAAAAGATCCTTCAATTTCTCAACAAAACCCTCTTCTCCCAGCAGGACTTGACCCTGAAGCCCACCCCACGGAGACCCCCGATGGATCCCCTCTCGCACGAACGCCCGGTATTGTTTCCGGGCTACGGTTCTTTTGCTGTTGAAAAGCCCCAGAATCCAGTCGGTGCTGAGATAGTCCGGCTCCTTCCGTAGCCCTGCAGTGCTCTGGTAGCTACCCCATCTCCAAGCTTCGGGCTTTTCCACCACCCCTGCCCGTACGGGGTTCAGTACCACATAGCGGCAGAGTTCAAGAAGGTAATCTTCTTTTTGTACCAGAATCGCTTTGAACCGCCCCTGAAAGATGTGACCGGGTTTATGGTGCCTTCTGTTATATTTCTGAGTATAGATGCCGTTCAGCTGGCGCATACCGATGGACAGATTTGCGTCGGGCGTTTCGATCATGAAGTGGTAATGGTTATCCATGAGGCAGTAGGCATGGCAGAGCCAGTTGTACCGCTTGACAACTTCGCCTAAGATGGAAAGAAATATCTCCCGATCCTGATCGTCGCTGAATATCTTGTTCCGCGCATTCCCGCGGGAGGTGACGTGATAGACGGCTCCGGGGTATTCGATTCGTAACGGTCTTGCCATGGAACAACCCTAACAGAAAATTACTTATATTTCAAGACCTGACCCCCAATGTTTCTTTCCTTTTCAATCAAATTGTCTTACCATTCAGTTATGTGGACGAGAAGAAAATTTTTAATCAGTTCCATCCTTATTCCGCCTTTCTTTTTGAAATTTGTCTCAACTCTCTGGGCCCAAGCGAAGAAAATCCTGCCAAAAGGATTTAAAAGAGAAGAACTCAAAAACATGAATCCGGCTGAAATTGACAACCGGAATCTCGAAATCGATCCGCTTAATCAATTTGGAACGATGGGCCCTACGGATTTAGACATTGACTTAAAGTCCTATCGTCTGAAGATCACAGGGGCAGTAAAACGCCCTCTTTCATTAAGTTATGATCAGATTCTAAAATATCCCTCCCTGACGGAAGTCGTCCTCCTCATCTGTCCTGGATTCTTTGCCAATAATGGAAGGTGGACTGGAGTAAGCCTTAGATTTTTGCTTCAGGAAGCTCAGGTTAATAAAGAGGTTAAATATTTAGATATCAGAGGAGCGTATGAAAAGGGGTTAAGAATTCCCCTGAAAGACATTGATGGAAAAAGAATCTTCTTGGCCTACCGTGTGAATGGAGAAACGCTTCCTCAGAAACACGGGTTCCCTTTGAGACTGGTTTATGAAGATGCTTATGGGTATGATTGGGTCAAATATGTCGATGAGATCGTCGTCTCATGACTTTGCGGAGGCAGGGGGCAGTTTGGTTATTTGAAAATTGGCTAATTCCCCTGCCTGCCGGCAGGCAGGGGAATTTATTTGGAATTTGAGATTTGATGACTGGAATGATGGTTTTTATTTAGAAATTCTAAAATAAGGTTTCCCACTTCTTCCGGCTTCTGTAACTCAAGATTGTGGATTCCATCTTTAAAACAGACCACCTCAACATAAGGAAGATTGGTTCTTAGAAATTCAGCATTCGCCTCCGCCATATCCCGATAGTCAGAATTCTTACCATAAAGGTAGAGAATTGGAGTACGAATCGTCTTCGCTTCTTCAGCAAAGTCCTTCGATGTCACAAGAGTGCGAGAAATACGATACCATGAAACGCGCGAAGCCGTCTTGTTGGCTTTGGAAATGATCTCAACAATTTCTTCCATCTCGTTCAAGCTCAGAGAACGCCAGGCTTTTCCCATCACCCATTTTGCTATTATTTTATCAAGCAATCCGGATCGTGTCACGCTGATTGGAACCTCTCCGAAAAGAGGCCACTTTAAAAGACTCTTCATGGGTCGATAGGGAACTTTCTTATGCTTCATCCCATTCCCTTCGATGGAAACGATCTTACCCACTCGGTCAGGATATCGGGCAGCAACATTTAAAGCAATTCCTCCCCCATAAGAAGTTCCTACGATATGGACTTTTGAAATCTGCAATGTTTCAATCATCCTGGCAATGAGATCGGCCTGTTCCTCAACGGTGTAGCCAAATCCAGATCGAGGCTTATCAGAATCTCCCACACCGAGGTAATCCATGGCGAGAAGTTGATAATTTTTTGAGAGAATAGGGATGATCCGATTCCAGTACCGATAAGTACTCCAGGCTCCTGGGATGAGCAGAACAGGTTCACCTTCACCTATTTCAACATAATGGATATTGTGATCCTGAACAACGGCAAACCGATCCTGGCCATATTTGGTTTTTGAATAAACTTGTTGTTTTTCATTCTTTACGATGTAGCTACAGCCTATCGTTAAAAGAATCCAAGGCACTAGGAAAAGGATGAAACTGGCTCTGTTTAATCTTTTACGCATATCTGATGTTACCGCTCCGATCTTCAAAAATTGAATTACCATCGACCCAATAAATGGGGAGGGATATGATCTTACAAAAAGTACAATTTTCTTCCACAGAAATGATTATCCGACTGAAAGGGTGGAGCCCCACGGGCAAAGCCCGTGACACCATACTTCACGCCCCAGTGGGGCGACATCTCGGCCTAAGGCTGGCGCATTCATCCACGGCCAAAGGCCGTGGCCTTCTGCTGCCGGGGTAAAACATTTTGGACTATCTTTAATATAATGTTAGAGGCAAGATGTCAACCCTATCTTACCCAGGACCACACATTCATGGATATGATTTTGAATAAAGGATAGATTCTCCTCGACTTCTTTCTCATTCATTTCCCAGGGGTGGTGACCCAGGGCTGGGTAGACATACCCATTGTTCTCCTCGGCGATCTTAAGAATCTTTTTATTCGATTCTATATCCATTTCAACAGCAACGACCCCCATAACGCCAGCTGCCTTAGCCTCCTGAAGGGATCGAGAGAGATCCTCTATCTCATCCAGATGGGCATGAACATCTACCATGCGCGCTTCCTCTAATTTTTCCTTTTCCATCTCAACTCACATCTTCCAACAGAGGCCTGGTAGCGTATGGAATATTTTCCTTTAAGGCGAAATATCCTTTCTCAGGGCTGCTATCACACTTCGGGTTGTCACCGAAACGAAGACAATAGCCCCACCCACGAGTGCCCATTTCCCAGGTACTTCGCCCAGGATCAGGAAAACCCATATGGGATTTAGAATCGGTTCAATACCCGGGATCAATATGGCTTCAAGGGCAGTGCTATGCTTGATGGCCTCAGAATAGAGAACATAGGAGAGTCCTAACTGAACTACTCCTAAGAAGAGCAATCCGGCCCAACTGAGTGCACCGGGCATCGACTCAAACATAAAAGGCAACCCCACCAGGCTTGTGAGAAGATTTCCAAGAATGATCGATCCGATGGGAGATTCATTCTTTTGTTTCCGCAGAAAGAGAACCAGACAGGCAAAGCTTATTCCACTTAAAATGGCAAATCCATTTCCCAATAGATTTCCAACTGTCAGATGATCGAGGAAAAAGAGAGCAATCCCGCCGATGAGGATCAATATAATAATCCAGTCGAACCATTCAGCCCTTTCCCCCAAAAACCACGCACCCAAGAGGGCAACGTAAATAGGTGCTGTGTATTGAAGCAAGATGGCATTGGCCGCCGTCGTCAGCTTGGTAGCCAGTACAAACAAGGTAACGGTTACCGCATAGGCAATGGCTCCACCCATTTGTGGGAAAGACCAGGTGAAACGAGGATGGCGAACGTAAGCTAATAGGACAAGAACAGCAATAAAACTCCTCAGCCCAGCGATAGCCATTGGATTCCAGGATACCAGTTTGATGAACAATCCACCAAAGCTCCACAGAATAGCACTCAAGGCCAAAAAGACGATGGCTTTATATCTTATTTCCATGGGGTCAGTCATCGATAGATTTCAACATTCTGTACAGGAGGGAGGCTAAAGCCTCCCCTACCCGCCGAGAATATTAAACCGAATGAGCAGAACCTAAATGCCACCCTGAACTCATTTCAGGGTCTCCTCTTTCAGATTCTGAAACAAGTTCAGAATGACAATATGCGGTACCTAACCATCTTAACTAAACTTCTCTATCTGGCTACGTTGACAGGAATGGGTTTTAGGACTTTAGCCAGATCTGCGGGCGACATCTCCACCAACAGGCCTCGTCGGCCTGCATTGATGAAAATTCTTGGGAGGCTGAGAATGGTTTCCTCAACGTATACCGGCAAGTGTTTTTTTGTCCCGAAGGGCGAAATTCCGCCCACCATATAACCCGTGTGCTTTAAGGCGACATAAGGATCGCATGGTGTGACTGACTTGACATCCATCACTCTGGCTAAGGTCTTGGTTGAGACCTGCTTATCTCCGTGCATCAAAACGATGAACGGGGTACTTTGGTCATCTTCCATAACAAGCGTCTTGATCACCAGGTGTTCATCCACACCAAAGGCTTGCGCAGCTGTTTCGGTACCCCCTCCTTCTTCATATTTGTAGGGATGTTCTATGAAATCAACCCGGCTTTCCCTTAGAACTCGGACGGCAGACGTGACTGGAGATTTGTCTTTTGTCAATTCTTTCTCCCCCTATTTCTTTTAAGACATCCCACCCAGAACGATGTAGGGGTGGCCCACTGTGCCTGCGCACCGAAGTGCTTCGGCACACAGGTGTGGCCGCCCGATCAGGGAGCCTGCAGAGAGGCTCCCCTACAGTAATCTTCTCATCTGAAATGGTACCGGATCGCTTTTCGCACAGCATCGGCAAATAGCTGAAGGCGGTTCGCGTCCGATCTCAGAGAATCGCGTACCTTGCGACTGATCTCCAATTGAGCTCCGCCTTTCCATCTTCCCCGATTGCAGATGTTGTCCGGGTCGATCCCCTGGAGCCCCTCTGTTGGAGGTCGAGTCTGAAAACCAACTGCCTCTAATTGGCGTTTGATTTCTGACCGTAAGTCCACATTTAAACCTCCTACCATGATAAACTCTTCCCGGTGGTCAAGTTGTCCATGAACGCTAACCACAATGTCAGCCTTCTCGACAGCTCGTAACGCCAGGGGCTCATCGCAAAGGTGGCTTTCGATGTGAAGGAGGCTATTCCCATCTTCCTTTAATCCCTCCAAACTATAAAAGGAATAATTATCACCTGCGATTGCTTCGGCAATCTCCGATGTCATTCGTTCAATCTTTCCACCATGAGGTGCCATGATGAGCACGCGCTCATCCCTCAAATAAAACCTGATCTGATAGTCTTTACCTTCCACTTCACAGTCTGCAAGTTCTCGAAAACTTTTGTAAGGAGAAGCCATCCACCCTCCTGTTATGGATTACTTAGAAAATAACCTCTTCTCCCCTGGTGGGAGGGGATTCACCCTGTTAAATATGACCATTTACTAAGGCTAATTGTAAATCATGCGACAATGGAGACAGATTGAACATACTTACCCAAAAGTCCCTGTTTATTTAACAGGGTGAAGGGGAGGGGGATAAAGAAAGTCTATCCACCCCTACCTTTACCCTGTGGAGTATTTTTCGTTACTCCACAGGGCAAGCCCTCCCCCATCAAGGGGGAGGGAGAGTAGGTTGCATTTTCATGGCTCGCGGGCGACGAAGCCGTCATGAAACATTACCGTACGTTTACTGTTCATAACACCAACAGAGCATTCCACCATCAACATTCTTCACATTCTCAAAACCTTCCTGACGGAGCCTAAGACAGGCCTTGTAAGCACGCAGACCCGATTCACAATGCACTGCGATCTCTTTCTTCTTATCGAGTTCGCCCATACGCTTTTGCAATTCCCCTAAAGGAACCCAGAGAGAACCGGGAATCCGTTTGATCTTCACCTCCTCTTCGTCTCTGACGTCTAACACTTGAAAGGACTCTTTTGAGGTCTGAAGTTTTTCTCTCACTTCTGAGGCCTGGATTCCTTTTACCCTCCTCTCCAATTTGTTCGTCAACACATTCGCGGCCACAATGATCGGTGAGAGAACCGGACTGTAAGGAGGGGCATAGGCCAGATCAACAGAAGCCAGCTCTTTACAAGTCATTTTGCCATGGAGGGCCATGGCCAGGATATCGATGAATTTATCCGAAGGCCCTTCTCCCATGGCCTGCCCTCCTAAAATCCGGCCAGTCTTTTCATCAGCGATCACCTTCAGAGTTGAATTTTTCCCCTCTGGATAATAATGTGCTCGATCAAACCCTCTGACAACAGCTTGGATAGGATGAAATCCCTCTTTTTCTGCTTCTCTTATGCCTAATCCAGTCTTGGCCACATTCCAATCAAAACATTTAAAGACGGTCGTTCCCATCACCCCCGGGAAAGTGGCATTTCCACCACAGACATTTACTCCCACCACCCTTCCCTGTTTATTCGCAGTAGATCCGAGAGGGATCCAAACCTTTTTGCCTGTCACAAGATGGGTTGTCTCTGCACAATCCCCTGCAGCATAAACCCCTTCGGCGCTCGTCTCCATCTTCTCATTCACCCAGATGGCTCCTGTCTCACCGATCTTGAGCCCTGCCTGTTTTGCCAACTCGACTTGAGGTCTAATTCCAAGGCTCATCAGAACCGCGTCGGTTTCAACTTCTCGGGCCACGGTCTGAACACGGGTAACCCTTCCTCCATTCCCTTTGAGTGCCCTGATCCCCTCTAAGGTAAAGATTTGGATCCCCTTCTTCTCAAGATATTGGCGGAGGATTCCTGCGAAATCCTCGTCGAAGAGTGTCAGGATTTGTGGGGCCAATTCAACAGTCGTCACCTTTTTGCCCAGTAGAGTAAGAGCTTCAGCCATTTCCAGACCGATGTAACCTCCTCCTGCAATCACAACCTTTTGAATCTGGTCTGATCCAATACGTTCGAGGATAGCATCGGCATCAAAGATGGAACGGAGATAAAAGATGTTGTCCAGCTCAATCCCTTCAATCTTGGGTCGGATAGGCTGGGCACCAGTGGAGAGGACCAGTCGATCAAAATGGTCTGTAAAGGTCTTATCAGACCCGACAATTTTGCCAGAGAGGGTTCGTTCCTTCGTATCGATCTGCTCAACTCTGCGGTTCTTAAAAATCCGGATTTCGTCCAGAGCAAACTTCCCAGGAGTGCGGGAAATTAACTCATCCCTCTCTTTGATCTTGCCACTGATGTAGTAAGGAAGGCCACAACCTGCATAGGAAATTTCATCTTCCTCTTGATAAATCGTGATCTCCATCTCGGGATCACATCTTCTCGCCTTGGCAGCTGCTTTCGGGCCTGCAGCCACCCCTCCAATTACCAGAAGTCTTTTTTTCATTCCGAATCCCCTTTCAAAGAAAACGTTCTCGATTAAAAAGGCGAATGATAGGGAATTAAGCGAAAATGGTTTCTTACAAACCTGTAGGAGCGGTCCTCTGTGCCTGCGCACCGAAGTGCTTCGGCACACAGGTGCGGCCGCCCTATTGAGAAGCCCCTGCCTACCGCGGGCGGGGATGAAGGGCAGGGGACCACTCAATATCACTTCACCCCCACCTTTACCCTGTGGAGTATTTTTCGTTACTCCACAGGACAAGCCCTCCCCCGTCAAGGGGGAGGGGTTAGTTTGGAGATTTTCATTAAGCCTTCAACCCCTGCCACCACTCATTCGGTTCTGTCTCCAGGCACTCCGCAGCGATCCTTTTTGCAGAATCGGTCACCAGGGCGGCCTTAGCATTAATAATCCAATCCGCCACCTCTTTATATCCCAGCGCTTGATATTCACGGGCCTGAACCAGACATTCCAAAAGATCAGCATCGCGGGCAATCCGGGCTTCAGGAGAGATTGTCTCTTCGAACTCTGAGAGTAGAGCTGTGAATCGTTTTGCTATGTCATCAGGGAGCCTCTTCGATTGGTCCTTGATCACTTTTCCCTCAACCTTCTCCCAATCCACGTATCTTCGTGCGATGCGATGAAGGTCATTTGTTCTCGCTTCACCGATATCATGCAATAAAGCCATCAGAGTGGCTTTCTCAGGATCCGCTCCTTCAAGCTGGGCGAGGATATAGGCGATGACCGCCGTCCGAAAAGAATGTTCTGCCACACTTTCAGGATTGTCTACCCCTGCGATCCACCATCCTGAACGTTTGACTCTTTTAAGCTGCCCCACTTCATACAAGAATTTCGCCAGATCATTTTCCAAATGACGGTCCTCCTTAGATTGGTTAGTTTCTTAAACCTCAAACCTCTAACCTTTGACCTCAAACCTGTATTTTAATCGTGCCCTCTTTCTCCTTTTCGCCTTTTGCCGTCTCATTCTCTCCATCTTAATACCATCGGATGTGATCTGCCCTGACATTTTCGATATCTTCTCCACCAGTTCCCGTCTTGCAAGAAACCGATTGAGGGACTGACTTCTCTCCTTCATGCATTTCACTTCAATCTCTGTTGGGATATGTCTCAGATAGACACACGTCGAGGTTTTATTCACCTTCTGCCCCCCGCTTCCCGAGGACCGAACAAATTTTTCTTCGATATCCTTCTCACGAATTCCAAGAACTTCCATTCTCTCCTTAAGCCATCTATTTTTCTCTTCACTCACCGGGAAAATAGCCATTTCAAACCTATTCAGTCTACATAATGCATTATTTTATCATGGTTTCATGATATTAAAAATTAGCCCACAGTCAAGCAATAAATGAATAATTTCTGGGGAATTTTGAAAAAAGATTGGAGGGTCTAAAACAACCCAGGGAGCCCAGCTCTGACTCACTGCTGCCACATAGGTAAAAAAAGCATTCCGGAGGAAAAGAAGAGATCAGGTTTCGTAATAGGTTTCGATCAATTCTCTTGACCAGGCAGGGTGATTTTGGTAATTCGAAATTATTTGGAATTTGTGATTTGGGATTTGGCTATTGGAATTTGATGTACGGTATGGATGGGCTAGTGTGCCTCCTCACCTCTTTTGTAGTAATCAGATATAAGTGGAATCAACCCTTTTATTCTTGAGCTAAGTTGAGTGCCTCCTCCCTTCTCAAAATATTCGGCAATCGCTTGAAGAAAGACTTGAACTGTGGCTGGCGGGCAGTGGAGTTTAACAGCAGGGATCTCTCCAAGTTCACTCTCAATCAGGTTGATCAGTCGCCGGATGACTTCATCATCGCTGCCCGAAAGGAGCCAGGAAATCTCCTTCCCTTTTATCTTTCCGGTAAACACAGAGGCTGAGGCAATGGTCACAGCACAACCAAAAGATAAAAACTTGGCATCTTCAACAACTCCGTCTTTGATCCGCAAGTAAAGTTTTGTGGTATCTCCGCATATTGGGTTATCAATTGCTCCCATCCCTTCCGGGTTCTCAATCTCACCGACATTTTGAGGATTGCGGAAGTGCTCTTTTATCTTCTCAGAAAGTTCTAACATCCCAAATCCTCGATCTCAGATTCCCATTTTAGCAAAACCAAGTAAAAACTCAAGGACGAACTCCATCCCTCTTTTTCCATAAGCTTTTCATCGAATAAACTACCCCGCAGCAGAGCTGCGGGGCATCTAATTCTTTAAGAAACTCTCCTCCCCCTTGATGGGGGAGGATTAAGGTGGGGGTGATCACAAGATCATTTCCCCCTCACCTTTACCCTGTGGAGTATTTTGTATTACTCCACGGGGCAAGCCCTCTCCCCCCTCCGGGCCAGAGGCCCTTCCGGGCTGGCGGCCAGGGGAGAGGGTAGGCCATTCATCCCCCCAGCAAAGCTGGGGGGTATTCTGGCACATTTTGATAAACTTTATGAAGTGTGTATTTTTATTCGTATCTATCATTCTATTGCTAATTTTTAAATGCTAATTGGCCGGCAAGTGCCCCGCGAGCCCCTCCTTGCCCGCCTGCCGGTAGGCAGGTAGGCGGGGTCAAGGGGCACAATAAAAATGAAACTTCATTTCCGGGAGGCTCCCCGGCCTGTGGCCAGGGAGCTTCACTATTTTGCATTGATCATTTCTTCAAAGTTCCTCCGGAGTAAAGGCCACCACTTCATCAATTGATTTGGCATCTAAAAAAACCATGACCAAGCGGTCAATTCCCAAGGCTATTCCGGCTGATGGAGGGATATCTCCAAGTTCCGACAGAAATTTTTCTGGCACGGGATAAATGGGCTTACCCAGAATACGACGGTTCTCATTCTCCTGGTGAAAACGTTTTCCCTGCTCCTCCTCATCGACCAATTCTGAAAAGCCATTGGCGAGCTCCAGACCCCCCATATAAAGTTCAAATCGCTCCGCCACAGTCTTATCTTCTGACTTCAGACGGGCCAGAGC
>Ga0315284_10008944_pt1 | contig 14299 bp, 16 predicted proteins | sample YL17G09_16_MG_FD_203696 | JGI IMG/M metagenome (GOLD analysis project Ga0315284, IMG submission 203696) | Sediment microbial communities from Yellowstone Lake, YNP, Wyoming, USA - YL17G09_16 | ecosystem: Environmental > Aquatic > Freshwater > Lake > Sediment | place: USA: Wyoming | collected... | reverse complement strand
AATTCTGACAAACGAGTTTGGGCAACGACGCCAAAAAGACAATGTCGTTTTGAGGAGAGAATCCTCAAAAATCAAAGCATAACACCGAAGTCCCCAAGATGGATGGTCCGAGCATTCGTATACGAAGGGTTCAACCTCACGTCCAGCTGCCCTTGTCCGGAGCGTCATTGTCGGCAGTGCAAGTAGGCTTGCACAGACCTCTCGATAGTCGGCGCAGAAAGGCACTTGCTCGTAGGAGAGGCCTGCCTGATTCGCACAGACCAAGCGCCAGAGAGATTGATTTGCATAAAGTGCTCTGTCGCAACAGAGATAGTTAACAATGCTTTGTGTATCAAGCCAGTTCAAGACAGCCAGCACAATTGATTCATCGAGCTGCTGAAAATTCGTCATTGTCAATGGCAGAATCTCTGTTTAAAAATAGTAAATAAACTGGGGCACATGTGAACTCGTGGGCTCTTCTAGATCTTTTCTTTTCGGCTTGCTCGTTTTGTTCGGTTTTTAATTCGTGTCTGACTCGGAAGCTGACGAGTAAGAGTATGTTGATTCGTCATAATCATCTGCTATTTCATCATAATCTATGTATTTTCGGATACCAGTGCGCCGATCAAGAATGCAACCATCTGCTTTGCTGATTAACAAATTGGCCGGCACTCTCGCCTGCTCGAGATCATAGGCAAAGGGCAGGTCTCCGAAATTCACTCGGCACTTGGTCATCTTATCCATGCCTACGACAGGAAAGAAATTGAGATTGTCCACCGAGACATAGGGAAGAATGTGACAATCAACCAGCTTTTGGCCGTTCAGCGTCACAAACAGCCTGTCCACATAGACATTGCAGCCAACGCCAACAATGTCGCCGCACTGAAGTGGAACTTTGTCAATGATGCCCGGTATGCCGCCAGTGGAGATGAAGAGCTGCCCGTCATCGGAATGAAATCCAAATGATCGCAGATCCCAACCGACGTGACGATGCCGCGTGTGATATGTATTGTTATCAGAGAGTCCCAGTTTGAATCCCACAGAGATGGCTGTTACGTTGACCTCACAGATAATGTTCTCCGTGAGGATGGTTACTTCGTAATAGACGCTTTGGGTCCGCGTGAACTTGAACGCTCCGGTTGGCTGGCGAATCGCAGTGTAAAAGAAGAACGGACAGCGGGCGAAAAACTCTGGGGTTGCCTTGAGCAGCGATTGCTGAAAGCACAACGCCAGACACTGTTGTTGCCAAACGAGCCCCCAATCTGCCTCAAGGTCGCCAACCTCATAGACCAGGGGCTCAACCTCCAATCCAGAATCTTCTGTCTGGATTGTCATGCGCGGCCGGAGCTGCAGCTGCCGGCAGAGCTGCCGATGGTCCTCACAGGGCGGCACCTGCTCATAGGAGAGGCCCGATCGCTTGGCGCAGACCAGGCGCCAGAGAGATTGATTGGCATACAGCGCCTTGTTGCTGCAGAGACAGCTGACAATGCTGGCAACGTCCAGCCAATGGAAAATGTCCAGCAACACCGATGTGTCGAGGTCTTGAAACTCTGGCATTTTTACTATAAATTTGATGTCAATCAGGGCGCATGCACCCTAATCAAACCAATCTCACTTAGGCAAATCCTACGAGGTAAAAACACTGGGCGTGACCCCAGTCGCACCATAGCTATTAGGCTCGGTGATGTTTGTTGTTGCGTTCTTCGGCGGTCGCTGGAGATGCAGCGGCCGCTCCAGGCCATTAATCGCGTGCACGGCTGCTAGGCGGATGTTCAGAGCACCATTCAGATCGCGGTTCCAGTACGTCTCACATGAGTCACATCTGAGAAGCCCGTGGCACTTGACGGTCTGCTTGTACGGTTTTCCAACGTACACTTGTGCTTTCTGACATCCTTCACACGGAGGATCGAATTCGCATTGTTTCGTTTTCTTTTCCAATCTTGGATTCTTGACCTCCAAGAAGTGTTGAGCAACCTCTTCGCCGCAATTATAGCAACGACAGCTGGTGCGAAACTCATTCACCAGGAATGTTTTGTAGCCGGCTTTCTTGAACATCTTCCTAAAGCTTTTTCCTTTTGTCGGCTCAAAGGATTTCCTTGGCTTGTCTTCACACCAGTCGCCCATGGCAACAATCGTCTCGAGGGGAGATCCGAACTTGGTCTTGAACGCGTTGATCAGATTGTCCTCTGATCGCTGCCGGTTGATCTTGGCGTACCACTTAAGCTGGCGGAATCGAAGCTTGGCGTAGAAACCCTGCAAACGAGCGTTGATCTGATTCTTTTTCTGACAGTAGAACTTGAACGCCTCGAATGCCAGGGTCTTGCGGTTAAAGAAGCGCAGCTCGTGTTCCCACTGCTTGACCGTTTTGTCTTCGATCATTGCTTTCTTCATACTTTCTTGTTTTCGCATGAATTTCTTAGTCTTGCACTCATGTCGTCTTTGATCTTGTGTGTATCGGAACTGAGTTGCTGCACGATCTTTTTTCTCACCAATAGGGAGAGCACAATAGATCAAATCCGACTTGCCAGGGTCAATTCCAACAACGTTCATCTTCTGAAGGGATTCAGTCTCGTAACAATTGTCAATGTACGTGTCGCCAAAGGGATTCTTGACCGCCTCGAAACGCCCATTGTTCTTCAGCTTGGAGACAATGGAGCAAGATACACCGTCTGTCTCAATCTGGTGATCAAAGGCGTAGGGACCATTCAGTCTCTCTGGACAGAAGCTTCGTTTGTAGGACTTAAAGAGTGCATTCCAAATTCTTGGCTTGTGTTTTGTGATGTTAGATTTCAAAGACCTTTGAGTTCCAAGTCCGTGCTGCGGCTTGACCAAAAGATCTACCAAACTAGATGTGCAGAAACGAATATTCTTTGGAACAATTGAAGATCGCATAGGAAAGAGATTGAATAGTTTCATCTCAGCACCTTCTACTGCTTGCATCATGTAGTACATGGGTCGGATGTAATCCTGAGGAGAACATTTGATGTCGTATCCAACCTTGTTCTCCTGCAGGTCTCGCATCGGCACAAGGTTGCGAATTTGCTCTGCAGACAGATGCTCATCGACAATACTTGCACCTTGTCCATTCATGATCAGCTTGCGTAGCTTGGATAAATGCTTGGCCCAAACTTTGTGATCATACTGAAATGGATTCTTTGTTTTGCGAGGAGTCCAAGGCAAATAAACAGCTTGGAGGAATCGGCACAGATAGTCATAGTAGTGCTCTGTGATGTTGGTCTCGAGATCGGTAACAATTCTCCGTGTCATATATCCCAAAGGAGTGCTCAATCCCAAGAGAGATATTTTGTCATCTTGCATTATTGTTGGCTTGTAGTGCTGAATATGCCAGGGTCTAAGTGTTTGATTGAGAGCAACTGTTGCTTCATTTTGGGCAGAACGGTTGGTGCGATTTTTGTTATTCATGCTCTCCGAAGAGATGATCTTGGCAATGTTTGTAACGAACGCCTCGGTAATCTTGGGCAGAGGTTGACCGGTGCTCAACAGCTGTAAGAAGTAAAGCTTGATGAACTGACAGGTGTGAATATTGATCTTGTGAGCGCGCAGGACAGCATCCAGTATGACGGCCTGATCGTCCGGATTGCGCAAGATATTTTTGAGGGAATCCTTGACGACGTGATACTCGGCCTTTGGGCGAAGGTTCGACTTGGCCCGTTTGCTGGCAGAGGCGGAGCCAGAGCGCTTCCGCCTCTTGAGTGTCATGCACTCGCTGGTTACTCCCAGCCAAGATAAAAAACTGAGCGTTTCAAACGCACGCAAATAAAGTCATTCCAACCGAACGCAAACAAGGCTATTCTAAACGAATGCGAACCAAGGTTATTCTGAACAAACACCAAAAGTGAAGATCTGGCAAATGGACTCGGTCACGGCCACACTGGTTGCTGAACACCTCGACCCGCGCAGCCTGCTGGCGCTGCGCTCTTGCAGCCGGCTGCTGCGTGATTGTTTTCCACTCCGCTGCGAGATAAGCGAGGCCGCCAATGTGCAAGCGACACTGGATCACATCAACGAATTTATTTTGCTTTATGACGCTGCGAAGACTACTTTAGACGCTCGCGGTTCTAACCTTGCGGGCAAGGTGCGCAAGGATTCAAACTATCTCAAAAGCTATGCCCGCATGCTCTTAGACTCTGGCAAACAGTTTGAGGTTCGCTGTTGTCATTTTCCACAGAGACCATCGTGTAGTCTGAAATGCATTGTCAAACGCATTGACAGATACTTGGTAGCGCGCAGCCTCACCACTCCTTCCAGCTTATACTTGGTTGCCCGCAGGCTGAGTACCCCCTATGATTTTGTCAAGCCACAGCTTCTTCGCCTCTCTGATGGTGAGGACATTCCAAGGCACGGCTGCTTCAACACCATTTGGCTGGGAGCGGGAGACAAGGCCGATGTTCAAATTCTGTTCTCAGAGATGACCATATTCAATCTTCAACAAGCTAGCTCAAAAATACTGCACATTGGCAGCTTGACATTTCGGCGCTACGTGCTCACGGATTGGCCCATCGTCATGAACGAGTTGTCCTGGACCCGCGTTCACGTGCACAACGGCAGCCTCTGGTGTGAATGGCATACCTTGGACATCCCTCCAGATGTGAATATCTATCGCACTCGCATTACTTGCGGCGACAATATTCTTATTACCTTTGCTGGTTCCGGCGCACTAAAATATGTGTCTTGATTTATTTATGCAGCGACAGTCCAGCGTAAACAGACCGCATGTGTTTCTCCATCTCGAGCTGAGCATCCTCCCAGCTGGCGCAGACAATGTCCTCAGGGTCGCGCTCTTCCTCCATGTCTGCCAGCGGGTGAGGATATATGATCGAGACAAAGTCCAGCTTGTAGGCGTTGGGCCAGTTGTCGTACACCTCGAGCCAGAACGAGCCCAGCTGGACGCTGAGGCTGAGCTCAATGTGCGATGTACGCGATGACAATAGGTAGTGACAAAGCAAACCATCAAATCTTGAGCCAAAGCTCGGCTTTGGCAGGATGTCTGCCCAGCGATCCAGGCATTTGCTTTCACGCAGCATGTTTAAAATTTCCTCAAGATTAGCGGGAATATCCCCTTTCTCAAACTCTGCCATGAGAACATCTGCATTGGGAATGACGACAGCCATGGCTCTAGCTTACTGTTGTTATTTTTTAAAATAATCTGCACCGAAGGTCGACATGGCAAGCGAGCAAAGGTACAAAGTGAAAAAGCTACGAGATGTGCGTCTGTTTGCAAAGCCAATGTTGTTAACGCTTGGAAATTGCAAACTGGTTGCCATCCTGAACAAGCATTACATTCACACTTCTACCCTGAGGCTAGTGTTTGCCTATGACCCTGGAGATGCTGAAAAGTTGCAGCAGCTCAGTAGCCAGTTTCTAGTTGAGGCAACTCCTGGGCGCAAGAGAGTGACTGAGAAAAAGATTACAGTCAACGCTGGCCGTTACTGGGACGCCAAGTGGGATAGTTATTTACAAAATGGCGCACTGCCCAGCGTGCAGCAGAAGCAGCAGCCTCGTCTGCACTGCGGACAGGAAAACCTCACAGTTGGTATCGCTGTCACAGGCAACGACAGCAAGGGTCTGATCATGAGACTTGTCGATGTTGTTGGCGAGCAAGGCCAACAATATCTGGACACTGGTGAATAAGGATAAATTTATTTCTTGGAACCAGAACCATACTTGGCAACCAAGTAGTCCTTGTCCGCAGTGATTTTGGCGCCGTGCTTGGCGCGCACAGCGGCGTTGCGATTCAGCACCAGGATCGAACCTAGACAGCTGCGAAACCCGTACTCCTTGACGCACTTGTCCAGCAGCTTGTGGCGTTGCGCAGCAGTCTTGCTCAGGTAGCCAGCGCCGCCGAGCTTTCCCTCGCGCGAAATCCATGCCTTCTCCTTGGAGTGCGAGCCGCCCTTGGCTCCGCGGCTCTGCTTGCCGGGTGTGCCGCGGTCCTTGATGCACGAGGTGGAGCGCTTGACGCGGGTGCCGTCCTTGCGCACGTATGCCTTGCGGGTGACCTTGATCTCGCTTGTTTTGCAGGGGGACGCAGAGCGCTTCTTGGGCTTGGAGACCGAGCGCTTCTTGGGTGACGCAGAACGCTTGGGGGAAGCAGAACGCTTGGGGGAAGCAGAGCGGCGGACCGCTTGCTTGGGCTTGGAAGCAGCGCTCGTCGCATGAACCCAGCGACAGATGCCATTCTTGTCAGCCTTGCTCAGCCACATGCGGCCATCCTTGCCGAGCTTGCGCTGGCCACAGCAAGTGTTGGCCGGAAACGCTGGCGATGGGCGGTTTGCGTATTTAGCGCTCGTCTGGCGCTCACAGGATTTGGATCGTGCCATTAGACCTTTCTTATCCCTTATGCTACATTTTTAAAATTATTGTCTGGGGTTAAGTTAGCAGAGCGAAAAAATGGCAAACCCAAATCCCAATTCTTTGTACTATGGGCAGCAGATTGTTCTACAAGCTTTGGGTGGCGACTCGGTTGGGTGGGTTGGCACGATGACATCGAAAACATGTAAGTTCTTAAGCACTACAAATGTTACCAGTCCATCAACGGTAAGTTTCTCCGGTACATTCACCAATATTCCTCAGAGCCAGGCAGTCACTTGGACTATTCTGCCAGCTTCAGGAACTTTGCCACAATCGTTGACACCCGTTTCCTATGGATCTTCTGTGACATTTCAGCAGACAGGCACAAGTAACTTTTGGACTCCTACCACTTGCCCTAATAATGATATTGTACTTGGCACTGGAAACAATGCAGTGTTTACATTGGTGCCTCAGAATCCTGCAGATGCTGGCTCGGGTATCCCTATCGTGCAAAACATAACTTCACCCTACAATGTTGTAGTCAATGCAGTCTATCTCGAGTCGCAGCAAACCCCTGGCTACTATGCAGCGAGTTTTGGTGGTTTGTTTGGAATGACCTCGAGTCCTGTACAATTTTTTGAGATGTTTTGGGTGCCTCCTCTTTTACAGCCACCTGCACCACCTGCACCAGCAGTCTGCACCCCGGCATGCGCCGCTGGGCAAACCTGCGTCAGCGGTCAGTGCGTGACCGCTTGCACATCGACGAGCCAGTGCCAGGCGGGCTTTGTCTGCACCAGCGGCCAGTGCACTGCGGCAACGCCACCAGGTGGATGCAGCGGTACGCAGCCGTGCCCGGCAGGTTCCTACTGTAACGGGGGAAAGTGCTTTGCTAACCCGGTAGTACCACCAGCACCGCCAACCTCTAGCAAGAAGCTGTACTATATCATCGGCGGAGTCGCCGGAGGCGTTTTGCTTCTCATTATCATTATCGCAGTCGTTGTTAGCGCGGGCAAAAAGAAACCAGCTACCACTCAAGTCTTGGTCTCAAAATAAAGTTTATTTGATGCGCCAGCAGCGGGATGGGCCAAAATCCTCGACAACAGCTTGCACTTCATCCAGGTGTCCCATAATAACCAATTTCATGACGCTGGCAAAGCGATTGGTTGATTTGTATGATGGCCTGCCCCAGGCATCGTCCAGTTGTTCATTCTTGGGATCAAAGTACCTCTCGAGGCCGGGTAACTTGGTGAAAATTGCACTGGCCAGCGCCTGGCGATCGGGATGTTCGTAGGGCAGCGTGCTGCCGTATGCTGCGCCCATAAACCCGCCCACAATGCAGTAAACCACTAGCATTATACACTGAAATGCCGTTGGCGCGGTCGGCACCCAAAGCAGGCACATTGGGGTGATAAAAGCCGCAGCGACGATGCCACCGAGGCAAAATAGCACAGTTGACCGCCTCACATCACCTGCCTCTGTGATTATGCCTTTAGCGACCAGAGTCTTGAACAAATTTCTCACTGTTGCCGTGCTTCGCATTCTCTGATGGTACTTTTTAATCCACTGCCATTGTCAGTTTGAATAATCTAATACAATGAAAAATATACATATAAGAATATTTCATTGATATTTCATTGAAATTTCACGAAATAAAACTAGGGTCACGTTAAATGGTTTTCTTTCTGAAATTTCCTTGAAATGATGCATTGGTTAATTGAGCCAACTTTGCATTTGAAGCATTTTATCCGGCCAAAAATTTTTGAGGTCTAACTTTTTAAAATGCAGGTTTTTAAAAAACAAGACAATTTGATTAAGAAATATTTCAAGGAAATTTCAGAAAGAAAACCATTTAACGTGACACAAGTTTTATTTCTTGAAATTTTCATGAAATAACAATGAAAACTATTTTTGCTGACCCTAGTTTAATTAATTTGATTTATTTCATTAAATGTTTCAAGTCGATACAAAAATTTCAAATGGTTGCATCTTGGCTTGGTCTTTAACAAAGCCGTGGCGATAGCGGGGATCAAAGTTGCTGTCGACGATATCGTCCATCCAGACGATGCCATGCAGCACCTCCCAGGCGATCTCGGCAAAGATGTCGTCAGGAAAGCGTTCCGCGAGGCTGTCTAATATTCCGCGGTAAGTAGTGCCAGCCGCGATCGAGTGATCGTTGCAGCGCGCCCACTTTCCCTGCGGGTTGATTGTTGTGTAGGTGATGCACTGGCCAAACTCGATGCTCATGATGGATAAAGAGAGTTTTAATGCAATGAGATTAGACAACCTGTATGGTGACCTGAACGCTGCCGAAATTGTAGGGCGATGTTGTGCTACCAGCATAGTCCTGCGCATAGACCCAGAATGTAGCGGGACCTGGGCTGGCAGAAGTGCTTACAGTGCCATTGGGAGTGTAGAGTTCGCCCAGCGAGTTGAACGCAAGACCGAGCGGGTAAAACTGATTGTTCGGATCGTAGACATTGAAAATCCACTGGCCGGTCGGCGGGCCACTGGATGGCGTCGGATTGGCATCTGGGTTCGGCTTGCATGCTGCGTTCGACGAGGGGCACGAGACAGAGGAGGCAAACTGGATTGGCCCGTAGGGCTGGCCGCGGGTCGCGGTCGGCATTGTGGGAGCTGCGAATATGAGCGGCCCACCCGAGACTTGCAGATTGTAGGTCTGCGCGCCGTATAGTGGCGGATTGGAGCTATCGCCGACATACGCGGTGAAGATCACGTTATAGCTGCTCGGATTTGAGGGTATCTGTTGCGCAGACAGAACTCCTGAGGACGGGTCAAGAGTCACACCCATTTGCTGAAGTTGCGTAGCGCTGTCGCTGCCGACCACCGACCAGTTGTACGGCGGCGTTCCCCCGGTGGCAGTCAAGGCCTGACTGTAGGACGAACCTTCCGACACTGGTGGCAGGTACGTGGGGCCGACCCTTACTTGGATGGCAACGGGCTTCTTTTCGCTGAATGGCCAGGTCTTGGTGAGGAAATATGCCACTGCCAAATATCCGCCAGCGAGAAGAGCCAGCGGAATGAGTATCTTTCCGCCGGTCTGCAGCGCTGTTGACTCGACCTTGGTGATCGAGTAGCCGACGACAATCACAATCACAATGATGATGATGACGAGGATCAGGCCGCCGAGGTTCACTGCAGTCGCTTTCTGCGAGATTGTCTGCGTGACATCCTGGGTCGCATTCGCGATCTCAGTTGCGGTCTGTTGCCCAGCCGAAGTCATATCCTGCGAGATGCCCTGGGTGATGGCATAAATGCTGGTGATGCAGCCTGTTCCGGTAACACTCTGTGAGGCAGCGGCGATGTTGTCCAGTGTGACAGTGAAGTTGGTGTTGATCGCTGTCGACACGTTTGACGTGGCGTCAACCACATTGCTCGCGTCAGTCGGACCGAGGCCAAAGCCAGTGCTCACAGCGGCTGCCTCCTGCTGCACAGCCTGGTTCACAGTCTGCGATACCGTGGCTGAAGCGCTGGCATTCTGCACACAGCTGACATTGGAGGTCCCAGCGATGCTCTGTGATATGTTAGAGATGGTGCACTGTGAAGGCACCCCAGTCGGGCAATTTCCAGCTGAGCAAAGGATAGCCTGTTGCGCTGTGCTTGTTGACACACAGTTTGTAAATGCATCCTGAGTTACGCTGACTCCCGCATTGACAATCGATGTTGCCGCATTTTTCGCATTGACGGCTCCCATTTCGACTGTATTGACTAATTTTCAGACAACATATTATTTTCAAAATTATGTTTTTGGGCCAACCTTGACTACGCAAGTGGTCACAAAAATTGAATCGATGAGGGTGCGCATTGTTGGTCCGAGCCTGAGCCAGCGCGAGGCGAGTGCGCTGCAGAGGGAGTTTCCAGAGCTAGAGTTTCGCCACGACGAAGGCGCCTTTGAGCTGCCCTATTGCCCCGACAATCGACAGGACGCGCAGCATCTGCTAGCCGAGACTATGGCTGAGCTACCGGCAGTAAGGCTGGGCAACCGCCGGAAGATTGGCCAGATCGACTGCTTTGCGGTGAATTTCATGACTCCAATTGCCGAGCCGGACTGCCCGGCGGCCGCGCGTGAGCTGCACTTTTTGGTGCACCTGCGACATGGTCCGAATGCGCTGAGCGCCGTGTCCGAGAGCGGTGCGCCGCTGCCCATCACGGCGGAGAACATTGACGCTGCGGCGCAGCTGCTCGTCGCGACATTCGCTCGCTGCCTCTCTGGCCTCTTTGCGATGGCCGACTTTATCCAGCGCTGCGCGCGCCTGCACCTGGCCGAGAGCGCGCTCTACTGCACGCTGCTACGCCTTGAGCACGAGGCAATGGCGGCGCGTATCGCGACTGTATTTCCAGATATCTATGTGTCGCCTCATCGCTATCTGTTCGTCGACGCCACTTCCCAGCAGCGCTTGGCATTTGGCGTGGCACAGCAGCTCGGCGGCCAAGTCGCGGTGCTGACTCGCGACTGGTGGACAAAGGTGGGCTGCCATCTCAAGGCCGCTGGACAGGTTGTGCCGATCATTCTCACCGAGCGTTTGTACAGCCAGCGCACGCTTGCTGCCAAGCAGCTGACGCTTCGCTTCCCGTCGCTCTTCCAGCGCCGGCGCTACCTCATCGTCGCGGCGCTCGAGGGTGACTTGGCCGATTACCACCCGCGTATTACCCGCGACTCGATCGTGCAGCTGTGCTGCACGTGAATAATTTGAACTAAACCAACGCTGAGTTTTTTCTCTATTACATTAGTTAAAAACAACAACATGTCATCCTCTGCTCTCAGCATCGATGCAAAGTGCCAACCTTGCCCCCACAAGATAACGGGATCGTTTCCAGTGAAATACTTTCGTGGCGATGGTACCCAGGTGGAAGAGGGGTTGCTGCCTGTCGGGTGGCCAACAGCGACCGGAGCGAGCGGGACTATGAATTTGCCAGCCGGCCCGGTCTTCAATGAGCCTCTCTACATTCAGCTCTCTCCGCCTCTTCCCTGCAATGTTCCGTCCTTCCCGACAGAGACTGCTTTTGGTGACAATCCCAACGGTTTCAGCGTCTCGACTGATCCGAAGACTCTGGGTTTGGTTTGCGTTCCGGCTGCTGGGAACTTGGTGGCATCCTCGTCGCAAGCGACTTACTTTTTCACCAAAACCGACTGCACCCATGTGCCAGCCTGCACATTCGTGCCAGCCCCGAGGTGCTGTGTCTCGCTCAAGGTGCGACAAGCAAAACAGTGAGCGTTAGTAAACTATTGTTCCAATATCTCTGATTTATCCAACAACACATGATCCGCGTTGGCCGGCGCCTCTACTCGGGCAACACGTTCACTGATCCGAGTTTTGAGAATTTTACGCCCATCATTTGCTTGACAGCGAAAACCGAGTACGGCTCTTTGTCTCCCTATGATCTATGGGACGAAGATGAAGACGGAAAGAAATGCATGGAAAACATCTGGCAATTTTCCAAGGTCTATCGGCATGTCCCCAAATCAAAGCAAAAGGAAAACCGCTGGAGTGACAAGGTGATCTGGGAGCACCCAGAAGAGGTGCACTGGCGCGACAATGAGCTGACGCCCGAGTACTGGGCGTGGCGCGAAAAGGGCATGCGCTGCCCATATCCCGTGCGCTACCCAGTTGGCTTTGCTTCTCGCAGCGATTGTTTGTTCTCCATGTGGGAAGACAAGCGTTTGAACTATATTTCAGCGCGCAAGGCCATCTACCTGCCGCTTTACCTGAAGCTCGTCGTGGCCAAGCCGCAGTTCGACGAGCTCCGGCAACGCCTGGCCGCGGGCGAGAATCTGCTCATCATCGAGGTCGACGGGCCGCACCAAGAGTCGCTTCCCTACTACAAAGAGCGCTACAAAGTCGCCGACAATTTCATTGAGAATAGCACTGTTCTGGCAACGCAGGAGAATCTGCAGCTGCTGCTCAACGATGCCAAACACCCGTTTGGCCACGGCTACTGCTTGGCCGCTGCTCTCCTTGGACTCGAGCTGAAATAAATATTTTGTAACTTGCAGAGCCCGCACGTCATGTCTGTTTGCAACGCTACAACTGCGCCAACATCTGGAAATACTGCGATCACTGTGACAATTAGGCCATCTGCGACGCAGCCTCCCTACACGATTAGCGTCACCGTGGACAATCTGCACAGGCGTCGCACTAGTACGATGAGCTATCTGGGCGCTGCCTATCCCATTGTGCTGACAGACATGGGTGGCTACTACGTGCTGACCCTTGTTGGTAGCCAAGAGCCACCCACAACACCGTATACTCAGCTCTCGATTCCCTATGGCTGCCACGCAGTGAAGCTCAATGGCGTTCTCCCGACATCTGTCCCTCTGCGAGTGCAGAGTGCCAACGGCGCCTTACTGTCTGCACTCTCACTGCCGCTGCACTGCCTCACCAGCTACTTGAACCTGTCCGCTGGAAATGTGCAAGTGACGCCTTGTGGCACATCCTCCGCTCCGGCAACAACGACGCACAGTGCATCGTTTGTGCACAACGCCGATGGCAGCGCAACTATCCACCTGTCAGCTCCAAAATAAAATATTTCCAAAAGACAGTTCCAAAGTAGAATGGCACCGATTCAGATTACGATTACGCAGACTGGCGCGCAGGGCAGCCAGGGCGCGCAGCTGACCGCCGGCGGCCAGGCGTACACAGCGCCGAGCAACATGCTAGGCATTGGTTACTACAATCCGGATGTGGCAACAGCGCTCGGGCTGCTCGTCGGAGCCACCGTCGGCACCTTTGCTGTGGTGAATCAGCAGGGTACCACTCCCGCTGTGACGCAGCCCTTCTACGGCGCCCAGGGCACTCTCGGCCTGGCCAACGGCCAAGCTGTCGTGCTGAAAAACGCGACGCCCTACACCGTACTCTTTATAGTCGGCTCTGCCAACGCCAGCGCCAGCACGCCGTTGCCGGCGATCCTGAATCCCGGCGGCTCGGTCTCGTTCACGTACACCTCGGCCGCCAACGCGAGCTCTCCGATTGCCATCTCGGGAAGCGCTGCTACAGCCACCAGCCCCCAGCCCTCTTCTGCGCCGCCCAGTCTTTCTCCTGTTACACCTGGCCCCATTCCGCTGGTGCCTCAATCCAAAAAGGGATGGAGCACAGCAGCAAAAGTTGGCGCGATCATCGCTGTAGTTGGTGCAGTGCTTGTGCTATTTGTGATTGCCGGAATCATAGCACAGCGCAAAGAAATGTCACAATAAACGTCAGCTTATTTTTACACATAATGAGAATTACACACACTTTTAATTACATTGATCATGTCAGATCCAACCTCTGAGAACCAAAGTGACACGTTGGATCCAAAAAGTGTCATGTCGAATCCAATATCGGAGAGAAAAAGACATTGCTACATTGAGAGTTGCAAATGTCCTTGGCATGGATTCAAAACAAAAGACGAGGATGAAGAATTTCTTCAGAACAATCCTAGAGCCTACAGAGCCAAATGCACAGAATGCAAACACGATTGCGTTGGTGAACGTCTAATGATGTATTCCACTTAGGAAAAGTAAATATCAATTATTTTCATATTATGTCTTGCTCGCTCAAGTCGGCAAACTCGATCGCGAATAGTGTCCTGCGTTTGGCGGCTCTTTAAACTGGTCTCTTTTCGCCAGATCTGACATGTTTCAATGATTCAATATTTATCACTAATTGAATCCAAGAAAAATAATCTTGTTATGGTGTAACGAACGATGGCCTTTCTCATTTCAGCCGCGCTGGTTGGCTTGGCTGCCCTGACGGACAAGGGCGTCTCGCAAGAGCAGTTTGAATACCGACCTCAAGAGGAAGTTCCCAAGCGCCGCAAGCCCATGCTGGAGGTTACTGCTCCAAAGCTTCAGATTGAACAAGGGCCGCTGTACGATATTCCTGCCCCTGATTTTGTCACGGCAGACAATGAGCGTATCGCTCGACAGCTGATCGAGGTTGAGGCAACGTCCAAGTTATTTAACGACCGAAACAAAGCTCAAGAAGCTCAAGATCCTGAGATTAAGAAATTG
>Ga0315284_10008943_pt1 | contig 14301 bp, 12 predicted proteins | sample YL17G09_16_MG_FD_203696 | JGI IMG/M metagenome (GOLD analysis project Ga0315284, IMG submission 203696) | Sediment microbial communities from Yellowstone Lake, YNP, Wyoming, USA - YL17G09_16 | ecosystem: Environmental > Aquatic > Freshwater > Lake > Sediment | place: USA: Wyoming | collected... | reverse complement strand
TAAACTTCATTCTATTCCTTCCGCCCCTCGCTGTCAACCCCGTTAGAAATTGGCCTGTCCATTACCCGTATTTTCGCAGCAAAAAGCTATCAACAACTTATCCCCACTTTGGGCGATTGACCCCTTTGGACATTACTGCTAAACCGAAGCTTAGTCTCTTAAAGCCGGCTTCCTTGTATGACCCTGGGCGGGTGTTGACCCCACACTTACTGAGGATAGAGTTCTGCCCTGCAAACGTATTATACGCAATCTGCCACAAATTACGTTTCTTGTGAAAACCTGCATGTAATACGCGGAACTATCAATTTGCAAATCCTCGGTAAGTGTGGGGTGTTGAGAACAAAAAAACTAAAAAGTGATAAGATAAAGGTAGTCATCCGCATAAACATGGCCCAAACAACCACAAAAACCGAAGCCCTGGAGCAAGAACTTGAAAAAAAGTTATCGACTATTCAGGTGCAGAAAACGGAAGATGACGCGAAAGCCTTGGCTAAAAAGTCGGGCTTGCCCTATGTGAACCTGAAAGCGTTCCCAGTTGACGCCAACGCCGTTTTACTGGTTGACGAAAAAGATGCGCGGGAAGGAAGGCTGGTCGTTATCTCAAAAAGCGGCCAGAACCTCCGTATTGCCGTTCTAGACCCGCAGAATCAGCAAACCCAACTCGTGTTAAATAAACTAAAGGAAGGAAATTACACCTTCAGTTTAGTTATAGTTTCGGAATTAAGCCTTCAGACGGGCTGGCAGAGATATCAACTAAAGAAAGAGCATGCCGAAACGGCTTTCGGGTCGGTTACCATTGCAGGAGCCGAATTATCCGACCTGGGCAAACAGATTAAAGACATCTCCGACCTGAAAGACCGCCTTACATCGCTGCCCATAACCAAAGTTCTAAATATCCTTATCGCCGGGGCGCTTAAGATCAAGGCATCAGACATACATTTTGAACCGGAAGAAAAATCAATCCGTCTCCGGTACAGGCTGGATGGCATGCTTAATGACGTTGTTGAATTCTCGCCTACAGGCTATCCAGGTCTTCTTTCCAGGATCAAGTTGCTGTCGGGACTAAAGATCAACGTTCACGATTCGCCGCAGGACGGCCGTTTCACAATAAAACAGGAAAGTGGGGATATTGAAGTGCGTGTATCTATTTTGCCAGGTGCTTACGGCGAAAACATAGTGATGCGTATTCTAGACCCCGCTACTATCAAACAAAAACTGGAAGACCTCGGTATGCGCGACGATATGTTGGTCACGATTAAAAAACTGCTAAGCAAAACTACGGGTGCGATCCTGACGACGGGGCCAACCGGTTCCGGTAAAACAACGACTCTCTACGCCTTCATAAAATACGTCAACAGCCCGGACATTAAAATAATAACCATTGAAGATCCGGTTGAATATCACATAGAGGGAATATCCCAAACACAGGTTGACCCTCATGCGGGCTATACATTCGCCGGCGGCCTTCGCTCAATAGTCAGGCAGGACCCTGATGTTATCCTTGTCGGTGAGATCCGCGACGTTGAAACGGCGGAAATCGCCATGCAGGCCGCCCTTACGGGACACTTGGTTCTTTCAACGCTTCATACCAACAGCGCCTCCGGCACGATCCCTCGTCTGATTGATTTGGGCGTACGGCCGGTTACCATCGCTCCCGCTGTCAACGCGGCCATGGCCCAACGACTGGTCAGGCGCCTTTGCAAGAGCTGCAAGAAAAAACAAGAAATCAAAAGCGAAGATCTGGCAGTACTTAAAAAATATCTTATAGGCCTGGGTAAAACCATTAAAATTCCCGAGCTGAACGAGTCGCTGGAAATTTATTACCCGCAAAAATGCAAAGAGTGCAATTCCACCGGTTATAGCGGGCGGATCGGCGTGTATGAACTTTTTGAAATTGATGCCGAGATGGAAAAGTTAATATTAAAATCGCCCCCGATTTCGGAGGTGCAGGAACTGGCGATAAAAAAGGGTATGGTGACCCTTCTGCAGGATAGTCTTTTAAGAGTCGTGGACGGCACGACGGCAATGAAAGAAGTGCTAAGAGTCGTCGGGGAATAGTTTAAATTTAAGACCCCTATAATCTGTAGGCAATAGCCCAGACCTTAAAGATCCGGGGCAGAGTAATACCGAGGCATAACCCAGTCGGAACCAAGCTACCCATCTGCGAAAATACTCCGATTGAGCCACTAAGCATTAACGAAATGTCTCAATTGCCTACAGGTCATAGAGGTCTTAAATTAAAATCCCTATCAAGGGACATACTTACATTCTATACATAAAAACTGCTCCTGTCAAGCCCCATTTTACAAACAAAAAGAACAGGTCTAGGGCCAAAGGATCCGACCACTTGTGTGGCTGACGCCGTTGCCGGCGACCTTTGGAGAATTCCCTCACATACCTGTTCGGCTATAAGCTTAGCATAAGCACTCATGTCTGTCAATATTTACCAAAAACCCAAACTAACCACTCCGCAAGACCCGGATGATCAGGTCCTAGACCTTGCTTTAAGGCCGACCACTTTTGACGATTTTATAGGCCAAGAAAACGTAAAGGAAAATCTGGCCATATTAATCGGAGCGGCGAAAAAGCGCAAAGAGCCATTGGAGCACATACTTATCCACGGCCCGTCGGGGCTTGGCAAGACCACTCTGGCCTATCTTATCGCCAAAGAAAGCGGGGCGGGCATCAGGATAACTTCCGGCGCGGCGATGGAAAAAGCAGGAGATATCGGTTCTATTTTAACAGGCATGTCGGACGGCGATTTTTTGTTCATTGACGAGGTCCACCGGCTTAACAAAACAGTAGAGGAAACTCTTTATCCGGCAATGGAAAATTACTGCCTTGACATCATAATCGGCAAAGGCACCTCCGCTAAAACATTGCAGGTCAAACTCCCCCGCTTCACCCTGATTGCCGCCACCACAAGGATTTCATTGCTTTCCAATCCGTTCCGTTCGCGTTTCGGCGCCCATTACAAGCTTGATTTCTACAACCAAAAAGAGATTGAAAAGATACTCCAGCGTTCCGCCCAATTGTTAAAGGTCAAAACTGATGACAAGGCCCTGGTTAAAATTGCCGCCTCGTCGCGTTTCACCCCCAGAATTGCCAACCGTTTGCTTAAGCGCACCAGAGATTACGCCCAAGTTAAAAACTCTCCCCTTCTTACCGAACCTCTCGCAACCGAGGCCTTATCGCTTCTTGGCATAGACGAACTGGGACTGGACGCAACGGACCGAAAAATACTTGAAGTGATCTCCAAGAATTTCAACGGCGGGCCGGCAGGGCTTAAATCAATTGCCGCCGCGATCGCCGAAGAAGAAGAAACCATAGAAGACGTCTATGAGCCGTATCTCATGCAAATCGGGTTCCTTGCCCGCACTTCCCGCGGCCGGATACTGACTGACCTTGCAGCAAAACATTTAGGTTTGTTTCAAGACAAGAATAGCCAAAAATCGCTGATTTAAACTTGTACAATTTGGAGGGTTGTACTGAATTGTAAAATGAAATTGTTGATTGCGGCCGTGACTTTCGCGGCAACCCTCGGGATGCTATTTTTAATTGAAACCGGAAAATCTCCCAAAGAAGATTCCGCTCGCATTATAGAGGCGCTAAAGGAAGGGAACGCAAGCGCTGCGGTTTCGGCAACTCCGTCCCCGATTAAAGTCCGAACCCCAACTCCAACCCCAGTATTAACGCCTCTCTATACCCCTACGCCTGCGCCTACCAGACGAAGTGACTCCGTCGCGAGCCAAACCCCCACACCCATCCCAACTCAAACGTCCAGCCCGATACCGACGCCAGCTCCAATTCAAACAGTCCTCTCTCAACCTTCCCCCACTCTCTCTCCTTCTCCCTCGCCAACTACTACTCCTACGCCAATACCGATAACTAATCATATTTTCTATACAAGCCGTCTGGCTTGTTCGCGCTCTAAATACGTCTATTGCGATACCGACAAAAACTGGAAGGATTTGGTTAATCCTCTGTCGTTTGCCACTCTTGATGAGGCTCTTGCCGCCTGTCCAAATAAAACCTTGCACGAACCTTGCAAGTGACAAGTGTTAATTATAAAATAGCGGCAAGATGTCCGGGCATTCAAAATGGAGCCAAATAAAACATCGAAAGGGCGTTAGCGACCAAAAGAAGGGTCAGGTTTTTAGCAAGCTTGCAAACAAAATAACGATTGCGGCGCGAAGCGGGATCGATCCCTCTGCCAATTACCGGCTCCAATCAGCCATAGAAGAGGCACGGACGGCCAATATGCCAAAGGAGAATATTGAGCGTGCAATCAAAAGGGCCACCGAGAAAGAGGCTGCTTCTTTGAACGAGATTACGGTTCAGGCGATGGGACCCGGTTCTGTGGCGTTAGTTATTGAAGCGATTACCGACAACAAAAACCGGACTATGGCCGAGATAAAAAACATTCTGGCAAAAAACGGGTTTAAAATAGTCCCCGAAGGTTCATTGAATTGGATGTTTGACACAAGTTGGGCACCAAAAAATCCACTGGAAAACAGCGACCCTGCGATGCACCAAAAATTCAATCAGCTTCTGGAAGAACTTGCCGCCAATGACGACGTTGAAAACGTCTATTCCAATTTGCGCTAGCGCAAATTGTAATTCCTAATTCCTAATTGACCTAATTCCTAAACATTTTAGAAATTAGAAATTAGAAATTAGAAATTCCCGTGAGAATCATGGGTATTGACCCCGGAACTTCTCTAATAGGATACGGCATTATTGACACCGATGGCAAAAGTTTTAAGGCGGTGGATTTTGGCGATTTAAGAACCGGAGTAAATATCAAAAACAGCGAACGTGTTAAAACCGTTTACGATTTTTTTGAAAAACTGATAAAAAAATTTAAGCCCGACAAAGTGGCCCTTGAGAGCTTGTTCTTTTTTAAAAATGCCAAAACAGTGGTGAAGGTAAGCGAAATAAGAGGAGTGCTGATGCTTGCCGCCGCTAAAAATGGCGTTGAAGTCACCGAGTTTACCCCGTTGCAGGTAAAACAAGCGGTCTCCGGCTACGGCCGCGCGGAGAAAAGCCAGGTTCAAAAGATGGTCAAGCTGATTTTGGGCTTAAAGACGGAGCCCAAGCCTGATGACGTGGCTGATGCCCTGGCTATTGCAATTTGCTGTGCAAATACTGTAGTATATTGATTAACTTTAATTAACCAGATTTTGCTTGTGTTTTCTCTCGGATAACTACGGTGATCAGGGAGAATGTGAGCAGGATCGGTCTAGGTTATTATGTTAAACCAGGATTATAAACTTTCTCTTTTAGAGGAAGAAGAGCTGGGAGAAGGAGATGAAAAAGAAACTCCTTCGGATCCGTTGGCCGTAGAAGAGGACGAAGAGGAAAAAAAGCCCGCAGAAGCAGAAGAAGGAGTGTAATAAAAAACTGACCCCGCCAAGGCGGGGTCAGTTTTTTATCCGACTATTTTACTCTTCCGAATTTCCGCGGACCAACTTTAATTATATCCCCTTTTTTAGTTTCGAAATCCCAGCTTTCCACAACCTTATCATTTACGCTCACGGCTTTTTGTTCAATCAACCTCTTTGCTTCTGATTTTGACGGGGCAAATCTCGCCATTATTATAGTTTGAAGTATCGTTTGGCCATTGGGAATTTCTTCTATCTCTTTCGGCAATTGTCCTTCTGAAAAAATCCTCTGGAATTCTCCCTTGGCTTTCTCTGCCTCTTTTTCTCCGTGATACATCCGTACTAATTCAAATGCCAGTTCTCCTTTTAGATTTTTCGGATTTTCGCCGCTGCCTAGTCTTCTTTTGGCTTCATCTACTTCAGAATCCGGCAGTTCCGTTGCAAAAGAAAGGAGGGGCACGATCGCGGAGTCAGGTATCGCCATAGTTTTGCCGAATATCTCGGATGCCGAATCGTTCAGGGAAATGTACTGGCCCTCGCTTTTATTCATTACCTTCTTCCCTGTCGCCGGGTCTTCCAAAAGCCGGGTTGTAATCACGATTTTTTCCTTGCCTTTCAGTTTGCGAAGTAAGTCGCGCCCGGCCAACATATTAAACGTCTGGTCGTTGCCGCCAATTTCTCCATCCACATCCATTGCTACCGAATCATAGCCCTGCAGTACGGGATATACAAATTCCTGCAAGCTGATTGGTTTGTCTTTTTTTATCCTCTCTTGAAACATATCTCGGCTGACCATCTGCTGCTGTGTAAAAAGCGAGGTTATTCCAAGCCACTCTTCGGTAGACATTTTTTTGTACCATTCGCTGTTGTATCTCGTTTCAAAAGACCCTTTGGGCAAAATCTTGCGCACCTGGTCCAGATAAGTCCTCATGTTCTCTTTGATTTCTTTTTCGGACAGCGGTCGGCGCGCAGCTTCTTTGTCTGTGGGGTCTCCAATGGTTGCCGTAAAATCGCCAATCAGCAAAATAATTTTGTGCCCCGCCTCCCGCAGTTTCTTTAAAACAAAAAGGTTCGTCGTATGCCCGAGATGTATATCCGGCCCCGTAGGGTCTATACCTAAGTAGAAAATAAGTTGCTTTCCCGACCCTAGCATCTCCGCTGCCTTCTCCTTGGACGGAAAAACCGCTTCAATATATCTTGAATCCAAAAACTCCTTTATTCTATTTTCGTCAGTAACAATTTTCACCATTTTTATAGTCCCATTATAACTATTTTGGCTTGTTCAGACCACTTGACATATAATAAGCAGGTATGCTAGTGTACCAGACGTATCTTACAAAGGAGGTTTTTATGTTCGTCGTATTGGTTACCCACAATACTGGCCATGGTGAAGTTGCTGATGTTATTCAATTAACCCGAAACATAAAAAAAGTCATCAAAACGGCTCGTTCCGTTGAAAAACTGGGTTATGAGTTCTATTCAAATGAGGTCGGCGTGGAAGTTCTTCGACTAAAACCCGAGAGACGGCCCTTCAAAAAATATGAATCTAAATTCTCTCCTGGTTGTTGGTCGCCGTTAATACTGGTTTTCTATCGACAGCATTCAAAATCGCATCAGGGAGACCATTCTGGGGATTGTTGGACGGAAGAATGGTTCGATGACAATCTAAAAAAGGCTGTTGATGGCAAAAAGAAATAAAACAGTTGAGGCCAGTGTTTAGACCGCATGGCTCGCCCAGCGGTTTTTTGTTTTCTTTAAGCTCTCTATAGAAGTAGGCCGCCTGATTCTCGTTATTTCTTTAAGTCTGGTAATAGACAATGCCTTGCCCGAACGACTACCACAGGCACATTTTATTTAGAGCCGGGAGCGAAGCAATGATGTCTTCTGGGGCCGCTGCGACGGCCGCCAGCATGGTTTTGTCAATGATTGAGCGTAGCGAACATCTTGACAAATGGCGGCCATAGCAACGGATGAGAAAATCTCGCTGGGATTTTTGAAGTCCCCAGGAGGCATCATTGCAAAGCGACGCTTTTTGTGCCAAAATTGGCACAAGTGGATAGATTACGCAGAAAAAACAAGTCCCATCCTGCGAAAAATGTTTTTCTCACGATCCTAGCCCTGGCCGTAATCGGCTTGGTTTTTTTGGTTATTGTTTTCATCTACTACGCCGGCCAAATTCCCGACCCCTCGGCTATTGCCTCCCGCCGCATCAACGAATCAACTAAAATTTACGACCGCACCGGTACCGCCCTGTTGTATGATATCCACGGCGAAGAAAAAAGGACTGTTATCCCGTGGGAGCAAATCTCCGACACCATCAAAAAGGCAACGTTAGCCGCGGAAGACAGCGATTTTTACAATCACAAAGGTATAGATTTCAAAGGAATACTCCGCGCTTTTTACAAAGACATTGCACATCTTAGCGCGTCGCAGGGCGGTTCTACTATAACCCAACAATTGGTAAAAATATCCCTTCTGGGCAACGAAAAGACCGTTGCCAGAAAAATAAAAGAGGCAGTTTTATCCATTCAGGTTGAGCGCAAATTCACCAAAGATCAGATATTTTGGATGTATCTCAATCAGATTCCTTACGGTTCAAACGCCTACGGCATAGAAGCTGCGGCCCAAACCTACTTTGGAAAACCGGCAAAAGACCTCTATTTGGCCGAAGCCGCTCTTTTGGCCTCCTTACCAAAGGCGCCCAGTTATTATTCACCCTATGGAAATCATTATTCCGAGCTACTGGCAAGAAAAGATTCAATATTGGAAAGAATGAAGAGCTTGGGCTATATTAGCCAAGCGGAATATGATTCGGCCAAGAAGGAAAAATTTCAATTCAATCAGCCCAGCGATATGTTTGCTCCCCATTTTGTCATTATGGTCAAGGAGTATTTAGTGGACAGGTACGGGGAGGATATGGTGGAAAACGGAGGACTTAAAGTAATAACTACTCTGGATACCAAGTTGCAGGGAATAGCCTCGGCATCGGTAAGCAAATACGCCGGCGTCAACACCGAAAAATACAAAGCTAATAACGCCGCTCTGGTAGCGGAAGATCCGAGAACTGGACAGATATTGGCGATGGTGGGCTCAAAAAACTACTTTGGGAAGCCGGAGCCCGAAGGCTGCACGCCCGGGACTACCGGAAACAATAGCTGTAAGTTTGAGGGAAATTTTAATGTTGCCCTCGGGTTTCGCCAGCCTGGTTCATCATTCAAGCCGTTCGCCTACGCCGAAGCTTTTATTAAGGGCTTTACCGACTCAACGATACTTTTTGACTTGCCCACGGAATTTAACCCAAACTGCGACTCGTCTGCAACTCAAGAAAAAAACTCCGACAGTCAGGATTGTTACAACCCGCAGGACTACGACGGACTTTTTAGGGGCCCTGTTACCATGCGCCAGGCGCTTGGACAATCCCTTAACGTGCCCTCGGTTCAGGTGCTTTATCTGGCTGGGATTGATAACACTATCGACCTCGCTCATAAAATGGGAATTACAACGCTCAATGACCGTTCCAGATACGGCCTTTCTTTGGTACTTGGCGGAGGAGAGGTCCGTCTTGTTGATATGGTTGCGGCTTACGGAGTATTCGCCAACGATGGTATAAAAGTACCGCAGACTTTCATTCAAAAAGTTTCTACCGGCGACGGCACGGTCCTTGAAGAATACAAACACGACGAAGAAAGAGTGCTTGAGCCGCAGATAACTAGACTCGTTTCCGATATCTTGTCGGACAATAACGCGCGCGGGCCGATATTCGGCTACAACAGCCCGCTTTATTTTCCGGGCCGGCAAGTTGCGGCCAAAACCGGAACTACCCAAGAAAACCGCGATGGCTGGCTAGTAGGATATACTCCTTCGCTGGTCGTCGGGGTTTGGACGGGAAACAATAATAATGAGTCCATGACCAAACAGGGCGCCGGCTTGTCCGCCGCCGGTCCTATGTGGAATAGCTTTATGTCCAGCGCGCTGGAGGGTACTGCTCCTGAACAATTTATTGAACCCGACCCCATAACGACTGATAAAATAATGCTGAACGGTGATTACAACGGCCCCAATGGTATACATTCAATTCTCTATTATGCGGACAAAAAAGACCCTGCCGGCCCTCCGCCTTCAAATCCAAACGAAGATTCCCAATTTAAGAACTGGGAAGAAGCGATTCAGAGATGGCTTACCAGAACCAGACAAAATAGCGTGCCACAATAGCTGTGGTTGGAGCCGGGTAGGAACTGTTTATCCACAAACAAACCCGATGCGCGCATCGGGTTTGTTAATTGCCGCTCTTATTTTTTGCCTAATAAACTAACTTCTTAGAGGCATTATAACGTAAGTCTGATCTTTAAGATTGTCGCCCCGAAGCACCAGCGGACTACCTTCACCGGTAAACTCTACAATTATATTTTCCGTTGGTATCACTTTGAGCCCGTCCAGAAGGTAGTGGTAATTAACCGAAATCTCAAATGGTTTATTTTTTAACTCACAAACCAGGCGCGATGTAATATCACCGCAGTCGCTATTTTTGGCCGAGACTTCCATTGAGTCTTTTGCGGTTTTTATCCTAACGTCAGATATGTTTGACGAGAAAATACTGGCCAATCGGACATTTCTTTCAAATTCTCCTTTATTAACTTTAACCAGAGAGATGAATTTTTCCGGAATTACTTTTTTGTAGTCAGGGTAACGGCCATCAATTAAACGAGAAACAAACTCAAAGTCGTCATTGTAAATAAATACCTGGTTTTCGGAAATAGCTATATTAATTTCTTCTTCGGTATTTTCCAGTATCCTTATAATCTCAACTACGGCATTGCGGGGAACAATAACTGCTTTATTTACTCCCTCTTTTAGAATGGTAATTTTTTCGGATAAACGAAAACTGTCGGTTGCTGCAAACTCAGCTCTGTTGCCTAAAATATTAACATATACACCACTCAATTCCGGTCTGGTTTCTGAAAGAGATATAGAATCCGAAACGCTGATCAGCGATGTTTTCAGTGCCTGACTATTAATTTTAAACGATGTTTCTTTTTTTACTTTCGGGATTATCGGAAAATCCTTAGCTTCCATGCCTAAGATTTGGGTCTTGTAGTGTTCTGAGTTAATTGAAATTATGTTTTTATTCGTTGTGATAATCACTTTTTCATCGGTGATATTACTGATAAAATCTGAAAAAACGCGGGCCGGAACCGCAATTTCCCCATCCTCGTCCACTTTCGCGCCAACCCAGTAGTTAACACCAATCTCTAAATTTGTTGCTGACAATTTTAAACGTCCGTTTTCAATTCTAAGAAGTATTGCACTTAAAATCGGCAACGATACATTTCTTGAAACGATTCTTTCCACAACCCGCAGAGCTGTCAGCAACTTATTATGATTTATTATTATCTTCATATTAAAGTTAATTAATAATAGTAATAAGTAATGTGTATAAGATTAAATTGCTCAAATTTACCAGATTACCTTTGTTAGAAGCTATTTATTAAACTGTTTATAAACTTGCGATATTTGCTGGATAAAAATCTTATAAAATATTTGATTAGTCGTTTAAACAACATTGTCTACTTTTTGTAAGCCGGTTATTACGGCTAATTCCACAAATATATAAACAAGATTATCAACTTTCTCACATGCTAACTTTCAAACGTTTGGTAAATCCTCTCTTTGATTAAAACCAATTCTTGTTTGATCGATTCGTCTCCTTCCTCTTCTTTTTTAATTTTCTCATAAGCGTGAATTACGGTGGAATGATCTCTTCCTCCGAGCTTGGAACCTATTTCGGGGAATGATGATTTTGTTTCTTCCCTCAATAAAAACATTGCTATTTGTCTCGGTTTCACTATTTCTTTCTTCCGACTCCTTTTTACGAGGTCGTTTAAGGATACACCATAGAAGTCGGCGACAGATTTGAGTATCAGTTGATGCGTCGTCTTACGATACGGGGTGTTAAGATAAGCGGCCAGAAGCTTTTTTACTTCCTTAAAATCGGGAGTTTTGTTGTACACCTGGCTGAAGGCTATTATACGATTCAAAGCGCCCTCCAGTTCGCGGATATTCTTTTGGATATTGGACGCTATGTAAGCCAGAGAATTATTGTCAATTTCAAAATTCTTTTCTTTACTCTTCAGTTTTAAGATTGCAAGCCTTGTTTCATAATCAGGCGGCATTATATCGGCGATCATCCCACCCTCGAACCTGGAGCGTAGACGTTCCTCCAGTGCCGGTATTGCGCTTGGCGGCCGGTCTGAAGAAAGTATGATCTGTTTATTTTTGCCGTAGAGCTCATTGAATGTTGCAAAAAATATATCCTGCGTCCCTTTTTTGCCGGCGATAGACTGAATGTCGTCAATTATCAGAAGATCCAATTTTAGATAATGTTGTTTCAAATCTTCAATCGTTCTATTTTTAAGCGACTCAATGATCTCTGTTGTTAATCTCTCGCACGGAATATAGAGCACTTTTTTGTTTGACGAATCAGCTGCGACAAGATTCCCGGTTGCTTGAAGGAGGTGTGTTTTTCCCAGTCCTACCCCACCGTAGATAAAAAGCGGGTTATAAACCTTGCCTAAATTTTTGGTGATAGCAATGCCGGCGGCGTACGCCAGTTCATTACTTGGGCCAACCACGAACGAACCGAAGGAATAACGCTTGTTTAGGCTAGTTGTTTTGTCAATGTCGGCATCAGAGCACTCTTCGCTGATTTTTTCCGGTATAAACTGAACCAAATCTTTCTTTTGAAAAGGCATTCCGGGGCGCAGGTTACCTACGATATATTTTATTTCTCGCACTTCCGGGCTCAGATTTCTTATGATTTGAAAGATTTGTCTTCCAAACTTGTTTTCTAGCCATTCTTTAACAAATCCATTAGGGACGCTGACCATCAAAGCCCCGCTATTATTAGCCAAAAGCGACGTACCCTTAAACCAGGTAGTAAAATTAGCCCGTGAAAGGGTTAACTCCATCTCGGTTAATACTGCCTTCCAGAGTTCTTCATTGGTCATATATTTGAAGTATAACGAAACTGAACAAGATTCAGAAATAGAATTTCGTTGATAAGGTGTTTATAAAAAGTTGATAGCTGGCTCCCCTGTTTTAAATTGACTTTACCTTGAAAAACTGATAGATTAAGAGATGGTTTCAAAATCCCTTTCGTGGCGAAATCTCTGATTTTTGAACGAGACAAGGAAGATGAGTAAAATGCCCGGAAACGTAGCAATAGCTATGATGAGGACATTTTACGAAATCTGACGCAGTCGCAGTCAAAAACCAGAGATTATAGCAGAAATGGGGTTTTGAAACCATCTCTACATACAAATGAAAACAACACTATACCATCCCAAAAAACAGAAAAGAAGAAAAAAACACGGCTTCCTTAAACGATCTGAAACAAAGAAAGGTCGCGAAGTATTATCCCGCCGTCGCAGGAAAGGACGCTATAAGATTTCCGTTTAGTCCAGCCGCCCCACAGTGGAAAGCTTCGTTTTATTGCTAATTTCAAGAAATGGCGCTAGCAAAGAAATATCGTTTAGTCAGGAAAGATTCCGAATACATTTTCAGAAAGGGAGAAACTGTAAAAGGCAGTTTTTTCTTTATCAAATTCTCTGAAAACAAAGTTGGCTACTGCCGCCTAGCGATTTTGGTGCCGGCTAAAGTTTCAAGAAGCAGTGCTGTCCGCAATCATTTGCAGAGAATAATAGCCGAAATTTTTAAAGCGACCGGCTTAGAAGAGCAACCCTTCAATGTAATTTTTGTCGCCACTCCAAGTATCGTAGGCAGGCCTTTTAGAGAAATCAAGAGCGAACTGACGAGCGCAATAAGCACAATTTTTGTCAACCCGGTCAAATAGCGCCAGGCGCTAACCGCGTTGCGGTTATTTGACGGGGTCAAGTAAATTGTCCAATGAAAAAAACAATTCTGAAATTAATCAGGGTATATCAAAAAACTATTTCTCCCGACCACGGCATTATTTTGTTTAGCGGAGCGATGCGCTGCCGTTTTTATCCGTCTTGTTCCCAATATATTTATGAAGCTGTGAGCCGTTACGGTATTTTAAAGGGCGTGCTGAAAGGGCTGTGGAGGATTTTAAGATGCAGCCCCCTTTCAAAAGGAGGCGTGGATTTAGCCTAGAAATAACATGGTTGAAATTTATAATCAGATCCTTTTTCGTCCCCTGTTCAATCTCTTGGTATTTATTTACAACGTAATACCCGGAGGGGATTTTGGCGTGGCTGTCATATTACTGACCGTGCTGATAAGATTTGCCTTCGTCCCCCTCTCAATCAAGTCGCTGGTCTCGCAGAAAGAGATGAACCAGCTGCAGCCCAAGATAAAAGAACTCCAGGAAAAGTACAAGAACGACAAACAGGCACTGGGGCAAGCGACGATGGCTTTATATAAAGAACACAAAGTCAATCCTTTCAGCGGCTGTCTGCCCTTGTTAATCCAGCTCCCGGTACTGTTGGCTCTTTATAAAGCCTTGGGGTCGGGGTTTAAACCGGAAACTCTGCAATCCCTTTACTCTTTCGTCCACAATCCTGGCGCCATAAAAGAAACGGCTTTTGGCCTGATTAACCTTGCAAAAAACTCTCCCGTAATGGCCGTTATAGCCGGCGTATTGCAGTGGGTGCAGTCAAAACAGGCAGTGTCATTTCAGGCATCAGCGGTCAAAGGCCAGCCCGAGCCTCCCGCCGTGAAGGCAAGCCGCCAAATGTTGTATTTCTTCCCGGTTATGGTTATAATCATTGCTTGGAATTTGCCGGCTGGGTTGGTTCTTTACTGGATTGTGGCGACTATATTTTCCATATTTGAACAACTTTATATAAATAAAAAATACAAAGCCAAAGCCCAGCTGCAAACCTAGGCATGAACACCGACGATAAAAAAAATGAGATAATAGAAATTACCAAAGACCTGC
>Ga0315284_10008942_pt1 | contig 14301 bp, 8 predicted proteins | sample YL17G09_16_MG_FD_203696 | JGI IMG/M metagenome (GOLD analysis project Ga0315284, IMG submission 203696) | Sediment microbial communities from Yellowstone Lake, YNP, Wyoming, USA - YL17G09_16 | ecosystem: Environmental > Aquatic > Freshwater > Lake > Sediment | place: USA: Wyoming | collected... | reverse complement strand
GGATGGGCCACGACCTTCAGGCACTCTGTCGCATCCTCCAGGAGCGTCACCGGGAGCAAGTCCAGCCGCCGCTTCATGGCCCCTCCTTTTTTCAAATAGTCGAAAGGTTACGACTATTCGACTAGAGCAAGTATACCAGGCCCGCCGGAGGTGTCAAGGGCCGTCCGCAAGACATTCCTGCGGGTGTGGCACGGCCGGCTTGTCGGGCCGTGGAGCACGGCGCCGGCCATTCCCCACGGCCGGACAAGCCGGCCGTGCCGCCCTGCGTCTCCGAAGGCTTGCGAAGCCCCCGCGCGGTTGCTATCGTGGCGCCGGAACGTAAGCGGAGGCCGGCCCATGACGTCGCGCCAGCGCATCCTCGCCATGATCGCGGGCAAGCGCACCGACCGCCTGCCCCTCATGCCCATCACCATGATGTTCGCCGGCGACCTCGCCGGCGTCCCGTACGGCAAGTACGTCCTGGACCACCGCCTCCTGGTCGAGGCCCAGATCCGCACCGCCGAGCGGTTCGACCTCGACTACGTCTCGGCGATCTCGGACCCCGCCCGCGAGGCCGCCGACCTCGGCGCCGCCGTCAAGTTCTTCGAGAACCAGCCCCCCGCCATCGACGAAGCCAGCGCGCTCCTGGCCGACAGGAAGCGCCTGGCCCGCCTCAAGGCGCCCGATCCGCACAAGGGCAAGCGGATGCGCGACCGCGTCAAGGCCGTCGCCCTCTTCCGCAAGCGCGTGGGCGGCGCGAAGCTCATCGAGGGGTGGATCGAGGGCCCGTGCGCCATGGGGGCGGATCTTCGAGGCATGAACACGTTAATGTATGACTATTTCGACGACCCCGGCTTCGTACGGGACCTCTTCGCCTTCGCCGTCGAAATGGAGCTGGCCTTCGCCCGCGCCCAGATCGAGGCCGGGGCCGACCTCATCGGCGCCGGCGACGCCGCCTCGTCGCTCGTCGGCCCCCGGATCTACGCCGAGTTCGTCTGGCCGTGGCAGCAGAAGCTCGTCGACGGCCTCCACGCCCTCGGGGCGCCGGTGCGGCTGCACATCTGCGGCGACACGCGGCCGAACCTCCAGCTCATGGGCCGCCTCGGGTGCGAGATCGTCGACCTCGACTCCATGGTCCCCCTGGCCGAGGCCCGGGCGAAGATGGGCACGCGGCAGGTGCTCCTGGGGAACCTGCATCCGGTGCACGTGGTCCGCGACGGAACGCCCGAAGGGATCAAGCAGGCGCTGGCCGAGTGCCGCCGCCAGGCCGGCCGGCGGTACATCGTGGGCGCGGGGTGCGAGGTCCCGCGCGGCACGCCCGCCGAGAACCTCCTCGCCATGCGCGACTATGCCCGCGAGGCAGAGTGACGGAACGGTTACAGCAGAGCGCGGCGGCTATCGAGAAAGGTTTGGTGAAATCATGATGACTCAAGCATTCGGTATCTCGCTCACCCTGGCCCTTGCGATAGGAGCCCTCATGCTCGCCGCCAATGCCGGCGCCGCCTTGCCCGGCGCGGAAGAAATGCCCGCCGTGGACCAGCTGCCCGTCATCCAGGAACTGCCCGATCCGTTCCTGATGAACGACGGCTCGCGCGTCAAGACCAAGGAAGACTGGGCGCGGCGGCGCGACGAACTCAAGGCCATGGTCCTGTACTACGAGTACGGCCACATGCCGCCGCCGCCCGGCAACGTCACGGCCACCGAGATTGAGTCGAAGGCCAACGACGCGCTCGACGCCGCCGAGAAGAGGCTCCTCCTGGCGATGGGTCCGGACGGCAAGGTGAAGTTCCACCTGGAACTGACGATCCCGCGCGGCAAGTCCGGCCGCCTGCCGGTCATCGTGAAGGGCGACCTGTGCTGGAAGAAGATCCCCGAGGAGATCCGCAAGGAGGCCGTGCGCCGGGGCTACGTTGTCGCCGAGTTCGACCGCACCGAGCTCGCCCCCGACAAGAACGACCGCACCACGGGCGTCTACCCCGTCTACCCCGACTGCGACTGGGCGGCCGAGGCGGCGTGGGCCTGGGGGTTCCACCGCGTGGTCGACTATCTTCTGACGCAGGACTTCGTGGACCCCGCGAGGATCGCCGTCACGGGGCACTCGCGCGGCGGCAAGGCGGCCCTGCTGGCGGGGGCCCTCGACGAGCGGATCGCCCTCGTGAATCCCAACGGCTCCGGCGCCGGCGGCGCGGCCACGTACCGCGTCGTGCATCCCAAGGGGGAGACGCTGGAGCGGGTCGCGACGAACTTCCCGTTCTGGTTCCACCCGCGGCTGCGGACGTTCGTGGGCAAAGAAAACCGTCTGCCGTTCGACCACCATGCCCTTCGCGCCCTGGTGGCCCCGCGGGCGGTGCTCTCGACCGAGGCCCGCGGCGACCTCTGGGCCAACCCCACGGGCAACCAGCAGGCCCACCTGGGGGCCCTGGAGGTCTACAAGTTCCTCGGCGCCGCCGACCGCATCGGCATCGTCTACCGCGACGGCAAACACGAGCACAACCTGGAAGACTGGGCCGCCCTGCTCGACTTCGCCGATGTGCAGTTCTTCAGCAAGCCCGTGACCCGGCCGTTCGACCAGCTCCCTTTCCCCGAGGACCCGAAGTCTTTCTCCTGGTCCGCGCCGGGGGGTGAGCCGAAGTAACCGGGGACCCTGTACGGCCCGCGAACGAGTTGCTGGGGTCTTTTCTTGCTTGACTTGCGGTACTATCTGTGATATCATTCCTGGGGAAACGCCGATGATCAAGTGCATCCTTCTAATCCCGCTTCGATACAACGACGGAACGGAGGTGCCAGAGCCTGTCGTAAGTCAGGTTCTGGACGAGATTTACGACAGGTTTGGCGGACACTCTATGGCTGGAATCATCCAGGGTGCGTACCGAATGGCCAATGGGAGGAGGGCCGACGACCAGTCCATCCAGTTGGTTGTGGGTAGGCATCGAGAAGGACCAGCTTCCAGCACTGGAACGCATGGCGCGACGCTTCGCAAGGATGCTCAAGCAGGAGAGCATCTGGTTCGAGGTGACAAAGTCGGATGTCAGGCTGGTAAAGCCTGAGCCGGAAAGCGAGGATGATAATGGATAAGGCAAGAGCCATCTTGGCCAGAGCGGAGCAGTTGGCTGCGGAATGCACGACCTGGGCCGATCTCTCCAACGCCCTGTTTGATCCCCTGGAAGGCGAGGCGATTCACGCCTTTCCAAGCGCGGAGGAAAGAGCAGCTTTCCGCAAGACCCAGGAGTATCAGCAGATCCGCATGCTGCTGGAGAAGAAGATGAAGGAAACTGGGCTAGTGGCGGGCGCTACTCCTCTAAAAAGCGGCAAGTTCATTGTGAGAGTGCCCCGGTCGTTACATGCCGCTCTTGAGGCTGAAGCCCAAGAGGAAGGCACAAGTCTCAACCAGCTTGTTGTGGCGAAGCTGGCACTGCGTCTGGACACGCTGAAGGATGGAAGGATCGGTGTAATACTACAGGCATTTGCCGAGACAAGGCATGGCTTCTCGGCTGACCGTGTGATTGTCGACCCGGAACTCAACCCGCAGTTTCTGCAACGATGCAGAGAACTCGGCCTTACCGGAACGGACTTCGAACTCAACTGGGAGTTGATGAATGCCAGGAAGAACGGTGACCTTTCCGGACTCCCAAAGACAAAACGGTATACGGTGCATGAGCGGGACTACTTTGATTACGCGAGCGAATTGGCTGTTAGACACCTTCAGCGAACAGAGGGTGTCTCGCTTGACCACGTCCTTTGCGACCCCAAGCTGGCGGCGGAGTTCGACAAATGCGCCGCCCAATTGGCACCGGGGTTCTCGCCACTGGACTACCGGTGGGCTGCTTTGGGTCTGCGAAAAGCAGGCCGCCTCCAGCAAGCTTCGAGTGTTGAGAGGAATCTGCCTGCGTTTCATGAGGTGGGCGAGTTGGCGTCCCTGAACCCCGAGCGCATCCCCGATGGGGCAGGACTCTATGCCATTCTCAACAAGAAGGATTACATCTTTATAGGCCAGACGGACAATCTTCGGCGCCGCATAGAAAGACACTTGGAGGTGAGCGGCCATCTGGGCTTGCCTTCCTGGTTGTGGGACGCCAGGGGACAGCCCCTGGAGCTTTCCATCGCCTCAACACCCAACCTGTCAAAGAAAACGAGAGAGGTAATGGAAATCCTCTTAGTTCGGGAGCACCAACCTGTCCTGAACTTCACTCGCCAGGCCGCCTGAGTCAGTTGCACGGATTGGAGGAGGTTGCTTTGCTTCGTCCCCCAGTGAAGTGGCATGGTGGAAAACACTATCTCGCTAGGCGCATTGTGGAGGTCTTTGCCCCACACAGAATCTACCTCGAGCCGTTTGGGGGAGCGGCTTCGGTCCTTCTGAATAAACCCCCTGTGGACGTCGAAGCCTATAACGACCTTGACTTGCGCGTAACCCGGCTGTTTCGTGTCTTGCGCAATCAGGGGCAGGAATTCCTAGAGCGTGTCCGGCTCATGCCATATAGCCAGCCCGAGTTCGAGGACGCCGCGAACTGCCCTGCTAATGCATCTGACGTTGACAAGGCAGTCTGCGATTTTGTGAGGTGGCGTCAGTCATTCGGCGGCCAGGGCAAGACTTGGAGTTGCACTACAGCCAGAGCTCGTGGGGGCATGGCGGGCGACGTGAATGCCTGGTGGACTGCCATAGACCAATTGCCCGAAATCATCGACAGGCTTAAGAGGGTGGAGATACTTTGCCAACCGGCGCTGGAAGCCATCGCGCGCTTTGACGACCTGCAGGCGCTGATCTACTGCGACCCGCCATACCTGCACGAGACGCGGCATCCGGGCACGTGCGATATTTACGGCGTGGAGATGTCGGCCGTAGACCATTCCGAACTCGCAAGGGTTCTGAACCAGTGCAAGAGCAAAGTGGTGCTGAGTGGTTACCCCTCGCCCCTTTACGAGCGGCTGTATGGCTCCTGGCGCCACATTGTCTTCGACATGCCCAATCACTCCGCCGGTGGGAAGACGAAGGCCCGCAAGCAAGAGACCTTATGGTTGAACTGGTAGGATTCGCGGTTACGCCACGAACCTTGGCTACGGCGGGCACTTGGCGCAGACGGAGCGGAAGAACATGGTGCTCAGGTACCGGTCGCCCCGGTCGGGCAGGAGGGTGACGACGGTGCCGCGAGGCAGGCGGGCGGCCACCTCGAGGGCCCCCGCCACGGCGGCGCCGCTGGAGAGGCCCGCGAAGATTCCTTCCTCGGTCGCCAGGCGCCGGGCGGCCTCGAAGGCCTCGCCGTCGCTCAGGGTGATCTTTTCGTCCAGCCGCGCGGGATCATAGATCGCCGGAACGATGGACTCCTGCATGTTCTTCAGGCCCTGGACCGTGTGCCCCAGGGTGGGTTCCACGCCGATGACGCGAATCCGCGGATCCTTCTCCTTCAGGTAGCGCGAGACGCCCATCAAGGTGCCGGTCGTTCCCATGCCGGCGACAAAGGCATCGATCTCGCCGCCGGTCTGCTCGTAGATCTCCGGGCCGGTCGTCTCGTAGTGGGCCTGAACGTTCCAGGGGTTGGCGAACTGGTTGGGCATGTAGTAGCGGCCGGGCTCTTCCTGCATCGCGGCGCAGGCTCGGCGGATGGCGCCGTCGGTGCCCTCGCGGGCGGGCGTCAGCACCACGTTGGCCCCGAGGGCCTCGAGGATGTGGTGGCGCTCGGTGCTCACGCATTCCGGCAGCATGAGCTTGACGCGGTAGCCCTTGGCGGCCCCGATCATCGCCAGGGCGATGCCGGTGTTGCCGGAGGTCGGCTCCAGGATGACCTTATCGGGCGTCAGCTCCCCCGCCTGCTCCGCCCTCAGGATCATGGACAGGGCCGCGCGGTCCTTGACGGAGCCGCCGGGATTGTTGCCCTCGAGCTTCGCGAGGATCCTGACGCGGGGGTTGGGGTTCAGCCGGGCCTTGAGTTCCACGAGGGGCGTGTGGCCGATGGCGCTCAGGATGCTCATACCGCGTTCTCCTGTCAGACCCCCGGTCCGGCTTCGAGGATCTCCCACTTCCGCTCGTCCGCGCCTGTGCCGAAGGCAACGGTGTCGCCGACGCGCTTGCCCATGAAGGCGAGGGCGAGTGGGGCACGGTAGTAGTAGATATGTTTCGCGATGTCGGTGTCCCACGGGCCGAGGAACACGAAGATCTCCTCCTCGCCCGTGGCGACGCGGCGGGCGCGGAGGCGGCTGCCCACCGTCACCGTGTCGCCCGAGGCCATGCTGGGGGTGATGGGGCGGGCCTTGGCGATGTCGGCCTGGAGTCGGGCGGCCCGCTCGGCCAGGCGCTCGCGCTCCTCCAGGGCGGCCGTGAACTCGGCGTTCTCGCTGATGTCGCCGTGCTCGGCGGCCGAGGCGATCGCCCGCTGGTTGTCGAGGACCTTCTTCGTCACCAGGTCGCCGTAGACCTCCTCCTGCTTGAGCAGCGCCGCCGGCGTGGTGTAGATGACGTCCTCTTCCCACGGCGGCACGGTCTTGACGACGAAGTGCGACGGGTGGGTCTTGCGGACGATATCGAGGAGGCGCGTGCGGATGACGTCGGTCAGGGCGGCGTTGCGCTCGATGGCCGCCCGGATGTCCTTGGCCTGCCGGTCGTCGGATGCCTCCAGGACGCTGCGGAGGAGCGCCCCGTCCCTGGCGGCCGCGGTGCTTCGGATCTGCGAGACGAGGGAACGCAGGGACCTGTCGTCCGCCGCCCGGCCCGCCAGGCCGTCGGCCGCCAGGAAGAACCGGATCGTGAGCGACGCGCGGTCCACGCCGGCCAGCGCCTGCGGGTGCTGGCCCGCCGTCGCCGCCTGCCACAGCCATAGGATGGCCGGGACGTTCTCGTCGGGGCGCTTGAGGATCGTGGCCGCGGCGCCGGCCAGGCTGTCTTCGTGCCCCGCGCCGGCAAGCTGTTCGGCGATCCACTCGCACACGCTTTCCGAGCAGCCCATGAGCGCCGCCGCGTAGAGGTCGGGCCAGCGTTCGGGCATCGCGTCGCGCACGAGCGCGAGGACGCACCGCGCGAGGCCGTCGTCGGTGATCGGCCGCAGGAAGGCCGCCACGTCGGCCTCGGGCGTGAGGATCGATTCAGGAGCCGGCAGCCCCGGCGGGACGGCGTCGGGATGCGCCCGCCGGATCTCCGCGAGGACGGCCAGCGCGGCCAGGGCCTCCGACGGGGCCGCGGCGGTCGCCGCGGCGACCCGCGAGAGCTCGTCGGCGAAATGTCTCGCGAGCGCCATCTCGGCCGACGGGTCGTGGCCCGTCTCCTTCAGGTGCCCCAGCACGAGGACGAGCCGCGCCTGGCCCGGCGGCGCCTCGTCGAACTCCTCCCGCGCGCGGTCCTCGAACGCACGCGGCGTGGCGCGCAGGAAGAACATCGGCTGGGCGCCGTCGGACATCTCGATCAGGGGCGAGCGGCGCACGCGCGTCTTCGCCCCGCTCCACCACCGCGACCATGCACCGGCCGGAACCACCTCGGCCAGGGCCGACTTGAAGTCGCGGAAGCCCATGTGCGGGCCGTAGGCCTTAAGCACGAGCCGCGCGAGCTCCGCCGGGTCCTCCGCCGCCAGGCGCTCCACCCGAGGTTTGTCGAAAAGGAGAATCGCGGCCAGATCGTCCTGCTCGCCGATCTCCAGGTTCTCGACCGATGCCGCATCGTACGCCCGCTGCGTGTCGCCGAAGGAGACCGAGAGCACTTTTCTCGCCTCGTCCACGCCGATGACGCGGCCCGGGCTCTTGCGGCGGCTGTCGGAAACGTACGTACCCGGCTCCAGCAGGAGGAGCTTCTCCAGGCGCTGGACCGCCACGCGCAGGGGGATGTCGCGGCGCGGGAGCGCCATCTCGGCCAGCGTTGCGATGGAAGGCACGCCGCCGAAGGCGGCGCGGTACACGCCCGCCAGTTCGTCCCGCAGGACATCGCTTTCCGGCAGAAGATCGGCCACCCGGCGGGCGGCATCGAGCGTCGGCTCGACGCCCTTGCGGTCTTTCCACGAGGAGAGGAGGAGCCAGACGAGCGACTCGAGGGCCTTCGTCGCCCCCTGGTCGACCAGCTCCTGAAGGACGACCCTCAGGGCGTCGAGGTCCCACGCTTCGTCCTCGACGACGGCCATCCATTCCGCCTCGAGGTCATCGAACCGCTTCTCGCGGACCAGCTTCACAAGGGGCACCGTCTTATCGACTTGCGGCTCTTCCGGCATCCGATTCCTCCACCCCGTCGCCTTGGCCAGACATTATACACCGTTCTCGCGTGGCCGTGGCCGCTCAAAACCGTGCGCGGTGGGTCTCCCGACCCGCCGCGCGCAGACGCGGCTTCGCGCGCGGGGCAACACACGCACGCGGCGGCTCAGGAGAGCCGCCGCGCACGATGGCGCGGGAGGCGCTGTCGGTTCACACCCGGCAAAGGGCGACGTGTGTCGGGTCGCCGCCGAGCTCGTCGAAGAGGACGAGCGTGTTGGAGTCGCAGAGCCACTCGCGCGGCACGTGATAGAGCCACTGGGTCGGCCGCGCGTCGCTCTTGGAGCTCGTCCAGCCCGTCAGCCACGGCTCGCGGCCGCCGACGCCCGCCACGAGCCAGTACCGGCCGATGCACCGGCCGTTGACCCACGCCAGGCCCTTCGTCATGCCGCTCGCGTCGAGGGCCAGCGGCCCGTCGCCCGCGGGCCGCGCAAACGTCGCCCGGAACCAGCCGAGCGGCTTGCCGCGGCCGCGCGCCACCGGCTTCCATTGCGCGAGGGCCGCGCCGTCGCCCGGCAGGCCGACCCGCTCGCCGACGAGGCCCGGCCGCATCCGCCACGGGCCCTTCACGACCTTCCCGTTCCAGCGGACCGGACCCCACAGGCCCTTGCGCTCGTCGGCCATGTTGGCGCCGCCGAGCATCCAGTCGCCCTTGATGAGGCCAAGGGCACAGGCCAGAAGCGAAAGCTCGTGCCGACCGGGCGCGAGTTTCAGCCGGAACTCCTGGCGGAAGCCCGCGCCGTCGACCGGGCCGCGGTCCTCTTTCAGCGGCGTCGGCGTGGTGGCAACGAACCGGCCGTCGACGAAGACGTGGACGACGTCGGCGGCGCCTTCGAGCACGAGCACGCCCTCCGCCGGGCCGCCCTTCCCCACGACCAGCGGCGCAGAGTACCAGCCGTAGTCCGTCTCGTCGCGGGTCAGGGAGAGTTGTTCGATGGGTTTCTTCGCAACGACCGGCGGGCCGAACTCCTGTGGCCAGGCGCTTGGCAGCGGCTCGTCCCACCGCTCGAATTTCGAGAGGGCCCGCTCAATCGGCCGCACGGTGCGGCGAACGATGCTCGCCGGCTCGACGCGGGCGGTGTCCATCAGCACCCGGCCGCCGCCCAGGATCTGCGTCGACTGCGGCGCGAGGTCGTAGGCCGCGCCCTCGAAGGTCACCCGCGCCGGGGCCTTCTCGTCATCGTTTGAGAGGAACACCAGCCGCCGGTCGCCCTGGCCGTAGATCCACGCCGCCTGCTTCCCGCCGAGGGGCACGGGCGCGGGCCGCGGGCTTTCGAGGAGCACGCCGGCGTGCTCGGCCAGCACGCGATGCAGGCGCGCGGCGTGGCGGGTCACGGTCGTCGGCCGCCCGAACTCGTCGAGCGTGCTGAAGCCGTAGTGCGTCGTCTGGAGGTACATCGTCTCGCGGCCGAAGTTCGTGCCGGCGTGCCACATGTAATAATTGACACCCGTCCCTCCGGCGGCGACGAACCGGGCCACCGCGCCCGCGAGGCTCTCCGGCGACCGGGCGGGCGAAGGATAGCCCCACGTCTCGTACCAGCCGGGCCAGAGCTCGGTGCACAGGGCCGGCTGGTCGGGATGCTCGCGGGCGTGACCGCCGATGCCGGCGTGCGGCCAGCCGCCGTTGATCGTCTCCAGGACGCCCGGCGCCGCCCCGGCGCACATCACCCACGGAATGCCCAGGTTGAGCGACTGCGCGAGGTCGGCGCACCACGCGAGGTACCGCCGGCCGTCCTCGCCGTACTGCTTCGCCACGTTGGCGTACTCGTTCTCGATCTGGGCGAGGATGATCGGCCCGCCCGCCGGGGCGAACATCGGCCGCAGCACCTCGCACAGCGAGCGCATCCACCGCTCCATCTCGTCCATGAACGGGCGGTTCCACGTCCGCAGGCGCACGCCGGGCACGTCGCGGAGCCACGCCGGGAACCCGCCGTAGTTCGTCTCGGCGCAGACGTACGGCCCGATCCGCAGGATCATCCGCAGGCCCTCCGCCTGCACCAGGCGGCAGAACCGCGGAAGGTCCAGCCGGTCCGAGAAGTCCAGCACGCCGCGCCGCCGCTCGTGCAGGTTCCAGAAGACGTAGGTCTCGATGGTGTTGAGGCCCGACTCGCGGCTGACGCGCATCAACTCCGGCCATAGGGCGGGCGTGCTCCGCGGATAGTGGATCGACCCGCTCAGCAGAAGCGTGCGGCGCCCGTCGATGGTGACCGCCCGCGAATCGTAGGATACGGTGCTCATGGGGACCCCTTTCCACTCGATGAAGGGCGCACAGGTTACCATCCGCGTGGGAAGCCGCCAAGGTGAAAACGCGGCCGGGGCCTTGGAAGCCGCGATGACTCATGCCCTGTTGACCTTATCGCTTTACCCGGCAAGGAAATAAGGCCACAATAGCCGCGGGTTGAGGACGACCCGCCGCTCGACTAGAGAGGCTCTCGACGGGTGGCACGTGAACGGCAGAGCTGCCGTGCGGCTGCCAGAACGAGGAGTAGTCTTGAAGACCCCACCTTCTCATGACCGCGCAGGCTGGAGCCGCCGCAAGCTGCTGCAACTCGGGGTCGGGAGCATCGCCATGGCTGCGGTGAACTGCGTAGGCCGCAGGGCGCCGCCGGGTCGCCGCGGCGACCGCCCGCACATCCTCCTGATCATGGCCGACCAGTTCCGCGCCGACGGCGTCGGGGCCGAGGGCAACGGTGTCATCCGCACGCCGCACCTCGACCGGCTGGCCGACGAGGGCGTCCTCTTCCGCTGCGCCTACACCGCGGCCCCGTCGTGCACGCCGGCGCGGGCGGGCCTCCTGACGGGCCTTTCACCGTGGCACCACGGGATGCTCGGTTACGGGACGGTGGCTGAGCAGTACCCGAACGAGATGCCGCGGATGCTGCGCGAGGCCGGTTACTGCACGGTCGGCATCGGCAAGATGCACTGGCACCCGCAGCGGAACCTGCACGGGTTCCACCAGATGCTCCTCGATGAGTCGGGCCGCGCGGAGTCGCCGGGCTTCGTGAGCGATTACCGCCAATGGTTCCGTGCCCAGGCGCCCGACCTGGACCCCGACGCCACGGGCATCGGCTGGAACGAGTACGACGCGAAGCCCTACGTCCTGCCCGAGCGCCTGCATCCCACGCACTGGACGGGCGAGACGGCCGTGCAGTTCCTCCGCGAGTACCGGCGCGAGGAGCCGCTCTTTCTGAAGGTCTCGTTCGCCCGCCCGCACAGCCCGTACGACCCGCCTCAACGATTCTTCGACATGTATGCCGGGGCCGATCTTCCGCGGGCGTCGGTCGGGGCGTGGGCCGAGCGCCACGCCCAGCGCGGCAAGCCCCTTCCCCGCGACACGTGGCGGGGCGACCTGGGCGAGGCGCAGGTCCGCCGCTCGCGCCAGGGGTACTGCGGCTCGGTCTCGTTCATCGACGAAGAGGTCGGCCGCCTCCTCGACACGCTCGCGAAGCGCGGCTGGCTCGAGCGCACGCTCATCCTCTTCACCGCCGACCACGGCGACATGCTCGGCGACCACCACCTGTGGCGCAAGACCTATGCCTACGAGGGCTCGGCCCGCATCCCGATGCTCGTGCGGTGGCCGGAGGCGCTCGGTCGCCGCGGCGACCGCGGCCAGGTCCTCCGCCAGCCGGTGGAGCTTCGCGACGTCCTGCCGACGCTGCTCGATGCGGCGGGCGTGCGCGTCGAGGACGGCCGGTTCGACGGCCGAAGCCTCCTGGACCTCGTCCGCGGCCGGACCGACGGCTGGCGCCCGTTCATCGACATGGAACATGACATCTGCTACGCCCGCGAGAACCACTGGAACGCCCTGACCGACGGCCGCTTCAAGTACATCTACCATGCCATCGATGGCGAGCAGCAATTGTTTGACCTCGCGAGCGACCCGGGCGAGCGGCGCGACCTGGCCCGCGAGCCGGAGCACCAGGCCCTGCTCCGCCAGTGGCGCGGGCGGATGGTGGCCCATCTTTCGGAGCGCGGCCCGCCGTTCGTGGTGGGCGGCGACCTTGCCCCGCGGCCGAACCGGATGCTCTACAGCCCGCATTATCCAGGGGCGCGGCGGGTCTCCTGACCCGCCGCGCGCAGACGCGGCTTCGCCCCGCGGGGCAACGCACGCACGCGGCGGCTCAGGAGAGCCGCCGCGCACGGGTCGCCGCGCAACAGCAATCAGATCAAGGAGAGCCGCCGTGAGAATCGGCCAGAGTGTGCTCGCAGGTCTTCTCGTCGCCTTGGCGGCTGCCGGCGCGTCGGCCCAGACCTTCATCGTGCCGCTGGCGAAGCAACCGCCGAAGATCGACGGCCGCATCGAGCCCGCCGAGTGGGCCGCGAGCGCGGGGTTCGAGGGCTTCGGCTTCGACGGCAAGCTCCAGCAGCGGCGGGCGCAGGCCTGGGTCGCCGCCACCGCCGACACGCTCTACGTGGCGGTGCGAAGCCAGCTTCCGAGCGAGGGAAGCCTGGCCGCCGAAGTGACGGCCGACAGCCTCAAGGCGGTCTACGACGACGCCGTCGAGGTCTTCGTCAACCCCACGCCCGACGCCGGCAAACAAGTCAACTATCAATTTCTCTCGAACTCTCTCGGCAAGGGCGGCTACGGCGTCCACACCAAGGGCGGGGCCGAGGAAAACATGGCCTGGCAGGGCGGCTGGACGCACGCGAGCGCCCTGCACGACGGCGGATGGGACTTCGAGTGCGCCATCCCCCTGGCGAGCATGCCCGCCGCGGGGTCTGGGTCGCCGCAGCGCCCGGCCGACGCCACGTGGAAGATCAACCTCACGCGCGACTGGAAGAACCCGTGGGAATGGTCCTCCTTAAGCGCCGAGGGCGGGGCGTTTGCGTTCAGCGGCTGCGTCTTCAAGTTCGTCGCGGAGGCGGCGCCCGCCGTGCAAGTGACCGCGTCGAGCGACCCGTTCGTCGCGCCGTTCGAGCACGTGCTGCGGGTGCACAACCCGTCGGCGGCGCCGCTGGATGTGGCGGCCTCGCTCGCGCTTACGCGCAACAACATGCCGGAACTCCGCGAGGAGGCGCTGCTGAAACTCGCGCCCGGCGAGACGAAGGAGGTGCGGCTGAAGGTGCCGGGCGACGACCCGACGACGCACTTCGCCCTCCGCGCCCTCGTGCGGTCGGCGGACGCGAAGACCGTCTTCTACGACCGCAAGACCGCCTGGCCGAAAGGCAAGCCGTATGTCTACATCGCCGGCAAGAAGAAAGGCGAGGCCCAGCCGATCCAGTTCAGTTTTGCTTATCACCCATACGACAACCTCATACGGATCGTCGCCGACATCAACGGGCTGGCCAAGGACGCGAAACTGACGCGGCTCGTGGCGACAGTCCGCCAACGCGACAAGAGGAAGGAAGTGAAGAGCATCGCGTTCGCCCCGGACAAGTTCCGCGACGGGCGGCAAGAGGTCACGCTGAAACTCCCGCAACTCGAAGGCGAGTACGAGATCGCCATGAAGGGCGAGGGCGAGAAGGTCCCCGCCACCGAGGTCGTGCAGACCTTCGAGCGCCACGTGTTCCCTTGGGAGCAAACGAAGCTCGGCACAAGCGAGAAGGTCTACCCGCCCTTCACGCCCATCGAGGTCAAGGGCAACGTGCTGAAGACGGTCCTGCGGGAGCACGCGCTCACGGACCTCGGCCTGCCCGCGCAGGTCACGTGCACGAGCGCCCAGACGGGCCTGGCGCGGCCGATCCTCGCCGGACCGATGCGCCTGGTCGCCCGGGCCGACGGCAAGGACGTGCCGGTCGAGGCGGGCAAACTGAAGGTCGTCTCCGCGCGGCCGCAGGAGACGAGGACCGCATCCGCGCTGTCCGCCGGGCCGCTCAAGGCGTCGGTGGCCGCCGCGTGGGACTATGACGGCACGGTGCGGATCGAGATGACGTTGCGGCCGACCGGCGGCAAGACGCTCGACGAACTGACGCTCGAGGTGCCGCTCGACGCGGCCGTGGCCACGATGATCCACGCCAACGCCGACCGCATCCGGGCGCCCGTGGCCCAGAGGCTGCCCGCGGGCGAGGGCGTGGTGTGGGACGCCTCGAAGGTGGCCTGCGACGACTATATCAAGAACTTCTGCCCCTACGTCTACCTCGGCGACGCGGTGCGCGGCCTCTCGT
>Ga0315284_10008940_pt1 | contig 14304 bp, 11 predicted proteins | sample YL17G09_16_MG_FD_203696 | JGI IMG/M metagenome (GOLD analysis project Ga0315284, IMG submission 203696) | Sediment microbial communities from Yellowstone Lake, YNP, Wyoming, USA - YL17G09_16 | ecosystem: Environmental > Aquatic > Freshwater > Lake > Sediment | place: USA: Wyoming | collected... | reverse complement strand
ACAGAGGCTTGATATTATTGTAGGTGGCCCTCCTTGTCAGGCCTATTCATGCATCGGACGGGCACGGGATAACAAGAACATGCGTCGTGATGAACGCAATTTCCTTTACAGATATTATATTGAATTCTTAAAAGCCCTAAAGCCCAAAATATTCGTTTTTGAAAATGTGCCTGGACTGGAGAGCGCCGGAAAAGGCAGATATCTGGAAGACATGCGGCGTCTAATGAAACGTGCTGGGTACACTTCCGGCTACACAGTTTTGAACGCGGCCGATTTCGGCGTCCCCCAGAACAGAAAGAGGATTATTCTTGTCGGTTGGAGCAAAAACTCTAACCTTAAAGAATACCCTGATTTTCCTCCGGTTAAACGGGAGTATCTTGTCGGAGATTTTCTTGCCGGTCTGCCAAAGGTCCGGGCAGGAGAAGGTAAGCACACTAGAAAATTATCAAAGCGCAATGAACTTCTGGAAAGACTCAGAATCGTTAATCATGAATTTGGTCTGCTTATGGAACACGTTGCCCGTCCAAACACAAATCAGGATTTAGAAATTTATCGGCGTGCGGTGCTAGCAAAACAGAAAGGTAAAAACATTAAGTATAATCACCTGCCAAAACGGCTTAAAACCCACAATAACGAGGAGGGGTTCCGCGACAGGTTCAAGGTGGTAGATGCCGGGGCAAAAGGTTCTCACACTGTTGTAGCACATATGGCAAAGGATGGTCATTATTATATTCATCCGGACCTCAGTCAAAACCGTTCCTTTACCGTCAGGGAAGCCGCCCGGCTTCAAACATTTCCCGATGATTATAAGTTCGAGGGGGAAAGAAGCCCTCAGTTCAGGCAGATCGGCAACGCCGTACCTCCGATGTTGTCGGAAACAGTCGCACGTATTTTGGTCAACTATCTATAAGAATATGAAATCCGTTCAAAAACCATTTAAACCAAGAGCTAGACTATTGCTTGAGTTGGGCAATCAGTTAATAAAGGAAGAGGGAATTGCATTATTTGAATTGGTTAAAAATGCTTATGATGCGGATGCAACTGAAGCGGTTGTATCGTTAAAAAATATTGATTCGCCGGCAAAAGGCGAAATTACAATCACTGATGATGGTACAGGTATGGATTGGGATACTGTTGTAAATGCTTGGCTTGAGCCGGGCACCGACTATCGCGAAAAACAGGTGATGGAAAGGAAAAGAACCAAGAAGTTTCATCGAACCCCTATGGGACAGAAGGGTATCGGGAGATTTGGTGCCCACAAATTGGGGGAGAAAATACAATTGATTACTAGGAGCAGCGGGAATAATGAAATAGTGGTTGAAATCGATTGGTCTGATTTTGCGAAGAAAAAATATTTGTCTGATATCCCGGTGAATGTTTACGAAAGAAATCCGGATATATTTATAGGAAACAAAACAGGCACTCAGATTAAAATTGTCGGTTTGTGGAATATATGGAATAGAGGAATGGTCAGGAATGCATACAGGGCGGTTAATTCAATATGCTCACCTTTTAAATCTCCGGATTCTTTCAGAGCTGTTTTCATTCTCGGGGATGACGAAAAAAAGGAATGGCTGGAAGGCCTGCTTAGCTGGAAAGAGGCAAGCTCGGCAAAGCTTTTTACAGCCGTCTGTTATCTGGAAAAGGATGAATTAACTTATGTATATGAGTTTGTTCCTTGGAAAACAATGACTAGGGTGACAGGAAGGAAAGTTGATCTTGCCGGTAAAGGGCATAATCCGATTAAAATGACGGATGAAAATGGAAACGTTATTGATTTGGGCAAGTACAAAATAGGAAGGGTCAGAGTTGACTTTTATATTTATGATTTGGGTGCAAATATCTTGGCATTGGGGATAGATGACAAGAAGGGGTTAAAGGAGTTCCTGAAATTTAATGGAGGCATACGCGTTTATCGTGACGGTGTAAGAGTCTATGACTACGGCGAGCCCGGCAACGACTGGCTTGATCTGGGTGTCAGACGAGTGAATGTGCCTACAAAGAGACTGAGTAATAACATTATTATCGGAGCGGTATCAATAAGCCGCGAAAAGAGCATTGATTTGGAGGAAAAAACTAATAGGGAGGGTTTTATAGAGAATGAAGCAGTGCAGGTCTTTAGAAAATCAATACTTTGTGCTTTGATAAACATTGAAGCAGAGAGGAACAAGGATAAGGAAAGGTTAAGAGTGGCATATGAGAAAACCAGCTACAGAGAACCCGTTGTCGATGTTATTGCCGAGTTGCGGGTTAAATTCGAGAAGAGGGGTCTTATAAAAGAGCTTGGGGGATATCTTGACAGAATAGAAACCGATTATAAGGATGTCAGAGAAAAACTTTTGTCGGCTGCCGGCGCGGGACTGAGCCTGTCTATTGTTATACATGAAGTCGAAAAGATAATAAAAGAACTGGCTATAGCAACAGAAAAGGAAAAAACGACAGGTCATATAAAGAGTTTAACCAAGCGACTTTCGGAACTTATTGAAGGATACGCAGCGCTTGTAAGAAGAGGAGGGCCCGCTAAAATCAAAGCCAGCGAGTTAATCAATCAGGCGCTGTTTAATGTCAATTACAGGCTTGCTATTCACAGGGTTCAGATAATAAATGGATGCACCAAAGACAATGACTTCATTATCAAGTGTTCCAAAAGACTGATACTCGGGGCAATTATGAACATCATCGATAATTCCATATGGTGGCTCGAAAACAAAAAGCCGGAGAAAAAGCGGATTTTTATAACCTCAACAAAAGAATTATCAGAGGGTCCCGCAATCGTAATTGGCGATAATGGTCCGGGGTTTATCGATTCATTGGAGGACGTGATTCAGCCGTTCTTCACTAGAAAACCCGACGGGATGGGTCTGGGGCTGCATATAACTAATGAAATTATGAAAGCCCATAAAGGAAAATTTGTGATTCTGGATAAAGGAGATGTCGAGCTTCCTAAAGAAATAGACGGTGCAGTTGTCGTCTTGCTGTTTCCGGAGGAATCAAAATGATAACCCGGACTGCAGATGTTATAGTCATTGATGACGTTTACGACGAAGTAAAACGTCTGCTTAAGATTCTTAATCATAGAGGGATCGGTTTTGTGTATTACAACGGTACTGATTACAGAGACTTTCCGGCTAAACCGTTGAAAGGCGTACGTCTCCTGTTTCTTGATTTTGTCTTGGGTACAGATGGTCAATCCTCCAGAAATAAAATCTCCACTCTTATGGGCGTTGTCAAAAGGGTGATTTTCGAAGACAACGGACCATATATTATTCTTGCATGGACAACACATGATGCCCCCGCTGATGATTTATTGGCTTTGTTCAAAGAGGAGATTTTAAAAGATCCACAATTTCCGCAGCCTGTAGTTATAGTTAATCTGGAAAAGAACAAATGCATGAATAATCCGGCTACAATTAATAATAAATTGAATGAAAAGTTCGGGGATGAGAATATTTTAAAAGTTATTCTATATTGGGAGAACTATGCGCGGGATGCCCTGCGCGATCTTCTTGGGATATTATCAGATATATCAAAACCTGTGGTTACAGCTGGACAATCATTCGACAATTATTCCGCAAACTGGAATGCGCGGCTTGAAAGGCACATCTTCAGGATTGCGGAAACATCACTTGGAAGAAATATAGGTGCCGACAGAAATTTATTGGTTGCGGCACAGCTGGCGTTAACCGTTCCCTTCCACGATTGTGCGGAAACCCTTATAAAGAAAAATACCAGATATAACAAGGAATTGGCTGAGAAGATAATTTCCCACAAAGACGAACAATACAATCTTACAGAGAAAGCCGGCATGAACACGTTTTTCCTGTTGGCCAGCCAAGAAATAGACAAGGATATCCAGCCTGGGAATATTTATAAATTTAATGATGTGTTTAGAAAAATAAAGTGCAGAAATAGAAAATGTTATTATAATAAAATAAAGTTAACTAAACAGGGGATTGCACAGGAGTTTTTCGGGGGATCAATTAGAGTGTACGGCAATAAATCGGCTTTGCTTAAAAAGGTCATACCCATACTCTTGGAGATTACTCCCGAATGCGACTATGTCCAGAAAAAATGGAAAACCGCCAACTTGGTTCTGGGTATATTGTGGCCGGAAAGTTTTGGAAATACATTATCGGCAAACAGCAACGCCCATAAACCCGATTATGTTTATAAGTCGCTCCCGGTTAAATATCAGGATGAAGTTTATTATCTTACCTTTAATGCGCACCGTCTTTTTAATATTGGGTTTCATGTGTTTGATTCTGTGAAACCTATTCTAAAGGCAAGGAAAGAATTACTTGTCGATATCCAACAGTGGTTTTCCGGTCATATTTCCAGACCGGGGAAAACAGAATTCTAAAAAATATGAAACCACAAAATGAATTAGCCCTCATCGTTGCCTACTATCTATCAAGGTTAGATCGAAAGGGGTACTCTGCCTTGGGATACAAGAATTATAACGAGGCCGCAAAACGAATTGGGACAATCTTGGATGTGAAACTCAACACGATTAAAAATAGGATATACGGGATCTTAATTATTGGTCAGCGATATTTTGGTAAAAAGCTCTAACGTCCTTCACGGTAGTGCTCTCCAGTTAAAATCAAAAAGTAAAAACTTTACGAATGAAATAGGATTTGCTAATATCTAATTAAATAATCCCACCCTGGAGAATCAAACACATTTATATTTATGAACTGTCTCCTCTACGCCCGTGTTTCCACGGACAAACAAGCGCAAAAAGATTTATCCATTCCCGCCCAGATCGAGGCCATGCGGGAATATGCGAAACGAAACGGCTGGAAAGTCGCCGGCCATTTTGTTGACGAAGGAGAATCGGCGAGGACAGCAAACAGACCGGAATTAAAGAAACTTATCGAGCAATGCAAAGAAAACAAGAACGTTAATGCCGTTGTTGTCCATAAGATAGATCGCCTGGCGCGAAATCTAATAGACTACGCGACTATAAAAGCGATACTCAAGCAGAAGGGGATAAGGCTGATTTCTGTATCTGAGCCCTTTGACGACAATCCCATCGGCCATCTCTTAGAAAACATCATCGCCAGCATTTCCGAATGGTACAGCGCCAACCTGGGAGAAGAAATAAAGAAATCGCATTCAGCAAAACTTAAAGTGGGCGAGTGGCCGCAAAGACCTCCCATTGGATATAAGAGCGTTAAAGGGGAGAAAGATCGAATAAAACATATCATTGACTCTGAAAAAGCTTCTCTCATTAGACAAGTGTTTGAGCTTTTTTCAACGGGCACTTATTCTTTAAGAGTTCTCGCTGAAGAGATGTTTGAGCGCGGCTTAAAGACCCGCTACGGAAAGATGTACAGTCCCGAATCTATAAAAGTTCTTTTGACCAACCGATTCTATATTGGTCGCCTCATATGGCTTAAAAAAGAATATAAAGGCGTTCATGAGCCGATTATTACTCCCGAATTATTTTATAGAGTTCAAGAAATCATTAAAAGGAGAAGCGTCGAAACTGGCGAGAAAGGCAAATTGGAATTTCTTCTTCGGGGCGTAACCTATTGCCAATCCTGCGGCAGGAAACTTACCGGAGAAATCCATCCCAGAGGAAGCTATTATCGCTGCATTCCGGATTTTCAAGGCCATGAAAAATGTGAAGAACCCTATACGCCGGTTAAACTATTGGATACTCAACTTGAAGCTCTATACCAGAGATTACAGGCTCCCAAAAAGCTTTTGGAGTTATTAAAGGCGGAGATGGAGCAGATAGCTCAGAGAAGGCAGCAGATCGCGGAGAAAGAGATTAAAACATTGAAGAAAATCATAGAGAATTCAGAGAGCAAAGAAATCAAGCTCATAGATGAAATGCTGGACGGAAGAGTAGCTAGGGACGTTTATGAGACAATGCTAAAGAAGTACCAGGACAAACGCAAGGAAGCCGAAGCCCGGCTGAGTCAGTTCGAGGTTGATTACAAAGATCCGCTGGATTTCCTCGACAAAGCTATTGTCGTCAGCAGTGCGCTTTCCTATCTTCACGAGCGATTAGATTATCAGCATAAAAAGAATCTCATGAAGGCTGTCTTTGAGCGAATTTACGTTCGTGATCGGGTTATCGTGGACGTAAAGCTCAATCCGCCGTTTTCGATATTGCTCGGGAATGACCTCGAAAAGCTGTTCAAAGATAGTCCATCAGAGGCCACTAAAGGGGACATCTTCGAACAATTAGGTGAGCTTTTTAACTTAAGGAACTTTCTAGCTCAGAAAGACATTGTCGAAGAATTATTTGTTGTTGCTCAAAAAAAAGCAGATGATAATGGTCATAAATGATTATTAATTTCCGATAAATCTCAGCCTCAGCTCTCAGGAACAATTATATCCCCCTTTGAATACTTGCATACTTGCTTTTCGATTCCTCCAGAGGTAAGCTCTTCTAAACGGAAGGTTGGTCGATGAGGATAGGACAAAAAATCGTTTTGGTGATGATGCTACTTCTGGTTTCTCTGATCTGCTTATTCCCTCCGGCGAAGATATCGGTTGTCTTCCCCCGATCTCCTGACCTGAACTCAATTAACTACGGAAGGAGATTTATCTTGGGCGGAGTTGGGGAAGAGCGTGGATCATCTCTCAGTCATGGCCTGTGGATCAGACAGACGACGATTAATTATAAACAAATCCCTATCGAGATCCTTGGCGTTACAGCTCTTGGGTTCTGTTTCTTTTTATTGTCTAGCATAACGAGAAAAAAGAAGGACAATTAATGAAACAGACAATGCTTAAAGATAGTGATTGGAGTCTTATTGATGGTGAAGCTTGCAGAGTAACTGAGTTTACTCCGATGGCTGTAATACAGAACGGGAAGGTTCGTACGCTTGGCAAAGCTATGCCATACGCCTCAGTTGCATTCAAATGCAAAAAGATACCCCACAACATTGAGGGCTTCGTTTGCCACAAACTGGATTTTGTACAGTTATGGGCAGCTTTCAGAGAAAGACCTTTAGGAGAAAATGAGGAAGTAATAATTTTCTGGACCAAAAAACATTTTAAGGGTTATGCAAAAATTTTCTCTCGTTTTATGCCGAGACTCTGGGTGATGGTTTGTCCCAAAGGAGCTTTTGAATTGTTGACCGATAATAAGTTTAAGCCAGAATTGAGTGGTGAAGCAAGGTGGAAAGCAACAAGGCCGATTGTTCAATGGAAGCCAGAAGTGATGGAGTAGTAGAATATCAGAGGTTTCTATGACCCTCGCTAGAATTGGTGAAGAACTACCTAAGTGGTGCCCGGTTCTAAAATGTTCATAAGAACTTGTCGTATGCCTGATATCTCTGATCTCGATCCAATGATTCCGAACCTTATGACATCTTTAATGACGTCGTCGGGCAAATCCCTTACTGAAAACGAACAAAAATTTGTCAGAGTCTTCGTTCGTCTTGTAGAAAAGGCAAAGAGCGAATATATGCAGGCCAGAGAATATGTCTTGGCTGACATTAAGGAAGAACAAAGAACACCGGAAGAAATGTCAAGAGACGGCAGGCCCCTATATCTTATCGACATTACAAACCATATGGAGAATTGCCTTAATGCGGTCCATCGTCTATATAAGTTGCTTGACGCTGCAAAGAGCAAACGCAAAGGACTCCAGATTGATCGACTTCTTCGAAGGAAGCTTAACGCCTATTATGGCAGTGTAAAAAAGATTAGAGGTATTGTGGAGCATATTGAAAACAAGATACAAGCTGGGTGGGTGTCAGGTCCAGTTATGCTAGTTTTATCTGATGATGGTGAAAAAGTAACGATTGCAGATTATTCTTTGAGACTCTGTGATCTCGCTAAAATAATCCGGGAGTTTCAAAAGTTAGCAATTCAATGGCTAGACGACTTTTGTAAAAAGGTTGATAAATAGTCTCGGAGTATGCAAAGGAGTCGCTGATGAGGTTCTATTTTTCTAAGCGGCATTCAGACGCTTTGAGAGAAAAAAAGTTAAAACCAAGTATTCCGGTCCGCCTGCGGGTGGCAATAAAACGGACATTAAATAACCACTCAGAATGGGAGAGAGATTTTAGCACTATAAACAATATCACATTCTATAAGACTGAGGAAACGCTGAAGACTTTTTATGGTGAAGAGAAGCTCTTAGCTTTCAATGGAGAAGGGAAGCTCGTTCCTTCCCATTTAGATGAGCTTATTACCAGCGGATATCCCTCGCGAGTGTTGGATCTGATAGAGGCGTGGTGTGACAACGTGGACGAATCAAAAGCGATAAAATGTGAACACGAACTAAATTCTCTTTTTGAGATTAACAATTCGCTTTGGCGGTTAGTAAACAAATCAATAATCCGGGTTGATTCAGAATACTTACACAATGAAGTCATAGCAAAGACTCAATTTCTCTTAAAAGAAAACGCAGCAGCCGGAGCTTTAGAAGAGTTTAGTGAAGCGGTGTCCTGTTTGACAGGCGGACGAACTAAAGATGCAGTTATAAACGCCCACAAGTCGGTTGAAAGCGTTATGAAGATATGCCTCGATACAAAAGAACACAAGACCTTCGGGGAACTCCTTCGGCTAATAATTGATTCGGGCCTAGTGCCGGAATACTACGAAGATTTCTTAACTCATTTTGAGAAGCTGGCGGTAGGCGCTGCCAAAGAGAGAAATCTGCCAGCCCGAGCACATGGACAAGGAGCTGACCCGACCGAAGTGCCTAAACCCCTTGCTGAGTTTGCCGTGCATCTTGCAGGTGCCGTTAATTACTTCCTCATTAAAAGATGGATTGAGTCTCGGCCACCGAAAGAAGAGCCGCCGGTTCCTGAGGATGACATTCCTTTTTGATCTAAAATAAGGAGGCATCGAGGGGAGCCCGAGGCCACGACGGGCGTGGACTCCCCAGGTCAGCAACAGAAGCCGGTGAAGGCGGATACGCGCCTCATAGTGATAGACGTTGGTGGGATTGAATATTTCTCAGTGATCCAGATAGGCCGAGGGTGCCGGTTAAAACAACCTATTTGACAGCAACGCGAGTTGGTCCTAGATTAATAGTGATGGGGAATTTTCTCTAAGATTTGAATAGGGAGGTAAGGAAATGAAAGTCTTCATAAGCCATAGCACAAAGGACATGCATATCGTTGAGGAGTTCAAGAAAATAATAGAGCCTAAAGGCATAGAGGCCTATATAGCCGTTAGTGATGCCCAGCCCGGAGATGCTTTGTGGGATAAAATTGAAAAGAATATTAAAAGCAGTAATTGTCTCGTTGCGATAATGACCAAGGACGGCTCTATGTCTGGAACATTGCAAAACGAACTCGGGGTGGCGAAGGCAAACAAAATCCGTATTGTGCCGATTGTTGAGGAGGGAGTTGATCCTAAAGGAGTATTGTCAGGAATTGAATATTTGAAGTTAGATAAGGATCATCCTGACCAGGCGTTAAAGGATGCCGCTATCTACTTAAGCAAACTTAAGAAACAGGCCGATAATGACCTCATAGGAATATTGGTACTCGCTGGCCTAACGCTATTTGTACTGATGAGCGGGTCCGGCAAGTAGTATTCATCACATTACCAATATAAGAAAGGGGTGGCAACGATGGCACGAGGACGAGCAAAGGGATTTAAGGTCGGAAGGAGCGCCAGGACGGGCAAGTTCATTCCGGTGGCGAAGGCAAGGCAGCAGAAGTCAACAGCAGTCGTGGAGACAATTAAAAAAAGGGGGAAGCGCTAGGGCTTGTCTATCTAGGTAACAACAACCACTAAGTACCTGCACTTGAAGAGGTTCGCAAGATTTATCTGATTGACACTATTATCCCGTTTTGAAATACTTTGCGGCGGACATTAGGGGGTTAATATGGAGACAGAAGATTTTCTGGAAAAACTCCTCCTAATTCTTGAAGAGAAAAAACGGAAAGATATCTATGACGCTATCGATGGATTTAGTAAATAGCGAATAGCTGAACTAAAGAATAATCGAACGCACAAGAACCCTTTCGCTCAAGGCCCGAAACTTGTGCTTCACTTAATTCCTTATGAATCGTTTCAAACCTCCCGTGATTTCGATTTTGCTGATTACTCAGGGAAGTATGAGGCGATAACGCCTATAAGATTCGGATCTTTTTATCAAAGCTTTATTTTGAAGGATTGTTACATTTTGCCATAGGCAGAGAGAATAAATGTGTCTCCTACGTTCAAGTTTATAGGAGCGGAATTATCGAAGCTGTTGACGCCCACGGGTTTAATGCCGAAGGGAAAGAAATATATGTCAAGAGCCTAGAACAGAAGGTGATCGACGGCGTGAAGCAGTACCTTGCGTTTCAAAAAGAGATCGGGATTAGTCCCCCCGTTATCTTATATATAAGTTTATTAGATATCTGCGAGTTCGGAATACCAAAGATTCCAGGAGATATCTTCTTTGACAATGTCCGAACTATCGAAAAAGCTGATTTAATATTTCCGGATTTCGGTTTCAATCCTTATAAAGGAAAAGAGCCTTTTTTTCCACCTCTCTCCAATTTCACACATAAAAGTTTACACTACAAGATATTCATTAGCTTATCAAATATAAGTGCCTTGCATAAAAAAGAAATTTTTATTACTATAAAAATGATAATATGAATCAAAAAAACTCAAAATCTATTTCCGATTCATCTCAAAAATCTTTATTTTCTAACATGTCAAGAAGTAGGAAGAAAATAAGTTTTTCACGAATCGCTACCTTCTTGAGATGTCCATATGAATATAATTATACTTTTATCAATAAAATAGAGAACATGAAGAGATGCGGGCCAAAAATTGGATTGGGTATAAGTCTTCATGCTGCATTGAGAGATTTTTATAAAATAGAAAGCGTTGATGATCGAACACTTAATACTTTATTACTGCTATTGAAAAGAAATTGGTCAACTAGAGATTTTAAAAATACTCATGAAGAGCAAACTTTGATCGAAAAAGCTCAAAATATATTGACTAAATTCTATTTACATAATGATCATACTAAAACACCCAGTTATATTGAACAACGTTTTGAGGCAAAAGTTAATGATTTAATATTTGTAGGAATAATAGATCGCATCGATAAAATAGAAGATAATTATTATGAAATTATTGATTATAAATTAGAAGATTATTTAAAAAGTGAGATTGATAATTTACAAATGACTTTTTACTACATAGGATGCAAGTATGGACTCGGCATAGACATAAAAACATTTACTTTTTATATTTTGGAAACAAATAGAAAAAAGAACGTAGTTTTAACTCCTGGTGAAATCGAGAAAAATATGAGGAGGATACAATCCTGCATAACTGAGATAGATTCCACTAATGTATTCATTCCCAAAATTAATGCACTTTGTGAAAACTGTGGAATCAAATCGACCTGTCCAGCCCATAGAGATACAAACATTTAAGAATTGAATAGGGAGATTTGAGATGGTTGATCCCATTGACCTAGAAAAAGAACTTCATTTGATGAGAACTGTATGGCCCATCCTTCGTTATATTGAAGATAAATTTGTGTTTATGCTTGACCACGGCCCATTACATGCGGATAGGGTAAAAAGAATAGCTACTCAGATGAGCTATTTATTAGGGCTTACATCATTAGAAAGAAGTTTCTTAAGAGCTGCTGCGATCGTTCATGATATCGGAATGTCAAAAGGGGGAGAAGATAAAGGAGAAGAGGAAGTTAGATATTCCCATCAAGAATGGATTAGAGAAATCCTTCGCGACTTAGTAGATAGGGGAGAATTACAGCTTAATACCAAACAAGTTGATCTCATAGCTGACATTGCAGAAAAGCATAGCAAACCATATGATTCTACAACTGAAATTCAGTCACGCAATGGAAGCAAAATTAGAACAGGTCTACTTGGGGCCACACTTCGTGTAGCAGATGCAATGGACATGGATCAAAGGAGAACTCCAAATTTTAATGAACGACGACCTATTCTTGAAAGGGATCGCCCAGAGCAATTGAAATATCATGAAAGTGCAGCCGCAATTAAGGGTATTAAGTTGATTTGCGAAGGAAATTTTCCATCTATCCAAGTTTTCACCGAGAATCCTCGGCTTGCCCAATACCATATATCTGAGCTATCGAGAGAACTCTCAGAAACGCCAATGCCTTGGCCCATAACAGTTTTTAATCTTACGGAGAAAAAAGATTACCATTACTATCAGATCCCCGGCCATATTAAAAAAGCATTAATATGTGCTTATTGTAATCCGCACGGTATTATAATGGCAGCTCTAAGCAAGAACAATCTAGTTCGAAGAGGCATTGAGGCTGATATATGTTGCAGTTATAAAGAGACAGGAAATCTTGAAAAATTTTGGAAGGAATGCTTCCCCGTTTTGAGAAATAAAACATATAATCTATATGTATTTGCAGGTCTCCCTATAGAAATTGAAGATCCACATAGGACAGTAAAAGAACTAACGCCCTTACTAAAGAGTGGAAAAGCAATTTATTATTGCCATTATTTAGAAAGAAGTTTTGAAGCTCTTCAAGAATTTATTAAGAATGGAATTAAGGTAGGTATAGGCGATGCTTGGTCTGCTTTTATTTCTGAAACACCTACGTTAGAAGATTTATATTGGGCCCGGATAGCTGCGTTAATTACAAGAGACCGAAGTCTACTACCAATTTTAAAGACTCAACAAGGGGAATCTTTATTAAAAGGAATTTTATATGTTTTTCACCAAGCAGTAAATGAGGAAAGCAATCAGCTTATAGAAGAAATGATTATGAATATCTGTGATGATAACAGGGACTATTTTATAAGAGAAAGTAAATCTTGGGATCATTTATGTAGAAACATTACCGATAAAGCACAAAAGATATTGGAAAATAGAGGAAAGGTATTATATATCGAGGCTGCCCAAAATTTAAACATAAAGGCAAGAACTTTATATCGTGTACTTGACGAAATAATGATGCAACTTGGAGCAGGAGAGTATGAGAAAGATGTGACGTTAAAATACCCTTATATCATCGCAAAATATAAACGACCTGATGGTAAAATTCAGGTATTATTCCAAAGCTGTTGGAGAGTAGAAGGGCTAATTCCCATTAAGTTTTTTAGTAAAACAGGAGAAGATCTTTTAATTTCTGGTGATCATACAATATGGATTTTATTTTCTTCTGATGAAGAGGCAAAAAAAACGATTGATGAAACGATAGATAAAATCAATAGAAAAAATAGCATATTAAAGGGATTTTAAGATATAATCTACTCTAAATTGGGAACATAAGAATCCTCAAAATTTCCCGTAATCCACGCTTGAATCTTAAGCTCTCTGTTGTCTTCAAAAAAGGTTCTAACATCCTCTACTACGGTGCACCAAAGAGGACGTTTTCGAACAGCTGTTGAAAATCAGTTTTTCAAGCGATCTTTATGTTATTAAAGAACTGGTCTATCAAATAAGCGAAGAAATTTAGATCATAATCAAATATTATAGACCTGCTCTAAAAGAGATATCATTTTATCCGCGAGGTTCGCCTTTTCCTCAGCTTCCGTGTATTCGATATATTCATACCGAGGTATATTATTTTGTGGATATCTAATTTCTGATGTCATTGCCGCTTCACAATCAATTCGGACACTGATATGCGGAGATGCGGGAGGTTGATAAGCTATATCGACGTGGCTAATGCCTTTGGAAGGCGTTACTGGAGATTTCACAATATTTTTTATATCAAATAGAATTTTTAAATCTAAGCAATTATTATTTTCGATCTTTCGCAACAGCTTTAACATGTTATGGGTCTCGTCGCTTTCTTCGAAAATACCGCAATGAATTAGAATTGACTTTAAAGCCAGTTCACCGGCATGTAAAGATAGATAAAAAGCGCCCTCTTGATAATGGTTGATAAGACATAGTTTAGCCATTTCTACAAATCTTCTTGCTTGTTTTAACCATCCTTGCCAATCAGTCATTTTTCCCTCCTATGAATAAGTTGGTTTTTGCCGTAATCCGTTAATTTATCCCCATCTTCTCCCCAATACTACCCTAAAATTGCCTTTTTAGGCAATTTTTTGTGCCTTGTTGGAGTTTTGTCCTGGCGATATTCTGAATCTATAACTATTAAACCAAGGAGGGTATGAGAAAAGTCGAGATAAAAAAGATTCCGAATAATCTGAGGAGATACCGAAAAGCCGTAGGATTGAAGCAGAAGGATGTCGCGGAGATCCTGAATCTTAAGAGCGCGGGAATGATCTCCCGTTGGGAAAAAGGCGTCTGCCTGCCGAGCTTGCTTAACGCGATTAAGTTAGCTGGCTCATACAGCGTATTGGTGGATGCCTTGTTTTTTCCTTTGATACGGATGATCAAGAGAAAGAT
>Ga0315284_10008939_pt1 | contig 14304 bp, 14 predicted proteins | sample YL17G09_16_MG_FD_203696 | JGI IMG/M metagenome (GOLD analysis project Ga0315284, IMG submission 203696) | Sediment microbial communities from Yellowstone Lake, YNP, Wyoming, USA - YL17G09_16 | ecosystem: Environmental > Aquatic > Freshwater > Lake > Sediment | place: USA: Wyoming | collected... | reverse complement strand
GCTGAACCTGTTCAGGGGCCAGTAGTCCATCAGCAGCATCACAAAAGGCAGGGGCACGCTGGTCGGCTTGGACATCAATGCCAGCAGATAAGCGAAAAATGCGGCGGCATAATATTTTCTGCTGTTTGTGCGGCAAAAACGGACATAAGAGACCAGCGACCAAAACGCGAAGAACGCAGACAGGAGTGTTTTTCTTTCGCTTAGCCACGGAATCGTCTCCACGGTCATAGGGTGGACGCCGAAGAGCAGGCCCGCTGCCGCCGCTGCCCAGATGTTTCCGAACAGCAGATAAAGCAGCACAATTACCAGGGCGGTGTTTGCGGTGTGCAGGGCAAGACTGGTGCGGTGGAAAGGAAGGAGATTATCTTCGCGTCCGCCGAGGGCATAGTCGAGCATAAGAGAAATCATTGTAAGGGGCTGGTAGTATCCGCCTACAGTGGAGGGTTTGAAGATTTCGGTAAGGAAACGTTTTGACGACGCCCAGCCGGGGTTCTGCACCAGTGTGTTTGCCGTGACATACTGCTGGTCGTCGAAGAACATCGCCCCTGCCGACAGCGCCGGCCAGTGTGTCGCCAGGACAATGGAACAGGCGGCGGCTATAAGAACGGCTGGCAATCCAATTTTTACAATCAATTTTTTCAACGCCGATTCCTCTGATTCGGTTAATTCACTAAATACAATTTTAGACGTTGAAGCGGAAGTAGATGACGTCGCCGTCGCGGACGGCGTACTCTTTTCCTTCGAGGCGAATTTTACCCGCGGCCTTTAGGGCCTTTTCGCTTCCGAACTGTTTAATATCATCGAAATGGAAGGTTTCTGCGCGAATGAAGCCGCGTTTTATGTCGGAATGGACTTTGCCGGCGGCGTCGTGGGCGATGGTGCCTTGATGAATGGGCCAGGCGTGCACTTCGTCGGAGCTGACGGTGAGAAAGCAGATAAGGCCGAGGGATTTGAAGCAGGCGTGCACGAATTTGAGTGTGGCGGACTCGGTGATTCCCAAATCGGCCATAAAGGCAGTTCTTGATTCGGGGTCGAGCTGGGCGAGCTCATATTCGAGTTTGGCGCTAATGGTAATGACGGGTGTGCCGGCTTGCACTACGTCGGGGAAAGTGAATGTTTTGGCTAAGTCGGATTCGCCGACGTTGACGGCGACGACCATCGGTTTTAGCGTTAAAAAGCCCAGCGATTTTATCAGTTCAAGCTCAACGTCGGTGGTGATAGCGGAGCGGATGGGTTTTTCGGCCTCGATTGTCTGCTGGAGTTTTTTTTGAAGGGCCAGTTCAGCTTTATCGGTGGGCTGGATTTTCAGGGGCTTTGCGAGCTGCTTTTCGAGGCGGTCGATACGCGTGGTGACAAGGGCAAGGTCGGCGAGCAGAAGCTCGGTGTGCAGCTCGGCGAGGTCTTTGGCAGGGTCGATTCGATTTCGGTAAGACGGGACGGCGGGGTCGTCAAAGGCGCGGACAACGGGGACGAGGAGGTCAACAGTCCTGATTTTTTCGAGATTGTGCTTGGCGGCGACATGGCCGTGCTCGTCGGTGAAGTTGAAGCCGGGCAGGTCGATGCAATCGACGGCGGCATAGGTGGTTTTTTTGGGCTTGTAGAGTTCGGCGAGCCAGTCGATGCGGGGGTCTGGGACGGAGACGATTGCCTCTTCGACGGAGGTTAAGCCGACGTGTGCGAGAGGCCGGCCGCTGATGGCGGAAAATAACGTGCTTTTGCCCGATTGCATCAGACCCAGTAACGCGACTTTCAAAGGGGTATCTCCTTTATTTTACGATTTTTGGACAAGGACAATTATAGGAGAAACACAGGCAGAAAACAAGCAGATATAGCGTTCAGCGGACAGGTCGTATTTCGTCGTTCGTATATCGTAGCTCGGATTGCTGAACTGAAAAAAGCTCCTGTCCCTTTTCCTTCTTTTCCTTCAAAGTAGTCATCCAAAAAGTTATAGTACCTTTTTAGAAACGGCCAAAATGGGCTTCTGGATTCCCGCTTGCGCGGGAATGACAGTTTGTAATAAAGGTTGGGGTGTAGATAAGCATTTATTTGTAAACGGTATTTCCGTAAGAATCGTAAGCGACGATGGCGGGGAAATCAACGATTTCGAGATGCCTTATGGCCTCCGGGCCGAGGTCTTCATAAGCAATTATTTCGGCGGCAACGACGTGTTTGGCTAATAAGGCCCCTGCCCCGCCGATGGTTGAAAGGTGAACGGCACAGTGTTGTTTGAGGGCGTCTCTCACCTGCTGGTTTCGATAGCCCTTGCCTAACATTGCCTTTAGACCCGCGGCGATAAGTTTGGGGCTGAAGGGGTCCATCCTGGAGGAGGTGGTGGGGCCAGCGGCGCCGATTGGCTTGCCCGGCGGAGCGGGTGTCGGGCCGCAGAAATAGATAAGGGCGCCTTTGATTTCAAAAGGCAATGCCACCCCCCTGTCGATTGCCTCGCAGAGGCGTTTATGGGCGACGTCGCGGGCGGTGTAGATTGTGCCGGTGATGAGGATTTCGTCGCCGGCTTTGAGCGAGCGGACGACGGCGTCAGTCAAGGGCGGTTTTATCAGTTTTGGTGTTATATTCATTGACAGCAGTTTAACGCAGGGCGGCAATTATTTCAATTAGTTGTCTGCGCGCGGTATAATAAAAGATATGGCGAAGTATCCGATATTCCTGGAGTTGAACGGCAGACGGGTCGTTATCATCGGCGGAGGCAGTGTAGCCACGAGAAAGGCAGAGACGATTTTCGGCACGGGCGCACGCTTAGTCGTGGTGGCCCCACGTATCGATGAGACGCTTCGCGGGGTATGCGCAAGTACTACGGCGGAACTAATAGAGAGTAAGTATTCAAAAAATTACCTGGCCGGGGCAACGCTGGTTATCGCAGCAACGAATGATGAGACGTTAAACAGGCAGATTTACAAGGATTGTCAGCAATTGGAGATATTGTGCAATGTTGTGGACTCGCCGGAGCTTTGTGATTTTTATGTGCCGGCGGTAGTTCAACGAGGTGATTTGCAAATAGCGCTGGGGACGGACGGGAAGTGTCCGGCATACGCGGGACACCTGCGAAAGAAACTCGAGAAGATTTTCACCGAAAAGCACGGGGAATTTTTAGCCCGGCTTGAGGCGATCAGGAAATACATTATTGAGAAGCTGCCTGAGGCGGCTGAGCGCAAGTCAATGCTGGGAAAACTGGCGGATGACGAGTCATTTGAGTATTTTCTGCAAAACGGCCCGGAGCAGTGGCGGAAAAGAGCCGAAGAAATCGTTAATCACAAGGGCGGCTGTGTCTGAACCACTCAACGAACCGCTTCAAGCCGACGCCGATTTCCGTATTCGGTGAATATCCCAAATCCCTACGGGCTTTTGTAACATCCGCGTAGGTTCGCTCTACATCGCCTGGTTGCAATGGGAGATATTCTATCACCGCCTTTTTGCCCATCGCCTTTTCAATTTCTCCAATCAAGCTGCTGACCGATATGGGCCTTGATTCGCCGAGATTGTAGATATTGTATCCTGCGCATCTGTTGATGGCAGCTACGGTGCCGTCGATTATGTCGTCGATGAAGGTAAAGTCCCGCGTCACACTGCCGTCGCCGTAAACGGGTATGGATTTGCCCTGCTCGATAAGGCGGGTGAATTTGTGGATGGCCAAATCGGGCCTCTGCCTCGGCCCGTAAACCGTAAAGTATCGCAGACACGTTACAGAAATGCCATAGAGGTGATGGTAAGTGTGACAAATCAGCTCGCCCGCTTTTTTTGTCGCTGCATAAGGCGAAATCGGGAAATCGACGTTATCATCTTCGCTGAAGGGAACCTTTTTATTGTTGCCATATACGCTCGAGCTTGAGCCGAAAACAAACTTGTTTATATGGTTTTTGCCGGCTGCCTCCAGCAGCGTTAGCGTTCCGTTTACGTTCACGTCTGCATAAAGCGCCGGCTGAGCAATCGAGGGGCGCACGCCCGCTTTGGCCGCAAGGTGGACTATAACGTCAGCGCTTTCGGCGGCAATTTTGTTCATTGCTGCTGCGTCGCGAATATCCGCCTCGACCAGCCGGAACCGCTTGTTTTGCAGGCAGGCCTTTATGTTGCTGCGTTTGATTTTCGGGTCGTAAAAATTGTCGAAGTTATCTATGCCGACGACCTCGCAATTCTCTTTCAACAGTCGTTCGCACAGATGCGACCCGATGAATCCCGCTGCGCCTGTAACTATCGCCTTCATACGTTCAACCTAAGCGGCATACACAATAATCAGCCCCACGCCCAAAACTATCGCTGCTACAACTCTCATCATAAAGCTCGGCTGTTGCTGGTACCAGTTTATAATGGTTTTGGCCTTTTCAAGCCCAAGCATAAAAATCAATAGCCCCGACAGCAGGAAAATTAATCCGAAGAGCACGATTATCCATTTTATGCCGCAGTGGCGTGCACCGAGAAAGAAAACAATCGCCAAAGCAAACCGTATCAATGCCGCCAGATACAGCCGACTGCCTTTGACGAAGAATCCCAAAATCGACCTGAATATCTCCGGCTTGATGAGATATACCAGCCCAATGCAAACGATAACCGTCCCAATTGCCTTTATAACTGTATCCATACGTTCGCCGCCTTACTTAACCAACAGCCGGTCTGCCAATGCTGTGGTATTCAATACCTGCCTTTTTGACGACTTCGAGGTCGTAGAGGTTCCTGCCGTCGAAAATAATCGGCTTTTTGAGTTTTTTGACGATTAGCTCAAAATCGGGATTACGGAATTCCTGCCACTCCGTCAAAATAACCAGTGCATCAGCGCCATCCAGTGCGTCGTAGCCGTTTTCTACTATCTCAATTTTGTTGCCTATCACCGCCCCGGCTGTCTGGGCCGCCTCAGGGTCATACGCCCGAATTTTAATACCCCGCTCTAACAGCTTCTTTATGCAGTTGATGGCCGGCGACTCCCGCACGTCGTCGGTCTTGGCCTTGAACGCAAGACCCCACACCGCCAAAACCACGTTCCTGCTCCTGTCGCCGAAATAGTCACATATACGCTTGGCGAATCTGTCCTGAGAGGCCTTGTTGGCCTGCTCGGCCGCGATGGCGAGTCCCATCTCCACGCCGTTTTGCCCGCCGATGTGAATTAATGCCCGGATGTCCTTTGGAAAACAGCTTCCCCCGTAGCCGACTCCGGGAAACAAAAACGCTCTGCCGATTCGTGAGTCGCTGCCAATTCCCTGCCGCACTAATTCCACGTCCGCACCCACCTTCTCGCAAAGCGCCGCAATTTCATTCATAAATGAAATCCTCGTCGCCAGCATCACGTTCGCAGTATATTTCGTCATCTCTGCCGACACAGCGTCCATAAATATTATCCGATTGCCTTTCCGCATAAACGGACTGTAAAGCTGTTTCAATGTTTCCCGAACCGACTGCTTCTCTGTGCCGATAATAATCCGGTCCGGGCTCATAAAATCCTCAACCGCCGAACCTTCCTTCAAAAACTCGGGGTTGCTTACGTAATCGAAGGGCTTATCGGTTTTGGTCTTCATAAGCTCAGCCACTTTTTTGTGTGTCCCTACGGGAACGGTGCTCTTCGTCACGACAATCCGGTAGTCGCGCATTTGTTCGGCAATTCCACCGGCAACCGCCAATATAGCGGATATGTCCGCCGAGCCGTCCGCCATTGGCGGAGTCCCCACTGCTAAAAAGATTATCAGCGAATTATCCACCCCGTATTTCAAATCCGTCGTGAACTCCAGCCGTTTGAGCTTCTCGTTATGCTGCACCATTTCGCCCAGCCCCGGCTCGTAAATCGGTATCACACCTTTCTTCAACCCATCAATCTTCCTGCCGTCGTTGTCAACGCAAACGACGTTGTTGCCCGCCTCGGCCAAGCACCCGGCCGTCACAAGCCCCACGTACCCGATTCCCACTACACAAACTTTCATCTGCTTTGTCTCTCCTTCTGTTTAATTTGTCTCGTTTTCTTCAATAACCTCTATCATATCAACGTCTATCTCGACGCTGGCCGCCTGACCCAGCATATCTATCTGCAGCAAAAGTCGCACCTCGTTCTTCGTCTTCAATACCACCCCCTGCAATCCAGCCAAAGCCCCGCCTATCACCCGGCATCGCTGACCCACCCTGATATACTTGTGCGGCAATAACTGCGCTCCGGCGCCGAGCGCCTGCTCAATCTGCGACAGCTCCTTGACCAGGCGCTGCTGGTCATTCACCTCAATCAGGTTCGCAACGCGATTTGTCCGCAGCACCTCAACGCGTTGCCTTTCCTCTCCGCAGAAAAACAGGTATCCGCCGAACAACGGCAGCAGCGACCTTATCGTCCTGCCGCGAATCCGCCTGACCTTCCAGCACATCGGCAGAAAATAACTAATCTGCCTGCCGACTAGATCCTGCGCAAGCGCCTTCTCATTGCGGCTTTTTGTGTGCGCCACCCACCACCGCCCCGCGAAATCGCGAATCGTCTTTCCTTCGGGCCAGGTTACCGGCGGATTATCGCTCTCCTTAAGCAAGCACCGTTCTCCAAATTTATCCACCTATGGCGGATTCTATTTATAAAATTCCAGCACCTTTTTGGCCACATATTCTATCTGGCTGGCGGTCAGCTCGGGATAAATCGGCAGCGATAAAACGCTTGCCGCAAGCTCCTCAGCCACGGGAAAATCCCCCGCCTTGTAACCAAGCTTCCTGAAGCAGTCCTGCAGATGAAGCGGCTTGGGATAAAAAATCCCGCTCCCAATCCCCTGTTTGGCCAGATATACCTGTAATAAGTCCCTCTTCGGCGCCACGATTGTGTACTGATGGTAAATGCTCTCGTTATTTTGCACAATCTTCGGCGGCTTCACAATCGTTCCCGAAAATATCCTGTTGTAAATCGCCGCGTTCTCTCTTCGCTTTTTGTTCCACCCATCCAGGTATTTTAGTTTCACGCTCAGCACCGCGCCCTGAATGTTGTCCATACGGAAGTTGCCGCCTATCATCCTGTAAAAGTATCTCGGGTTCTCGCCGTGCACCCTCAAAAGCTTGATTGTCTCCGCCAGTTCTGCATTATTGGTTGTAACCAGCCCCGCGTCGCCAAACGCACCGATGTTCTTGGTGGGGTAGAACGAAAAGCACCCGACGTCGCCGATGCTCCCCGCCCGCGAGCCGTCCTGCTTCGCCCCCATTGCCTGCGCCGCGTCCTCAATAACAACCAGCTTGTGCCTGCCGGCAATATCCATAATCGGCTTCATCTTCGCCGCCTGCCCGAATAAGTGCACCGGTATAATCGCGCGCGTCCTGCTGCTTATCTTTTCCTCAATTTTGTCCGGGGCGATGTTGTATGTTTCATTATCGACGTCCACAAAAACGGGTCTTGCCCCCAGCCGCGACACCACTCCGGCCGTCGCAAAAAACGTAAAAGGCGTCGTTATCACCTCGTCCCCCGGCCCCACGCCGGCCGCCATTAAGCTCACTAACAGCGCATCGGTGCCGCTCGATACCCCTATCGCATATTTACATCCGCAATATGTTGCGGCTTCCTTCTCAAATTTCTCAACCGCCGGCCCAAGACACAGCATCTGGCTGTCGCATACCTCTTCTATCGCGTGCATCACTTCTTGCTTGTATGTCGCGTATTGCGTCTTCAAATCCAGCATTGGAATCTGCATTTTATCTCCTCAAATACTCACGGTCAGATATTCGCTCTCTGCCGAGAATCGCATCACCCCTTCGTATGCCGCCGGAATTAATATTGTGTCACCTGCCTTGAAATCAACTATCATCTGTCCGCTGACTATCGTCCCAAAACCGCTCAATATAATCATCGTTCTCAGTCGCCCCGGCGAAAGCAGCACTTCGCAGTTTCGCATCTGATGTCCCTTGTCAACCTTAAAAAACTCACAGTCAACAAGTCGCCCGACCGTGGTTACTGAAAGGTTGTCGCCCGACGAATCAAGATGGATGCTCTCAAGTGCTTCTTCAATATGAAGGGGCCTGGGCGAGCCCTTCTCATCCACCCTGTTCCAGTCGAATACGCGGTAGGTTGTATCCGATGGCGTCTGAATCTCCGCTATCAAGAGGCCTGCACCGATGGCGTGGGTTGTGCCGGCAGGCAGATAGTGGCATTCGCCTACCCTCACCTCCACCTTGTTGAGCATCCGCTCAACCGTCCCCTCTTTTATTGCTCGCTCAAACTTTTTTCTCGTTGTGCCATTTTTCAGCCCCTTGTAAATCACCGCCCCGGGCGCAGCCGAAATAATGTACCAGCACTCCGTCTTGAAATCTCCTTTGCCCATCCGCTTGCAGGTTGCCCTGTCCGGATGCACCTGCACACTTAGAATCTCGCCGCAATCCAAAAACTTTATCAACAGTGGAAACGGCAGAGAAAAATCCTTCGTCCCCGTTATTTCCTCCGGGTATTTACGAATTGCCGCCTCTAATGTCTGGCCGGCAAGGGCTCCATTGACAATTTTGGATTTGTCTTCAGGCAAATCCGCCAGCTCCCAGCTTTCGCCTATTCTTTTGCCGCGTGGCGTATCCCTGCCGAACACCTCGCGCAACATCTTTCCGCCCCATATTCGCTCTTTATATATCGGGCCAAACTTTAACGGATATACCTGCATAGCGGTATGTTAATCCGGCAGGACGGTATTGTCCAGCCCTGCATAGCTCCTGTCCTTCATAGCGTTAGCGAAGGAGGATTAGCGAAGCAGGGCCCACTGCTTGTCTTGTGGAAGTTGCTTTCAACCCCTCGATGATGCGCTCTTTTCTTCAGCACCACACGTCGGGCACAGGCCTTCCAGCCGAATCTGCTGCCGATGAATGACAAAACCAGCAGGCGTGCTCGTCGCCATCGGCACCGATACATCATGCAGACAACTTGTCCCGCCGCAGTCGGTGCAGACAAAGTGCGGATGGCACTGATGCTCGGTGCATCTGTCGGCAAGCTCATAATGCTGGCTCCGTTCCTCGACAAACGCCCTGTGCACCAGCCCCCCACTGACCATACTTTCCAAAGTCCGATACACCGTAACCTTGTTCGGACCCGTTTTCCCAATTGCTGAAACAATCTCGTCAGCCGTCTGCGGCCTGTTCGCGGCCAGCAAAATCTCCAGAATCATTCTCCTCGGCCCGGTTCGCTTCATCTTCGCCGCCTTCAACAATTTATCAACTTTTTCTTTTACCTCAATTTTCATCTATGGGCCTGACTATAAAATCATAAATCAGCAATCATAAATCATAAATGATTATGATGATGTCCGCCGTCGCAGAGCGCACATTCCTCGCCTTCCGATTTCACAAGAAGCATCGGAAATACTATATCGCTGAAACAGCACGGGAACCATACGGCTATAAATAGAACAATGAAAAAGCCCACTATCATCGCTGTTGTCATCGGCTGGTGCGTGTTCATCATAATATGTGCCGCCGATGCCCAGGTGCTTATCAAAATATGAAAGGCGTGCGGCAACTTCGTCCTCGGCACAAAATACGCAATCAGTATCCCCAGCAACGCCGAAGGATTCACTATGTACCACTCTTCAATGAAACCTATGTGCAGCTCTTTCTTGTCGTGGTCTGCGGCGGTATGGGCCTGGTGGTCGTGGACAGCCGCCTCAGTCGGAACAACTACCCCCATAATCTTCTCGCCGAAAAACGGCAGTATCGAATCGCTCAAAGTCGCCGTCCCTATCGACCCGACGTATCCTACAATCAATATGGCAAGAAAGCTCTTCGTCTTCTCGTGCAGCCGGAATAATGAGGCGGTCACCATCGCGCTTAACACAACGTGCGCCGGGTGAAATATGTAAAACAGCCGGTAGCTTTCCTGATGACCGATATTTTTGAATATCAGCATCATCGCTATACCCGTTAGTGCCCCGAAAAATGTAAATGGCGAGTGCGCCTTCAACTCCGCACCAACCTGCTTCAACTTTCCCAATACCGGCATCTTTACTGTTCTCCTGATACTGGTTGCCTGAAAAATCTTTTCTGACGTTGCAGGCCATTTTAACCAAATGCAACTAAGTTGCAACAACTTTTTAATAGATTTTCGCTTTCCGACATAATATCTTGTTAATGCTATACTTATGTGCAGCATTTACAAATGCTCTATTCTTGATTTTGACGCTGTTTATGCGCACGGGTTGTTCAAGTCCCATCCGAATTAGTCCGAAAAGACTGCTGTGTCCGAGTTGTCTGTCTTGATGCGTGCAAAGGGGTTTTGAATGGTTTCTTCAATGCAAAAAGTGATTGCAGAAGCGCCGCTTGTGGTGATATTTGTTGTTTTTTGGGCGGGCGCGCTGGCGTCGCTAAGCTCCTGCACGATTGTGCGTGTTCCGGTCGCACTGGGTTTCATCGCAGGTGCCGCCGAGTCCAAGAAAAAAGCGCTGTTTGTTACCCTTCTCTTCGTTCTGGGCCTTGTCGCCGCCTACACCGTCTTTGGAATGTTCCTCGGTGTGGTCGGCCGGCTCGCCTTCACCTTTATTCAGTGTAATAAATACATATTCTATTTGCTGGGTTTCCTGCTTTTTGTCGCTGGACTGTTTATTTCCGGCCTGCTTAAGCTCAGGCACCTGCCTCATATGCTCCGCTTTCAGGAAAACTTCCGTCACGTTACGCTCATTGGCGCCTTCACATTCGGAACATTCTTTGCCCTTGTAGAGATGCCGACCTGTCCCTGTTGCGGCGGCATCCTCCTGATGCTCGCGTCACTCGTCGTCACCCATAACCTCGCCCCCTACTCCATCCTTATATTTATGAGCTTTGCTCTGGGGCAGAGCTTCCCCGTCCTCGCCGTCGCTCTATCCGCGAGCTTGGTTAAAACCGACATCATTATGTTCCTCGAATCGAAAATCCGGCGAATCGAAGACCATATCAATTTCGTCACCGGAAATGTGTTGATGACGCTCGGAATTTATTATCTCGTTATTGCCTGACCGATTTGATTATGTGTCCACAGGACGAAAAACTTGAAAGTGTTCTCGCCGACCCCTGGTTCGCAAAACGGGGCCCAAGGTGGTCCTTCAGCGTCATCTTCGTCCTGGTTGCCCTGTTCGCCCTTAAACCGTTGATTATCAATCGGATGCTTGCACGCGCCGAGGCATACACCACCTATGGTCTCTACAATAACGCCGTCAGAGAGTGTAAAAAGGCCATCTTTCTTGACGGCGATAACACCCTTGCCTGGAACACTTTGGGCGGCAGTTACAAAAGCCAGGGCGACCTCGATAACGCAGTGACTGCTTACCTGACCGCCATCAACATTAATCCCGCCGACAGAATCGCACACTTCAAGGTCGCAATGATTTTTGCGCTCGAACAAAACTACAATCGAGCCATCCCACACTTTGAACAGGTCCGGCTTTTCGGTCCAGAATCTCCCGCCGTTCTCGCCTCCGACTCTTTCTCCTGCTATCGCTCCTCGCTGGAAATGTTGTCCCTCTGCTACGAAAAGACCGGCAAGTTAGACAAATTGCAAAATGTCCTCGAAGAGCTTGCCATGACCTACCCCGACTATACAAAGGCAGTGGAAAAACTCCAAGTCCTCAGACAATCATCGAAACCACTTGAAAACCCCTGACCTGATTTGAATCTGCAATTATCTTTTATTTGTAACTGAACAGGAAGCAGCAACCTCAGTCACCTTGCCTTTAAGGCCACGCTGAATTTCCAGCCAGCGGCGAAGCACAAGATGTGCGAAAGATTCTTGACCTTTACCTATGGCTGTACAGTGAAATTCACTTTGTCGTAGCTTTCCACGCCGGCATAATTAAGCGTGAACTTTAACCTGACGTCCATAGCAGAACCGCTGGCTGCGACACCCTCAACATATAAATTAATGGGTACTGTCTCGCCCATTAACTGCCACGTTTTTTGGGTAGTACCTTGGTCAATCAGCGGCTGGCCGCTTTTATCTGGATTGTCCCAGATTCTTATCTTGTCTGCGCCTGTTACCACTTCCAAGGTCGCTGAACCTCTATTCAGTTCGTTAGTCCAAACATTAGGAGGCCAATATGTAAGAATCATGGTATTTATATTTACAAGTGGGCTGCCTATGGTCACAACTCCTCCAGGAGACTCTTCCGCCGACTCCGAGACCCCGACAATGTCAAGGTCTGCTTTGACGTCAGGATATCCTAATAACCAATAATCCCCACTCACATCGGGCTGATTAGCCGGTGCAGCGGTATGCTCCAAAGTGCATGTATATACTTCGAAACAGTCGCCCTCTGGTGAGTTCCATCCAACATGGTCCCCCTCTGTGTATTTTATGCCGTTTTCCCAGTTTGGTATATCCCAGACGCTCACCGTGCAGGTGCCGTCATAGCCGCCATCACATGATGTCCCGATATCACAATCGTTTTCCACTACGTGTGGGAAATACTCCAGATGGTCCCAGCCGCCGGAGTGGAAAATGCGGTTGCCACTCCAGTCGTCTTCGACATCCACGAATATCCTGTCCCGATTATTTTGGAAAGTTGGGGCGATACTTATCTGACGGCCATCAAACGCTACATTTGCCTCCCATCCTGAGCGGCTTTCATACCAGGTCAGCCGAAAACCGTGATTATTGAAATGCTCAGCCGGGTCAAACCAGTCCTCGTTAACGCCTTTGAAGCGAGCCAAAAGTAAGGCCGTGGTTGGAACATTGTGGATGTGGTTCGTCTCTATGGAACTGACGGCGATTGCATTGGTATCATCCGTATCAATCGTGTACTCGGGCAGTTTGACTATATTTCCTCTATAAACAACAATAAATCTCACGGCATTTTCCAGGTCGTTGGCAGGCGTATCATCGAACCTAATCCACATTTCTTCATTGTATGCCAAAGTGCTCGCTGCGTCCCACGGCTTACTAAACGTGAGGTTTTGGATATTGTGGTGCATACCGCCTGCATCTTCCCAGTAAACCTCAAAATGGCCTCCCTTGAAACCAAACTGGTAATCCAACGGGTCGGCTTCGAGCATAGATTTATTCTTTACATAGAGCGTAACATTTAGAAGGTCATCAAGACGGGATTCTATCCAGCTTCTCAACTCCATCCGTCCGCGGAAAAAGTAATTAATCAGACCGGCTGCGTGGTCGATTGTTCGGGGGATAGTTACTTTTGCATAATCTTCATAAACTGCTTTATCAAAAGTGGTATGATAAGCTATTGTTTCTGTGGGATAAGGCATTCCCATATCATATGCATATTTTTGGGTGAATTTCGTTCGAGCCAGATGGGTTATGCCATATCCGCTTATATACCTGTAATCAATAGGAACAAGGCCCCAGAGATACACCTCAGTATCAATACGTTCAATGGTGTTGTTGATATCAGGATGAGGAAAATAATATTTTGTGCCGTTGTTCTCTCTGAAGATTGTACTCTTAGATAGAAATTGATAATTGGTTTGCTCTGACAAGCCCCAACTCGAAAGAGGTAAAGTTCCAACATATTGGCCATTATAGTCGTTTATATCCCAGTAATTAGCAATTTTGGAGAAGACTTTTGCCTGCGGAGTCCAGCCCTGAAGCCATCTTTCTGGTATCCCTCCAGACTTTTTTATTTCATTTTCGATATGTCCTTCAAATGGATTTCCTATACCACCGGAGTACAAACCTCGAAAATGTGCTTCTATAAAATCGTTTCTGGCATGTGGAGGTACACCTAAATCTTCCAAGAGATGCATTACATGTCCGAATGAAAGAAAGGTTAAGGCCAGATAATGTTCTCTTGTTGCCTTTGATTCTTGGGTTAATGATTTGTAAAAGTAATTTCTTGCATCCGGCCAAGAAAAATAGTTTTCATATTCCTGTTCCCATTTGGGTTCTTCCATGTTTAAAACACGGCTTAAACTCGATGCTCCGGTTAAATCAAAATTATTGTCTCCCCAATAACGCACGTAGATTGCAGTGCTAAATGCCATTGCCAAGGCAGGATGCTCAGTTTTATTTTCTAGTCCGGTATTACGATATGGATCATAAAAGTGGTGTTTCGCTCTTGGGTTAGGAATATCTTCCAGCCGAGCGCCGCATACTAACAGGTTTTGAATAGTAGGATTTGGTGGAATTATTGAAGATACTCGGTCCTCTAATTGATCGGATGGAATACGTTCCGAAGGTGGTATAACAGATTGGTTCAAAGTCAATATTCCACCCAATCCTTGTTGGATGTTTAATTGATTTTGGATGTACTCATTTATAGACGAATTGAAGATCGCGGTTTGTGTCAGATTGGCATTTGACCTTCCCCCCGAAAACTGTGCCAGTTGTAATTAGAGTGCCGGCATGATAGAACCCGAAAAAAGGAGACAAACAATGCGTGGCACAAGATTCAAGCAGGA